>ERZ779869.4297-NODE-4297-length-10260-cov-5.450563_pt1 | contig 10260 bp, 9 predicted proteins | sample MGYA00511557_ERZ779869 | MGnify/ENA primary metagenome ERZ779869 (study PRJEB29588, sample SAMEA2154620) | human gut metagenome | biome: human gut; feature: human-associated habitat; material: faeces | place: Denmark | collected 2008/2010 ...
TGCCGTTTTTATATCCATAGCACCAGCTGTTGCAATTGCTGCATATTCTCCAAGACTCAATCCGGCTGTCATATTCGGAGCAATCCCAGTTTCCAGAATCGCCGCTGTCATTGCCAGGCAACATGTGACCAGACACGGCTGTGTATATTCCGTTCTGTTCAACAGGTCATTTTTCGCAAAACAAAGGGACTTCACATCGAAATCCAGTACGCTTTGGGCTGTATCCACTACTGCTGCAGCTGCACTGTTCTGTTCATAAAAATCCAGTCCCATTCCAGGCATTTGTGCTCCCTGCCCCGGATATAAAAAAGCTACCTTTTTCTTTTTTATCGCCATACCTTCATCCTTTTTTCTGCATCCTCTATCAGCTGTCTGATCAAGGTCCTGCAATCTGTTTCTTCATGGATCATGCCTGCAATCTGTCCAGCCATTACGCTTCCGTTTAACACATCGCCTTCCGTTACCGCTCTTCTTAATGCACCGAGTGTAAGATATTCCAGTTCTTCCATGGAAGCTCCCGCCTGTTCCAGCTCCAGATACCGTTTCGTCATATCATTGCGCAGAGCCCGGACCGGATGTCCCGTGCTTCTTCCTGTTACCTTTGTATCAATATCTTTTGCTTTTAAAATCCGTTCTTTGTAGGCCGGATGAATATGACATTCCTTTGTCACTACAAAACGCGTTCCCATCTGAACGCCTTCCGCACCAAGCATAAGGGCTGCTGCAATTCCTCTTCCGTCTGCAATGCCTCCTGCCGCGATCACAGGAATATTCACCGCATCACAAACCTGCGGGACAAGGGTCATTGTCGTACTTTCTCCGACATGCCCGCCAGACTCATAGCCCTCTGCCACAACTGCATCTGCTCCACACTTTTCCATCCTTTTTGCCATTGCAACAGATGCAATAACCGGAATGACCCGAATATCCTTTTCTTTCCAAAGCGTCATATATTGTTCCGGATTTCCCGCACCTGTTGTAACAACCGGCACACGTTCCCGCGCCACTGTCCGCGCTACTTCATCTGCGTGAGGGCTCATCAGCATGATATTGACACCAAAGGGTCTGTCCGTCCGTTTTCTGACCTCTCTGATCTGCTCTGCAACCCATTCTGCCGGTGCATTCGCTGCACCGATCATTCCCAGTCCTCCGCCATTTGATACCGCTGCTGCAAGATGATAATCCGCCACCCAGGCCATTCCACCCTGAATAATGGGATATTCTGTTTTCAGCAATCCGGTGACTCTTGTCTGCATCCTGTTTTTGTCCTCCGCTTATGCTTTATGGCTTTCTACATAGCTCATGACATCACCGACTGTTTTCAGCTGCTCCAAATCCTCTGCCGGAATATCAACTCCAAAATGCTCTTCAAATGCCATTACCATTTCAAACAGATCCAGGGAATCTGCTCCGAGGTCCTCTTTGAAGGAAGTCTCCGCTGTGATGGTATCGATGTCTGCTCCCAGTGCTTCTGCTACGGTTTCTTTTACTTTTTCTAACATGTTTTTGTCCTCACTTTTTTCTTATTCTTCTTATTTTATATGGGCGTTTCTTACCATTCCAGGTACGCCGCGCCCCAGATCAGTCCTGCTCCGAAACCGGAGAGAACGATTCTCTGTCCTTTTTGGGCTCTGCCGGACCGGTTCCACTCATCCAGCAGAATCGGAATGCTCGCCGCACACGTATTGCCGTATGCTTCGATATTCCGCGGAAATTTTTCTTTCGGCGCCTTCAGTCGTTTTGCCACGCCGTCGATGATGCGGCTGTTTGCCTGATGAAGGATAAAGGCATCAATCTCCTCGACCGGCACCTCGGCTTCTTTCAGCACCTCGCGGATGACTTCCGGCACGCGTGATAAAGCAAACTGGAACACGGCACGGCCGTCCATCTGCAGATACGTTCCCTTTTCGCAGGTCAGCGACACGCCTTTTTCTCCATCGGAATGGATCTTTTCGCACGCTTTTGTCTCCTGCTCCTCCGCCGTCAGCACAACGGCTCCCGCGCCGTCCCCGAACAGAATGCAGGTTCCGCGGTCACTCCAGTCCACCAGGCGGCTCAGGGCATCCGCGCCGATCAGCAGCACGTTTTTTGCCTTGCCGCTCCGGATATACAGCTGGCCCAGCTCATACACCGCAAGAAATCCGGTGCAGGCGGCGCTGACATCGAGACAGGCGGCACGGAAAGCACCGATTTCATCCTGCACAAGACAGGCGGTATTCGGAAAGATGCTCTCCGACGAGGAGGTTCCGACGAGAATCAGATCCAATTCTGTCGAACAGATCCCGGCATTTTCCAGCGCTCTTCTCGCCGCCTTTACTGCCATTTGGGCAACCGTCTCCTCCCCGGCTATGTGGCGCGCACCGATTCCTGTCCGCTCCCGGATCCAGGCATCGCTCGTCTCCACCATCTTTTCCAGATCTTCATTTTTCCATATCGTCTCCGGTACATACGAACCGGTTCCCGCAATTCTGCCGTTTTTCACCTTACTGTCCTCTTGCTTATTTCATTCTCAAACATTTTTCTTTTCAAATGTTTTGATATTCAAAGTATATCATCAAAATTCATTTTGTCAACCTTTTTTTATTGCTTTTTCCATTTCCCACTTCTATAATGAAACTATGTTCGGGATTTTTTCGAAACTATTTTTTCCGGATTCTATTATTTTGAGCCCCGGCACAGGTTCTCTATCGAACACTCCGGCAGGCTCCAGAAAGGACACCAAACTTATGCAGGTTCCAATGTCATCCTATCTTGTGGAAATCAAACCACAGATTCAGGAACTGATCCGTCTGCTCGAGCGCGAATTTGATTACGTCAGCGTGCTCTGCACCGATGTCAAAGGTACGACCTACCGCGTCAGCATGCATCAGACCACCGTCGGCGATTATCACTTCTGTGAACGCGGCTTCGTTGTCCGTGCATGGCAGGACGGTTCCTACACCGAATATTCCTTCAACAACCTCACCGATGCCGCAGATCTTGCGGAGGAAATTACTTCCGCGCTGAAATCCGAATTTCAGGCATTAAAGGCACTCGGCATTGCGCAGATGGAGTCTCCTCTCGTGCAGGAAGAAGCCATCGCAAAAACAATGCAGAATGAAATCGGGATTGACCCGGAGACCGTCTCCGCAGAGGAGATTCTCTCCCACCTTCGGAAGCTCTGCGACGCCGGCGCTGCCCATGAGGGAATTCTGGAATTCCAGAGTACCGTCAGCTTTGCCCGTGTCAACAAGCTGTTCCTCTCCTCCAAAAAGGATCTGATGCAGTCCTACGCTTTCTCGGAGGGCTCCCTTTCCGCAATCGGCACAGAAAACGGAAAACAGAATATGTCGTACCGTTCCTGCTCCGGCCTGAAAGGCGTGGAAATCTTAAATGAGATGGATGCGATTGTTGAGGAAATCATCGCCGTTCTGTACGACAAGCTCCACTCCGATCCGGTCACCCCTGGCATGTACGATGTCATCACCGCACCGGATGTCACCGGCGTGATTGCACACGAGGCATTCGGCCACGGTGTCGAGATGGATATGTTTGTCAAAGACCGCGCACTCGCCAAAGAGTATATCGGCAAGCCTGTTGCCTCCCAGCTCTCCTCCATGCACGACGGAGCAGTCGGCGCACAGCAGGTCAGCAGTTATCTTTTTGATGATGAGGGAACGCTCGGCACCGACACCACGGTCATCGACCACGGTACACTCGTTACCGGCATCAGCGATCTCGTAAGCGCACTCCGCCTTGGCACCACGCCGACCGGAAACGGAAAACGCGAGAGCTTCGAGCGCAAAGTCTACTCCCGTATGACCAACACCTACTTCACCGCAGGCACAGATAAACTCGATGATATGATCGCTTCGATTGAGCACGGCTATCTTCTCGAAAGCGTTCAGTCCGGTATGGAAGACCCGAAACACTGGGGCATCCAGTGCATGGTCGGACTCGGCCGCGAGATCAAAGACGGTAAGCTGACCGGAAAAGTCGTATCTCCTGTCACCCTGACCGGCTACGTTCCGGATCTCTTAAAGAGCATCTCCATGGTTTCCGACAAAGAAGAGCTCTTCGGCTCCGGCATGTGCGGAAAAGGTCACAAAGAATGGGTCAAAGTCAGCGATGGCGGCCCGTATCTGAAATGTAAAGTGAGGTTAGGCTGATGAACGAATTATACGATGTATTAAAAACAAGCAAAGCCAGCGACTTTCTGATCCGCGAAGAGCAGACCGAATCCCGCGAGGCATTTTTCATCGGTCAGAAGCTCGACATGAGCCGCGCGAAAAAAGTAACTCATACGTTTCTGACCGTCTTTGTCGACAGTGAGGATGGAAAATTCCGCGGAAGCGCAGAAAAAGAGATCCACCAGGGCATTTCCCGCGAAGAAATGAAGCAGGAAATTGACCAGGCGCTGTTCGCCGCACAGTTTGTGCAGAACCCATGGTACCCTGTTGCAGAGCCATCGGATGCCCAGGCAAGCGCCGACATGGCTGATGCTTCCCGCGATCTTACCGCTAAACTCGTAAAACTGGTGCAGGCTATGCAGGAAATCAAGGCGGAAGAGGATTCCCGCGTAAACTCCTATGAGATTTTTGTCAATCAGAAGCAGACACGCATCCGCAATTCCCGCGGTGTCGATGTCACATTCTCCGGCTTTGACTGCGAAATCGAGGTTGTCACAAACTCCCGCAAGGATGATCATGAGATTGAGATCTACAAGGATCTCCGCTTCTCCGACAAATCTGCCGAGAAGATCATCGCCGAAGTGCGCGGAATGTTCCACACCGGCCACCAGCGTCTGAATGCTGTTCCGACCCGCCAGAATGAGCATGCTGATGTTCTCCTGACCGGAAATGCCGTCGGCAGTTTCTTCCAGTATTTTGCTATGCATACCAATGCTTCTTATCAGTACATGGGCGTCGCAAAGGCAAAAATCGGTGAAGCCATCACCGGTGCGGATGCGGATCCGCTGAATATCCGCCTCGTGCCGACGCTCGACGGCTCTGCCAAAAACGCGCCGTACGACGAAACCGGTATGCCGGTAGCCGAGCGCGTTCTGTTTGAAAACGGCATCTGCCGCTCCTACTGGGGCAGCCTTCAGCATGCCCATTATATCGGCATGAAGGATACTACTTCCATGAATAACATGGTAGTTGAAGGCGGTTCGAAAACACTCGACGAGCTACGCAGCATGCCGCATATAGAAATCACCGATTTCAGTGCGTTTGATATGGATGCCGTAAGCGGCACCTGCGGCGGTGAGATCCGGCTCGCGTATGAAAGCGACGGAACCACCTCCCATCCGACAACCAGCGGATCACTTTCCGCCCGTTATGACGATGTGCTGAAAAATCTGACTTTCTCGAAAGAGACACAGCAGATAAACAACCGCGTGGTACCGTGTGCGGTACTGCTGCGGGATGTGACGGTGGCGGGAGAATAATTTTTCATTCTGCAGCATACGAAAAAGGAGCATCTCCAGGTTTCAAGTTCGAAACCGGAGATGCTCCTTTTTAATTTTTTCTGTGTTTATGTTCAGTCTTTTCTTCGTCTTCTGGATTTCTTTTTGCTTCCAAAATCCGGAACAACGACCAGGGTGTTAAGACCCAGATAAGTTTCAACATCTTCTGCCGTTTTGATATTGTCATTCAGCACAGTCTGCAGTGTCAGAATTGCCAAAACAAGAACAAAATTTCTAAACAGTAATGGGGTCTGACCCCAATGTGGTTATTTATAATCGTGTGTTTTCAGTGTTGTCGTAATCAGGTTGTGGACCGGCGTATCGTCTTCCACAACCAGTATCAATGTCTTATTCATTTAAATTCACCTCACTGAGCGGCAGCGTAAAACGAAAATGACAGCCGTGCGGAGCGCAGTCACGAAGCACCAGTTCCCCGCCATGCGCATTTACAATGGAACGGCACAGCGCCAGCCCAAGGCCAAGGCTTCTGCGGCTGTCACTCACCTTATTTTTTCCGGAATAGAACATTTCAAATACATGCTCCCTGCACTCCGCCGGAATGCCGGGTCCATTATCCTCCACCGCAATCCATACGTTTTTTTCTTCTTTTCCGGCTGTAATCCGGATCTTGGATCCTGCCTGTGTATATTTTACTGCATTGTTGATCAGGTTTACCAATACCTGTACAATCAGCTTTGCATCCATGCGGGCGAGCAGTATGTCTTCCCCGCAGTCCACCGTAATTTCATGTTCGTTTTTCCGCCGTTCTACATGGCGCAGCGCCTCACGTACTACATCCTCAACCACCTGATCGGATAACTGCAGTTTTACACTTCCATCTTCTATTTTCGTAAGCGCAAGCAGATTTTCCACCAGTTCAATCAGCCATCCGGCATCCTCATAAATATCCGAAAAAATCTGTTTCCGCATCCCTTCGTCCAGTGCGTCAAAGTTACTGATCAAAGAGTCTGCATTGCCGAGAATTGATGTCAGTGGTGTGCGCAGATCATGGGAAATCGTCCGCAGCAGATTCACCCGAAGCTGCTCATTTTTCGCCATGACTGCCGCCTCTTCTTTTTCTCTCGCACTTTGTTCCCGATCCAGTGCCATGGCGCACTCTCCCAGAATAGAAAGCAGGATACTGTTCTCAAACACATCCAGTGGCTTTTGTCCGATGAAAATGCCGATCACACCATATCTGTTCTGTGCCGCATAGATGGAAAGGTACAGATACGGTTCTTCAGAAAAACGTTCTGTCATAGCTCCCGCCCGTTTCCGGTTTTTCAGAACCCACTGCAGGATTTCCTGTTCTTTCTCATTAAAAACTTTTTCTGATTTTATTCCTGTTTCGGCGTTATAAAGAGTTCCCTGCACAATGCCGTTTTTCTTTTTTTCTACCGGCGCCACAACCAGATTTCTTCCCAGAAGCTTTATCAGCTGCGTTGCCGTAATATCAAAAATTTCTGACGCATCCTCTGCCTTTTGCAGAAGCTGGCTGGTATTAAAAAGAATCTTGGTTCGAAAGGCATCTCGTGCAGAAAGCTTTGCATTTTCTTTCAATTTTGAAGCAAGCGTACTGGTCAGGATTGAAGTGCCAAGCATGATCGCAAAGGTCACCGGATAGCCGGAACCATACGCATACAACGAAAGCCTTGGCTCTGTCATAAAATAATTAAACAGGACAACACTTGCCACAGAGCTGACCACACTACAGGTATAACCGCTGGTCAGAATAGATGTCAGCATGACGCCAAACAGATATACCGTAATAATATTGGCATCCGTAAAACCAAGCCGAAAAAAGATTTCTCCGATTCCGGTCGCAGCAGCCAGAATCAGAACCGTAAGCATCAGTTCTTTCCAGGAAGGCAGCTCCATCCACTCCGGAAATTTTTTTCGTTTCTGATATCTCCGGTACACGTCTGAGTCTGGAATGATGTGAATTTCCAGATCAGGCACAAGATCCGTCAGACGCTCGGTCCACACCCTTCGCTGATGAAAATAGCCCTGCTTCATCATGCTCTTTCCAATGACAATCCGCGTCACCTCGGAAATTCTTGCGTATTCTGCAATCTGCAGGGCAATATCCTCACTGTGTGTCGTTACAATTTCTGCCCCGCTCTGCTCTGCCAGACGAACATGCTTCTGCAGCCTTGCCAGATCCTCCGGTGTTTTTTCTGTTTTTTCTGCTGTCTGCACATACAATGCCGTAAAGCCGGCCTGAAACGCCTGTGCCATCTGCGCCGCAGTCCGAATAATTTTTTCATTGGATGGCGAAGAGGACAGACACACCAGGATATGCTCTTTTTTTTGTTTTTCTTTTTCCAACTGTCTCACCCCACCTCCTATTGTAGATCATAAACGAAGAGAAAGCTATAGTCAGGAAATCTTTTTTTCTCCCGTTCCCTGTTCTTGTTTTCTGTTTTCCGTGAAATTTTGTCCCGTTTCCGGTTCCTCTCTTCTGTTTTCCGTGAAAAATGTCTCTATCTGATCTACGAGCACGCCTCCAGACAAAAAACCGACCAGGGTAACGAAGAGCAGTCCTACACTTAACACAGAAATCACCTCTCTTTCAGATTCGAAAACATTTCTGGATCGCTTTATATTCACCAAGAACCAATATGGTAGCATCGCCATCCAGAACTGTCTCCGGAGACACCGCAACATCTGTTTTTCCATATTTTCTTGTTGCCAGAATATTAATACCGTATTTTTTCCGGATATCCAGCTGGCCGACATTTTTTCCAATCCAGTTCTCCGGGATTTCAACCTCAAAAATCGCATACTGACTGTCAATTTCAATATAGTCAAACACATGATCCGAGCTGTAACGAATTGCTGTCCATTTTGCCATCTGTTTTTCCGGATAAACAACCTGATCCGCTCCGTTCCGCAACAGGAATTTTTCCTGTACATCCCGTTCTGCCCGGGACACGACCCATTTTGCGCCCAGCTCCTTCAAAAGACATGCGGTTTCCAGCGAATCCTGAAAGCTGCTTCCGATCGTCACAATACAGACATCATAATTTCCCACACCAAGGGATCGCAGAAAGTCTGCATTGACACTGTCACCGATCTGTGCATTTGTCACATACGGCATCACGGCGTCGATCCGTTCCTCATTTCGGTCTACCGCCATCACCTGATGTCCAAGCTGATTCAGATGCATGGCAATATGTCTCCCAAATCTTCCTACTCCAATCAGTAAAATATTTTTCATCTCATCTCTTCCTCTCTTCTTATCCTACATTTATTTTTTCCAGCGGCATTTTTGCATGTGCGCTCTTTCTCCCCGGCATCGCAGCATAAACAAGCGTCAGACCGCCAACCCTTCCAAGAAACATCAGTGCGATCAGAATTCCTTTCGAAAGAACACCGAGCCGCGGCGTAATTCCAAGCGTCAGGCCAACCGTTCCAACAGCAGATGCTGTCTCAAACAGACACTCAGAAATCGGCAGATTTTCTGCCACACTGATCACCATTCCTCCCATTAGCACCAGAAAAAGATACATCATCAGAATCGTAGATGCATTTTTTAATACCTCCTGGCCCACCCTGCGTCCAAACATCTGTGTGTCCTCTCTCTGACGGAACGTAGCAGACGCATTAGCTGTCAGCACGGCAAATGTGGTAATTTTCATTCCGCCAGCCGTTGATCCCGGTGCTCCGCCAATCATCATCAGAACAATCATAATCGCCTGGGAGGCACCTGTCATCCCGGAAAGATCTGCTGTATTAAATCCGGCCGTTCTTGTTGTCACGGACTGAAACAATGCGCAGAGCGTCCGCTCCTTGACCGGCATTCCGGCGAAATCCCGGAAGAAAAAGAAGGCCGCCGGAACAAAAATCAGAAACAGACTTGTAAGCAGGATCACCTTGCTTTGCATGCAGTACTGACGAAAATGATATTTTTTTGTATAGATATCATCCCAGGTCAGAAATCCGATTCCACCTGTTACAATTAGCCCCATAATCGTAAGATTAACCAGTGGATTTCCCACATAAGAAGTCAGGGACGGATACAGATGATCCGTTTTTCCAAGAAGATCAAATCCTGCATTGCAGAATGCGGATACAGAATGAAACAACGCCATCCAGATTCCTTTTCCGCCGTAATCCCGTAAAAAAACAGGCAGAAGAAACAACGCTCCCAACAGTTCAATTCCAAAGGTTCCTTTGAGGATAAAACGCGTCAGGCGCACAATTCCGCCCACCTTCGGGGCAGAAATCGCATCCTGCATCGTGCTTCGCTGCATCAGGGAAATTTTTCTCCCGGAAAGCATCGCAATCGAAACAGCGATCGTAACCACACCAAGACCACCGATCTGAATGAGCAGCAAAATCACGCTCTGTCCAAAGACGGACCAGTAGCTTCCTGTATCTCTGACCGCCAGTCCTGTCACACAGGCGGCTGATGTTGCAGTAAACAGTGTTTCTGTAAATGGCGTTACATTTCCTTCCCGCGAAGCCACAGGAAGCATCAAAAGCAGTGCTCCTGCCAGAATTACCCCCGCAAATCCAAGAATGATAATTTCAAACGACGACCATTGTTTCCTGTATCGCAGTTTTATATTCCACATTTCTCTTTTTACTCCTTCTTTTTGATTCTTCCTTATTTTAGAGACTTCCGTTTTAAAAACGTATAAATACCTTTTCCATGGCATTAAGATTGTATAAAGATTTTTCGAATTTCAAGCCCAAAAACAGGAACCGCCCAAAAGTTTCCCACAACAGTAATGGGGTCTGACCCCAATGTGGTTACAACACGAACGATTTAAGGTGTCTTTCTTTTTATGCAAAATCACGAACTTGCT
>ERZ779869.4298-NODE-4298-length-10257-cov-7.929720_pt1 | contig 10257 bp, 8 predicted proteins | sample MGYA00511557_ERZ779869 | MGnify/ENA primary metagenome ERZ779869 (study PRJEB29588, sample SAMEA2154620) | human gut metagenome | biome: human gut; feature: human-associated habitat; material: faeces | place: Denmark | collected 2008/2010 ...
CGCCGCGGCGACATCCGCTGCAGTGGAGGAAACGGTCGCCGCCGCCCGCGCCGCCGCAGCAGCACTTGCGGAAACACCGTCATCGCCATGCGCCACAACCGGCGAAAGATTGCCGTCAGCGTCTTCGTCAAGCAGCACGGTACGGCGTGGAGTGCCGTATTTGGCCACGGCATCATCCATCTCTTCAATGACCACGCCATCAAGCGCCTCATCGGAAGCGAGAATACGTTCGAGCTCTTCGATACGACGTTTCAGATCATTACGCTCCGCTTCCAATTCGATGCGGCTCATCTTGGTCAGACGGCGCAGTCGCAGATCGAGGATGTACTGCGCCTGAATCTCGTCCAGATCGAATACGGCGATGAGCTTCGTCTTCGCGGCTTCGGCGTCGTCGGACGAACGGATCACCTGAATGACCTCGTCGATGTCGACCATGGCCAGCAGCAGACCCTCCACCAGATGCAGGCGCTCCAACGCCTTCTTCCTGCGGAACTCGCTGCGTCGGCGAATCACCACACGACGATGATCCACCCATACCTGAAGCATCTCCTTGAGGCCCATGGTATGCGGGCGGCCGTTGACCAACGCCACATTGTTGATGGTGAAATTATCTTGCAACGGCGTGTGCTTGAACAGCTGGACCAGCACGGCGTTCGGATCGAACCCGGTCTTGATCTCAATGACCAATCGAGTGCCGTTATGTCGATCGGTCAGATCGATGGCGCCGGAGATACCTTCCAGCTTGCGGTTCTTCACACCTTCGGAAATACGTTCCAACACACGTTCCGGGCCCACCATGAACGGAAGCTCCGTCACTACGATCGCCTTCTTGCGAGCCGTCACATTCTCGATATGCGTCACGGAACGCGTGGTCAACGCGCCACGACCCGTCTCGTACGCCTCGCGGATGCCCTTACGGCCCACAATCACGCCGCCGCCCGGCCAATCCGGACCCGGCACGTAGCGCATCAACTCCTCTAACGTCGCGTCGGGATGGCGCATAAGATGCTTGGCCGCAGCCACCACCTCGCCAAGATTATGCGTGGCCATATTCGTGGCCATGCCGACGGCAATGCCGGAACCACCATTGACCAGCAGGTTCGGAATCGCGGCAGGCAGCACAGTCGGCTCCTGAAGCTTGTTATCGTAATTCGGCGTGAAATCGACGGTATTTTCGGCGATATCGGCATTCATGCCCAACGCGGCCGGCGCCATACGAGCCTCGGTATAACGAGAAGCAGCAGGACCGTCATCGAGAGAACCGAAATTGCCGTGACCGTCCACCAATGGCAGCCGCATCGCGAACGGCTGCGCCAAACGTACCATCGCCTCGTAAATCGCGGAATCGCCATGCGGATGGAGCTTGCCCATCACTTCGCCAACCACACGCGCCGACTTCATATACGGCCGGTCCGGATTCAGGTTCATCTGACCCATCTGATAGATGATGCGTCGTTGCACCGGCTTGAGACCATCCCTGGCATCAGGCAGCGCTCGGGCGTAAATCACCGAATACGCGTATTCGAGGAACGACTTGCTCATTTCCTCGTTCAACGGCGTTTCGACGATGTTCTCCTTGACCGTACGCGGGTCAAAGGCTGGTTTTGCCGGTTTGCGGTGCGACACCATGCGGTGGTTCTCCTCACGGAAAGGTTATGGTAATCAACCTAGCAATATTACCAGCTGGTACTGCCGCGGTGCTTGAATGGGAACCATGAGTGTTGAAGTGCCCGAAATCGACCAGCTGCTAGCCATGACCAGTCCGGCACGATATGGCGACGAACTGCCGGATGAGGGCAGCCGCGGCGGTGCTCTCCACCTATCCTCGGTATTTCCCGCCATTTCCAGCGCCATCGGGCATCCGATTCCAACGGCCATCCATGCCGATCCGAAACGACTCCAAGAGGCACTTGGCCTGCCGGACGCGCGTTCGGCAGTCGTGGTCCTGGTGGACGGTCTCGGATATTGGAACATCAATATGAGATTGGGACATTCACCCTATCTACGGTCTCTGATGGCGGACAGCGTTAACCAGCGGCCAATCGCCACATGCATGCCCAGCACCACCGTGGCCGCAATGTCCACGTTCGGTACCGGCACATGCCCCGGATTAACCGGCATGACGGGGTATACGCAGCTCAATCCCGACAATGGCGAAATCTGCCAGCTCATCTCTTTCAAAAACGCGCCCGCACCGCTGAAACTGCAACAGCAGCCGACCATATTCGAACGATTGGCGGAACAGGACGTTCGCGTCACCAGTTCGGGACTGCCGAAATTCGCGTTCTCCGCGTTGACTCAGGCGGCGTTACGTGGCAGCGACTACATCTCCAATGACGATCCACGCCGACGTATCATGACCGCGGCGAAAGCGGCGAACACGCCCGGACTGACATACGTGTACCTGCGCGACGCGGACAAGATCGGACACAATTACGGCTGGGACTCCGACAAGTGGATCGGCACATATGAGCGTATCGACGCCCAGTTGTCTTTGCTGCGTCGAAGTGTGCCGAAGAACACGCTGATCGTCATCGTGGCGGATCATGGCATGATAACCGCCGACCCGGAAGCCTGCATCGACATAGCGTCCGAACCCCAGCTGATGCGGGGCGTCGCGAATGTCGGCGGCGAACCACGCTGTGTCATGCTTTATGGCGAGGATGGCGAGAATCCGGAGGACATCGCCGCTCGTTGGCGTGACGTGCTGGGGGAGCGCGCCCAGGTGCGCACCCGCCGGCAGGCAATCGAGGAAGGCGTCTACGGACCAGTCGATGAACGCGTCAAGTCGATGATCGGCGATGTGGTCGTCTCCGCTGCGGGCTCTACCACCATTGTCGATTCCCGCACACAGGCGGAGAAGGCGATGCATCTGCCCAGCGTGCACGGGTCGCTGACCTACATGGAATCTGATATTCCATGCCTGATTGACGTGGCTTGATTGAATGATCCGAACGTCTGAACGGATGTTGCCGTGGGATGTTAGGGAACGTTAATCAGTCACCGAACAGAATTTCATCCCAACTCGGCACTGCGGAGCGTCCTGCACGGCGCTTCGATTTGGTGGTGCTCTGATTATGAGGATCGGATGATGCCGTCTTGGACTTATCGGACTGCTGCTCGCCGGTGGATTGCGTGTTTTGCGAGTTTTGGGCAGGTTCCGTCGTTGAAGGGGCGGGGGACTGCGTCGTCGCGATTTCCGGACGGTTCGGCAGCGGAACGGTCGCCGATGACTGAGTCTCAACGGTGGTCTTGATATTCGTGGCTTGTGGTGCAACCGGTTCCGGAGCATTCCAAGCGGACACCGTCTGTTCGATACGTGCGGAACGTGCGGAATCGCCCGGCAAATTCAATGATGCGAGAAAATTCTGGTCGACCTGCTTCTCGGCGTGTCCTTCCGTCGGCGTGTCTTGCTCGCCGATGAGCTTGCGTGCCGTTGCGTTCAGACAGTTGACCGCGTTGTCATGCATGTTCCAAGACCATTCCGCACGGGCGGCATGACCTGCGGAATCGAACTCCGCGGTAATCTTCCACGGTTCCAAACCGCGTCTGGTGGCCTTCCACCGCACATCCTCCAACCGTACGTGGGCTGCGGCGAAAGTGCGTTCGATCAGTTCGGAAAGCGTGCGCACACGGCTTTCCTTCGGCGCGGGAACCGCCAGGAACTGTTCGATCGCATATTGCTTTTCGGTTTCCACCGCCGCCGAGAAACGCCGAACAAGCGCTTCGCTCAACGAATATCGCTCCGCCACGCGGGTCGGATTGGCTCCGGCTCGAATCAAGGATTGGATTTGGGAGATCGGCAGCGTGGAAGGCGCTTGCTGCTGACGCTCCTCTTGGGTTTCGGTGCGAATCTGCTTTGCCTCCAAAATGGCTCTTTCAAGCGCTTCATCGACCTTGACGGCGAATTTGCCGGCACCTGAAACAAAGACGAGCTCACCGGTTTCACTCACATGATCGAACCGTGCATCTTCGAGCGCATTCTCAGGCACAACACACCACTTTCCCTTAGATTTTTCTATTAATTCTATTGTGCCCCACGTGTCGGATTTTACGAGTATTTCAATTCGTGTATCCTAGCGGGGGAAAAGTCATGTATTCTATGGCGCATAAGCACCATAGATGACGAAAGGAATCTCGATGGCACAGGATTATGATTCCCCGCGCAACAAAGACGAGGACGAGGAGTCGCTCCAGGCTTTGAGCAAGGGTTCTCAGAACAATTCCAACGATATGGACGATGACGAGAACGCCATTGCCGAAGACTACGAGCTGCCGGGCGCCGATTTGAGCAATGAGGACGCTTCGGTGACCGTCATTCCGATGCAGGGCGACGAGTTCATCTGCTCCGAATGCTTCCTGGTGAAGCATCGCAGCCAGCTTGCCTACACTACCGACGACGGACAGCCGGTATGCAAGGAGTGTGCGGCCTGATGGCGTTCGACGAGGCATACAACGAGCCGGAAAACGTCGAGGTTCTGGTAAAGTCGCTGGATCCCGGGCAGCCGGCTCAGCTGCATTACGCCCATGCCGGAGACGCCGGTGCCGATCTGCGCACCACCGAAGAAGTGACGTTGAAGCCGTTCCAGCGGGCGCTGGTGCCCACGGGAGTGGCAATCGCATTGCCTGCCGGCTATGTGGCGCTGGTGCATCCGCGTTCGGGACTCGCCGTCAAGCAGGGCGTCACGGTGCTTAACGCGCCGGGAACCATCGACGCTGGGTACCGTGGCGAAATCAAGGTGCCGTTGATCAACCTCGATCCGGAACGCGCCGTGACGTTCCATCCGGGCGACCGCATCGCACAGCTGGTCATCCAACGCTACGTCGAGGCAAAATTCATCGAGGCGCAGACCCTGCCCGGATCCGACCGCGCGGAACGTGGCTTCGGATCAACCGGCGTTGCGTCCTGACGGGACTGCAATACACAAAGACCGAGGATGTATCCGGCCGTGCAACACGCGGCCGGATACATCCGTCATATGGTGATGCGCGGGTACTATAGGGTACATTCCAAGCGAGGAGGAGCGAAATGAGCGACATGGATCATGAGGTTCGTTCGGCCAGAATGTTGGGCTGCGAGATCAGCACGAATCCGCTTGACCCGCTTGAACCAATCCTCAAGATGTGCGAATACCACCATCCCGACGAGGACATGAGCATTCTCGCGAGAGCCTACCGGCGCGCCGTCAACCAGCATTCGTCGCAACGGCGTAAATCCGGCGAGCCGTACATCATCCATCCGCTTGCAGTGGCGCAGATCCTCGCCGATCTTGGCATGGGGCCGCTGGTTGTGGCAGCGGGCCTTCTGCACGACACGGTGGAGGACACCGACTACACGCTCGACGAATGCCGCGCCGAATTCGGCGACACGGTGACCGGCCTGGTGGACGGCGTCACGAAGCTTTCCAAAATGGAATACGGCGATTCCGCCCAGGCCGAGACCATCCGCAAAATGGTGGTGGCGATGAGCCGCGACGTGCGCGTGCTGGTGGTCAAGCTCGCCGACCGTGTGCACAACGCCCGTACATGGCGTTACGTCAAGCAGTCGAACGCGCAGAAAAAGGCACGTGAAACGCTGGATGTGTATGCGCCGCTCGCCAACCGTCTTGGCATGAACGCCATCAAAACCGAGTTGGAAGAACTCAGCTTCAAGGTTCTGTATCCGAAGATCTACAACGAGATTGTGGTATTGGTGGCCCGTCGCGCCGGACAACGCGACGTGTACCTGAAGCAGATTCTCGCCGAAATCAATGAGGATCTCGACGAACAGCACATCAAAGCCTATGTGACGGGCCGTCCGAAGGACTACTTCTCCATTTACCAGAAGATGATCGTGCGCGGGCACGATTTCGCCAACATTTATGATTTGGTGGGCGTGCGTATCATCGTCGACACGATTCAGGACTGCTATGCGGCGTTGGGCGCCGTGCATGCGCGGTGGAACCCTGTTCCCGGCCGTTTCAAAGACTATATCGCCATGCCGAAGCTCAACATGTACCAGAGCCTGCACACCACGGTGGTCGGCCCCGGCGGCAAGCCGGTGGAGATTCAGATCCGCACGTGGGACATGCACCGCCGCGCGGAATTCGGCATCGCTGCGCATTGGAAGTACAAGGAGAACGGCCAAGCCGGACGCGCGTTGAGCTCGCCTGACAAGTCCGACCGCAAGCGTGGCGAAAACCAGGAGCTGAGCGAGGCCGACAACCTCAAATGGATTCAGCAACTTGCCGACTGGACGAGCGAAACGCCGGATTCCGACGAATTCCTTGGCTCTCTCAAAGAGGATTTGGGCGCGGCAGAGGTCTACGTGTTCACGCCGAAAGGCAAGATCGTCTCGCTTCCCGCCGAAGCCACTCCGATTGATTTCGCTTATGCGGTGCACACCGAAGTCGGTCACCGTACCATGGGTGCGCGCGTGAACGGACGATTGGTGCCGCTTGATACCAAGCTCGAGAATGGCGATACCGTTGAAATATTGACATCCAAGTCCGAATCCGCAGGTCCGTCGCGTGATTGGCTGAGCTTCGCCAAGAGCCCGAAGGCACGCAACAAGATTCGTCAATGGTTCAGCAAGGAACGCCGTACCGAAGCCGTCGAGGAAGGCCGTGACGAGCTGACGCGCGCCATGCGCAAGCGCAACCTGCCAATCACCACGCTGCTGACTCCGGAAGCATTGGTGGGTGTCGCCGACGAGTTGAACCTTGCCAACGCGGAAGCTGTGTTCGTGGCGATTGGTGATGGCCAGATCTCCACGCAGAACGTCATCTCGCATCTGGTCCGTGACGCGGGCAGCGACGAGGTGGATGAGGAAGTCGAGCAGGAGGCGTTGCCGCTCAAGCAGGTGGAGCGTACCAAGAAGACCACCAGCTCGTTGGGTATCTCCGTCAAGGGCGTGGGGGACATCTGGGTCAAGCTGGCCCGATGCTGCATGCCGGTTCCGGGAGACAAGATCATCGGCTTCATCACCCGCAACCAAGGCGTGTCCGTGCATCGCGTGGACTGCCAGAACATGCTCGAACTGGAGAAACGCCAGCCCGAACGTGTGGTGGATGTGCAGTGGACCAGCACCAAGGGCGTGTTCATGGTCAAGATCCAGGTCGAGGCGCTTGACCGTCCGCATCTGCTGAGCGATGTGACACGCGTGCTGTCCGATCACGGCGTGAACATTATCTCCGGCTCGATTTCCACCGGCACCGACCGTGTGGCCACCAGCCAATTCAGCTTCGAAATGGCCGATCCGCAGCATCTGAACACCCTGCTCGCCGCCGTGCGTAAAATCGAAGGCGTGTTCGACGTGTACCGCATCACCGGCGCGAAGGATTCCGCGGAGCCGCGACTGCGCAAAATGTGATGTTGACGAATCACATAAGCCGGTGATTGCAAGCAAACGCCTCTATAAATAAAATGAAGAAAGCCCCTCAATCGAGGGGCTTTCCTATATTGTACGGCTGTGCGGGAAACGCTTACTTGAGCACTTCCACGGACACGATGCCGACCGGCTCGGTCGGACGGTCCATGCGATCGGTGTTCACGGCTTCGAGCTTGTCGACCACTGCCTTGGAATCGTCATCCGCAACCTCGCCGAAGATGGTGTGGTGGCCGTCGAGCCACGGGGTCGGCACGGTGGTGATGAAGAACTGGGAACCGTTGGTGCCGTGGATCTTGCCGTCCATGCCACGACGCAGGCCGGCGTTCGCCATGGCCAGCAGGTACGGGTGGTCGAACTTCAGATCAGGAACGATTTCATCGTCGAAGTCGTAGCCCGGGCCGCCGGTGCCGTTGCCCAGCGGGCAGCCACCCTGAATCATGAAATCCTTGATGATGCGGTGGAAGGTTAGACCGTTGTAGAACGGCTCATGGGAAGGCTGGCCGGTCATCGGATCGATCCATTCCTTCTCGCCGGTGGCAAGGCCGAGGAAATTAGCCACGGTTTCCGGGGTTTCGTCGTCGAACAGGTTGATTTTGATGTCACCTTCGGAGGTGCGCATGATAACTGTAGTCATGGCTCCAAGTGTCTCATGGGCTTGAGACCGGCCGGAAACCCCAATCCCGTCATGCTTTGAGGGGGTGGACGGGGAATCCGTACCGGACGGGACTACGGGCGGTATGAAACCGGCCAAGGCACCTTTAGCTGCACCCGAGATTCCACCCTCGATCGGCGCATCGGGGTTGAAGGGACTGACAAGGAACCTGGGGGAGCCGGCACCTACCAAAGCACCTGGCTTCTCTGCAAAAACTCCATACTTAGGCTTGGTTGATTCTGTATATCCAGTTTTTAATTGCGACATTAATGAATCATCCATGAGTGCCTCGGCGGTGGTTCCGAGAAAATCGGCAGATTTGACCAAATCCGCCACTGACCATGCAATTCGACCCTTCATTTTGTTGGTCATGGTCGGCCGCTGTATGCCTAGAAAAGCGGCAAGAGCGCTTTGTGATTTATTTTGTGCAGTTAAAAGCATTTTGACGTTCCAGGCAATTACAGATTCTGCATATTGCACTTCAGTGTCGACGTTTTTCTTGGCTGTTGCCGGGGCTGATGTGGTCATTGTTGGTCCTCTGTTATTTATGTTTCTTAATAGATAACAACAAGTGTATCTATCGATTTGCGTTTCGTCAAAGGAAACGCTATATTGTTAGTTATGAAGAAACAACAGAACGCGAAAGGAACATCTGGCATGAAGGAATGGCTGAAGGCCATGAGATCCTCAGGAGTGGTCCCAAGGAATCGTGCGGCCTTCACCACATCGGCCAAGGACCATGAGATATAGCCATTAATCTTCCTCGACATTGCGGCTTTCTTGATCCCCAGCGCCTCGGCAAGAGCGAGTTGGGACGCCCGTCGCGCGGTCAAAAGCATCTTGACATTCCAAGCAACGACTTTTTCCATGTGCATAGCCTCCTCTTCCGCGCCAATGAAGGAGCTGCTTTCCGGTTCGTCCATTATGTTCTCCTCAAACTTTGTGTCATCTGAATAAACCAAATCTAACGCGTCGATTTGCGTTAGTCAAAGTAAACGATATAGTATATTCTAGATAAACAAAAACGACTGAAAGTAAATAGAAAGTGGTCGAGACGGTATGGCTGACGCGATGAAGAAATGGCTGAGACGGGAGTGCATCTCATATCGCCGCCTGGCGAAAGAGATGAATCAGTCTCCTGGAGGCATTTCCAACAAAGTCAACGGCCACACCCCCTGGAGCCTCAACGATTTGCTTTGGCTGAAGGAACATTACGGCCTGTCCTATGAATTTGTTATCGACGGTGCACCACAGTGCCAGAAAGAGGAGGTTGCGTGATGGCTGGTGGAATCTACGAGCAGTCTGAATGGCCGGATAGCCGGAGCGATTACGTCCAGGTGTGCGACGGATGCCACACCGCGATCTGGTCGACCCGCTGGAACGAGGAGACATCGGACGGTTTCGACGCTTTCCTCGCCAGGAACGGCTGGCGTCACTACTTTCTCCGCGATGACCTCCGGGTGCTGGATCTCTGCCCCGACTGCGCGGCACGCGCGCTGCGTCTCGGCGAGATTCGGACGCTTGCCGATTGCTGGATCCGCCCGGTGCGCTCCTACACGCACGCCGACCAGGAGGTCTCCGCCCAACTGTCCGCCCGCGAACGAATGGCGGCGAACCTGCTGCTGACCGCCGCCTGACGAAAACTGAACACTTGGCCGCTCCGGCACAAACGCAGACTCCACGGAACGGCCACAATGCCGGAAACGGTTGGACGGGATCTTTCCCTTCTCCTTGCTTCCTTCTCTCTGCAACCGAGAACCCGTCCGTCGGTTCGATTCCGACGTCCGGCACTCCATAACTGAAAACGGAAAAAGAAGACCCTGTGTCCCGTCGGAAACCGAAAAACCCGCGGAACACAGGGTGGACATGCAAACCACGACGACGGGGCCTGCCAGAACCTCCGCCATCGTCCCTTGGAAACCAAAGGAAGGCCAGCAATATGAACATGGTAGTCGAAACCGCCAACCCCGCCGTTAACGGCGTTTCTGATTCTGACTATACGGTGCGACACGCCGACAAACGGTGCACGGCGTCTACATATTCCGCCCGATCGGAGCAGTCGGAGGCGGAGTACTGGATGCTCCAGCACGACGCTTACTCGCGCCGGGCCGGCCGCTGCCTCGTCACGGCGGCCATCCTGCTGTGCGCCGCGCTGTCGTGCATGGTCGCGATGGCAGCCGCTCCGGCCATCGCCATGGTCCTCATGGGCCTGGCTTTGGCGGGGCGCGGCTGGTGG
>ERZ779869.4300-NODE-4300-length-10255-cov-3.268627_pt1 | contig 10255 bp, 9 predicted proteins | sample MGYA00511557_ERZ779869 | MGnify/ENA primary metagenome ERZ779869 (study PRJEB29588, sample SAMEA2154620) | human gut metagenome | biome: human gut; feature: human-associated habitat; material: faeces | place: Denmark | collected 2008/2010 ...
AATAAAAAAATTGTTCTATTTGGAGCAGGTATAATTGCCAACAGAGCAATAGACTATTTTAGAAGAGAAAGAATAGAGTGTATTATAGATAATAGTAAAGACAGAATAGGTATGAAATTACAGGGGATAGATATAGTATCATTGGACGGGTATATCAATGATGTGAGACGTGACAGAGATAGTCAGGTAGTGATAGCAGTGGGAAATAATTATGTATTGGCAATAGCAGAACAGTTGAAAAACAATGGGATTTCAGAATTTTGCTGGTTTAAAGCTATAGAAAATTGTGTGAAGGAGACCATATGATGAAAAGAAAGCTATTATTTGGTGCTGGAAAAATTGGGGATACAGCATATGAGTTGTTTGATGAGGGACAAGTTGCATATTATGTTGATAATAATGCAGATAATGTTGGCAATATCAAAAATGGTGTTGAAATTATAAGTTTTGAAGAGTTTATAAGAATACATAAGGATTATGATATTGTGGTATCTGTGGGAAAGAATGCTGCATTAGATGTTATGAAACAGTTAAAAGATGCAGGCATTGAAGAATTTACTACATATCAGGAGATTGTGACTAAGCTTAAAAGACCACAGAATAAGGATATTAATTATCTTGAATGTTGTGAAAGAGCAAGAAAGTGGATATATAATAATTCAATTAAAGGAGAGGGAATAATTAATAATACAGGATTGCCAAAATCATATCCGGAAGTTACCGGTTATTATATCCCTACGCTGATTAACTGGGGTGAACGTGAACTTGCTAAGACATATACCGCATGGCTTTGCAGTATACAGCATGAGGATGGTGCGTGGTATGATACAGAAGGAAAGGCACCTTATGTATTTGATACAGCACAGATTTTAAAGGGACTTTTGGCGGCAAAGCAGCTTGGAATGGATGTTGATGATAACATTAAGGCTGGCTGTGAATGGATTATATCTAATATTAATGAGGAGGGAAGACTTACAACACCAACAAAGGATGCATGGGGAACACCGGGAATATGCTCTGAGCTTATACATCTTTATTGTTTATCACCATTAATAGAGGCGGGTAAGATATACAATAATAGATATTATATTAATATGGCAGATAAGGTGACAAAATATTATATAGATAACTATAGGGAAGATATATTAGGCTTTGGCTTTTTATCACATTTTTATGCATATGTTATGGAAGCATTATGTGACATAGGACAGACAGATTTAGCCAGAGAGGCCATGCATAATATGGAAAGATATCAGCATGATAATGGAATGATTCCTGCGTATAAGGATGTCGAATGGACATGTTCAACAGGAATGTTCCAGCTTGCTATCACATGGTATAAGTTAGGAGAATTGGAAAAAGGAAATAAAACATTCGAATATGCAATGCAGCTTCAGAATGAATCCGGTGGCTGGTATGGCAGTTATACGATGACAGATAATCCTAATCCGTTTGATAGGAATAAATGCCCTGATTACTTTCCACAGAGTGAGATAAGCTGGGCTGTGAAATATTTTTTGGATGCGTTGTATTATAAATTAAAAAGTGAGGGTAAATGGAATACAAAATAGATAAATTAAAGATATTAAGGGAATTATAAATATGGATAATGAAAAAATAATCTTATTTGGTGCAGGCAAAATTGGTAAAAAAGCATTAGATGTAATCGGTTCAGATTATGTGTATGCTTTTTGCGATAATTTTGTAAAAAATGGTGAATGTGCTGAAAAGTATGGGAAGAAGGTTATATCATTAGATGAGTATTGTGCATCATATAGTGACAAAATTCTTGTAATAACAGCTTGCAGTGTTAATACCATGCAGATAGGAGAACAATGCCGGAATAAAGGAATATATAATTATTTTGTATATGATGATCTTGAATATTATGGATTCAGTCATTATGGAGCAGATAAATTCATAGAGATATTTAATGATAAAGCAAGCCGTTTATTTAGGATGAAACAGATTGCTGAGGATTATTTAAAAAAGTATGGGGAAATATATGATTATAGTGATATAAATGTTGAATTTTATCTTGTTGATGCATTTGAGATAGAACATTTTATCCCATTTTATAATATTTTAAATGCAAAGGGAATTAATGCTTATTTTGTGGCAGAACCAAAGTCTATCCATGTAGTTGGTGATTATTTGGATTATGAAAGAGCTATTAAAATTTTAGAAGAAAAGAATTTAAAATATCATACAATGAGGGATGCCTATGCAGATATAGCATTTACTACCCAGGCAGTCAGAAATCTTGCTAGATATAGTAAGAAAACAATTAAAATTAATCTCCAGTATGGATGTTCATTATTAAAGAATGCATTTGGGGCATCAGAGGAAGGTACTGCCGGATTTGATTATAAGATGTCTAATGGACAGTTTGACCGTGAATTATGCTGTAGGTATATTGATTCGGACAGAGCATATGATATTGGCTATCCTAAGTATTATGACATTGCAGGTAACCATATGACACGGGAACGGGTGAGAGAGGAATTAGGTATCAAGACAGAAAAGAAAATTATAGCGTATCTGCCAACATGGGATGAAAATAGTTCAATATCGGTTTATTATAATGAGTTAAAGAGCCTGAAAGATACGTATTATATTGTTACAAAGCCACATCATTGTACATACAGACTAGACAGTAAGAAGGATGACCTGAATAAATTATATGAGATTTCAGACATGGTTTTGCAGCCGGAATATGGTCTGGACAAGTTTATGTTTATTGGTGATTTAACCATTATTGATGCAAAATCAGGGGCGACACTTGAAGCAACATTTCTTAATGATAACATGAAGATGGTGTGGTTGATGGTCTCTAAGGATGTGAAAAATCTATTCTGGCAGGAAATCAATAATATTGTTGAACTTGTTGATAACAGGGATGATTTAGTAGATGCTGTCAATAAAACAATGGCAGAAGATGATTATATTGAATATAGAAAAGAACACATTAATCACTATTTTTCCAAGTATGATAGAAAGCATCTTGAAAATGTATTAATGAAGATTATTAGCGAAAATAATTTATTGTAGAATGGATGGTGTTGTATGCCAAAGATATCAATTATTGTTCCGGTATGTAATGTTGAAAAATATCTGTCAAAATGTCTGGACAGTATTGTGAATCAGACATTAAAGGAAATTGAGATAATATGTATTGACGATGGTTCTACGGATGACAGTGGAGCTATATTAGACAGTTATTCACAAAAGGATTCAAGAATTAAGGTTATACACAAGAAAAATTCAGGATATGGTAATTCAATGAATGTTGGCATGGATTGTGCTGAGGGGGAGTATATCGGAATTGTTGAGAGTGATGATTGTATTCTGCCGGAAATGTATGAGGAATTATATAGAGCTGGCAAAGAATCAAATCTGGATTTTGTCAAGTCAGATGCAGTTTTCTGGTGGGAGAGAATTGGTTATTCTTACAATGTCCATTATGATTATCTTAATGAATATTATGATAAAGTACTTATTGGCAATGACAGGCATGTGTTTTACAAGTTTCTCATGAATATATGGACCGGAATTTATAAGAGTGATTTCTTGAAAAAAAATAATATCAGATTTAATGAAACGCCGGGGGCATCATATCAGGATAATGGTTTCTGGTTCCAGACAATGACATTTGCAGAACGGGCTATGTGGATTGGCAAGTCATATTATATGTACAGACAGGATAATCCTATGGCTTCAATTAAGAGTGAAGCAAAGGTGCTTGCGATGTCTAATGAATATGATTATATAGAAAGAATATTGAAAGATAAGAATGTGGGCAGTGATGGTATTAAGGAATGTAATTATTACAGATTGGCTAGAAATTATGGCAATTACTATAGAATTGCTGACGAATTAAAGGAGAATTTTTTGGATTATGTTCTGAAAGACTATGAAAAATATGGGAAAGACATAGTTAATGAACCATATTTAATAGAATGGTACAGAAAGATAGTAGAAAATCCTACAGAATTTTGTAAGTCTACAATTGATGTTAAGAATTGCAATAAGGCTGTTCTGGAAAACGCAGAGTCTATAGTGATATATGGAGCTGGAAAAAGAGGACAATATATATTAAGACATTTGTATAATATTGGTGTTTATGATAAGATAACTAATTTTGTTGTGTCAGCTAATGCAGATACACAATATATAGGTAGGATAGGAGTTGTTAATATATCTGAACTTGCTGGTAATATGTCTGATAAGCTGCTTGTAATTATATCTGCATCGAATGGAAGTGAAACATATAGAGCTATGGAAAGTATGCTTTGTCATTATAAAATTAACAATTATATTGGAAGTGATGATATAATTAATAATTTTTATTCTATTTGTTAGGGAGAGATGTTATATGAGAAATATAATGGTTGTTTTTGGGACCAGACCAGAAGCAATAAAGATGGCGCCTTTAATAAAAAAATTAGAAGAAAATAAAGATATTGCAAATATTGTTTGCGTTACGGCACAACATAGAGAAATGTTAGATCAAGTACTAGAAGTGTTTGATATAAAACCTGATTATGACTTAAATATTATGAAACAAGGACAAACATTAAGTGATATAACAACAAGAGCTTTATTAGGATTAAATGAAGTTTTATTAAAAGAAAAACCTAACATAGTTTTAGTACATGGAGATACAACAACTAGCTTTGTTGGAGCTTTAGCAGCATTTTATAATCAAATAGATGTAGGTCATGTTGAAGCAGGACTTAGAACTTGGAATAAGTATTCTCCTTTTCCAGAGGAAATGAATAGACAAATGGTTGATTGTATTGCTGATATGTATTTTGCTCCAACTGAAAAGTCAAAACAAAATTTATTAAAAGAAGGAAAAGAAGAAACAAAGATATATGTAACAGGTAATACTGCGATAGATGCGATGAAATTTACCGTAAAAGAAGATTATACAAATGAAGTTTTTGATTGGATAGGAAATGATAGAATGATTCTTTTAACAGCTCACAGAAGAGAAAATTTAGGAGAACCTTTATATAATATCTTTAGGGGAATCAAAAAAGCAATTGATGAATTTGAAGATGTTAAAATAGTTTACCCAATTCATAAAAATCCTCTAGTTAGACAAGTAGCAAATGAAATTTTTAAAGATGATGATAAAATAAAATTAATTGAACCACTTGATGTCGTTGATTTTCATAATATGATGAATAAAGCATATATGATACTTACTGATAGTGGTGGAGTTCAAGAAGAAGCTCCTTCTTTAGGAAAACCTGTTTTGGTTTTAAGAAATACAACAGAACGTCCAGAAGGAGTAGAGGCAGGAACATTAAAACTTGTAGGTACAAACGAACAAAATATTTATAATGCCGTAAAAGAATTATTAACAAATGATGATGAATATTTAAAAATGAGTAAAGCATCTAATCCTTATGGAGATGGTTTTACAAGTGATAGGATTGTTACAGCAATTTTAAAAAAATATAATGAATGATTATTTAAAATTACCATAATTTGGTAATTTTTGTTTTGCCAAATTTTAAGCATTATATATTTTATAATTTAGTAGATAATAATAATGTAGTTTGAAAGGAATGATTATTATGAATTTTAAAAAAATTTTTAACAAACTACTAATTTTCATATTTCTTATATCTATTATTAGTGTACCAAATATAGTTTTTGCTTATACAAAAAAAGTTGTACTTGGTGGAGAAAATATAGGAATAAAAGTTAATTCATCTGGTGTATTAGTTGTAGGATTTTACTCAGTTGCTGGAAAAAGTCCTGCGAAAGATGCTGGGCTTAGAATCGGTGATAGAATAATCAAGATAAATGATACTGATATTAATATAATATCTGATTTAACTTCTTCTATCAAAGATAATACGGAAGTATTAGAAGTCACATATGAAAGAAATAACAAAATTTATAATACTAAAATAAAATTATATAAAGACTCTAATAATGTGTATAAAACAGGTCTATATGTTAAAGATAAAATAATAGGAATAGGAACGTTAACTTTTGTTGATCCAAATACTAAAATGTATGGTGCTTTAGGGCATGAGATAATAGAGAAAACAACAGGGACAAAGTTTGAAATTAAAGATGGAACAATATTTAAATCAAATGTTACAGGAATAGATAAAGGTACAAGAAATTCTCCTGGTGGAAAAAAAGCAAATTATATTATGGATGATAATTATGGAACAATAACTAAAAATGAAATAAATGGAATATATGGATTATATAATAAATCAATAGATAAAAATAATTTAATTGAAGTAGGGGATAGTACTAGTATAAAGCTTGGTAAGGCTTATTTTACAACAGTTATCGAAAATGATACTAAAGAAACATTTGAAATAAATATTTTAAAACTTAATAAAGATGTCGCAACAAAAAATATATTCTTTGAAATAACTGATGAAAAACTTCTAAAAAAAACAAAGGGGATAGTTCAAGGAATGAGTGGTTCTCCAATTATACAAGATGGGAAAATAATCGGTGCTGTAACACATGTTGTTGTAGATGATTTTAGCAAGGGATATGGTATATTTATTACATCAATGTTAAAAGAAATTGAAAATTAAAAAGGATAACTTTTGTTATCCTTTTATTCTACTGTAACAGATTTAGCTAAATTTTTAGGTTTATCAATATCACAACCACGTAATTTTGCTATTTCATAAGATAATACTTGAAGTGGAACAATAGTAAGCATACTTTGTAATAAATCACTTGTTTTTGGTATTTCAATTAAGACATCATATATTTCTTTATCAATATTAATATCATTTGTAACAAGAATTACTTTAGCACCACGAGATTTTACTTCTTTAATATTGCTTATTGTTTTTTCTTTAATACTATCTTTTGTTACTATTGCAAATACAGGTGTATTATTATCAATTAAAGATATTGTTCCATGTTTTAATTCACCAGCTGCATATGCTTCACTATGAATATAACTTATTTCTTTTAACTTTAAACTTCCTTCCATACATAAAGCATAATCAACATTTCTACCTATAAAGAAGATGTCATTTTCCTTATATATATCGTTTGTAATTTCTTTATAAACTTCTTTATTTATAATAGAATTAATATTAATAGTACCAGTAAGTATTTCATTAACTACTATTGTATGATTAATAATAGGTATAAAAGCAAGAGCACCATTAATATTTATATTTAATAGTTCTAAAAACATTGGTACACAAGTTATTAGACTAATTGGTGTAAGAGCTGATTGAGCCTCTTTAAATGTTTTAGTAAAACTTGCTATAGTAATACATATACCTGATATAAAGAAAGTATAGAATATTAGAATTAAAACAATTAATGTTATTGTTTTAATGTTGATATTAAATATAACATTATCATATATTGTAAAAGTATTCTTAACATAATATAAAGATATTAGAGATAATAATATTCCTATCATAAGAGTAATTAAGCCAGACATAGATATTGCTAAATATTTACCTAATACTAGTTCTTTTCTGCTTATAGGAAAGGTAAGTATTGTTTCTAATGTACCTCTTTCTTTTTCACCCGCAGTTGTATCAGTAGAAGTATAAATACAACTAAGAGTTATAGCCATTATAGTAAAGGTAATAGCCATAAGTATTATTTGATTACCAAAAATACTCTCTCCTTTTATCTCAGTAACATTATAATTTAAATTATTATATACTTTACTTAAGTCAATATTATTATTTACCAAATAACTTTGTCCCAAATAATTATTATAGTTATCTAGATAATTAGTAATTAAACTAGTAACCATACTACCATCTTCACTTTGAATATTAGCATAAATATTATAACTATTATTATCTTTAACTATATACGCCAATATTTTATTACTATTATAAGCTTCTTTTAGTTCTTTAGAACTACTATATACTGTATATTTTACTTCATCACTTAGCAATTCTCTCTCAGTACTAGAAAGTTCATAATTAACTCCTATCTGGTATGTTTTATCATCTTTATTTACAGTTAATTCTTCATATATATAAGACATTAATATAACAAAGATAGGAATAAATAAAGGAGTAATAGCCATCATAAGTAAAGATTTTTTATCTCTAATTATAAGTTTTAATTCTTTCTTTAAAGTAATTAATATATTATTCATAATTATCACCCCCAGTTAAAGCAAAGAAAGCCTCTCTTAAATTACTAGTATTAGTCTTTTTCTTTATTTCTTCTGGAGTACCAATAGTAATTATCTTACCATTATTCATAAGTACTACTCTATCACATATACTTTCTGCTTCTTCCATATAATGAGTAGAATATAATATACATTTACCTTTATCTTTCTCTTCTTTAATAGTATCTAAAATAACTTTACTAGATATAATATCAAGACCACTAGTAGGTTCATCTAAGATATAATATTTAGGATCATGCATCAAGCATCTAGCAATACTAACTCTTTGCGTTTGACCAGTAGATAAAGTACCTATTCTTTGATATAAAAAAGATTCCATATCAAAAGTCTTATTTAAATATTTAATTCTATCTTTAATATCTTTTTTACTCATATGATAATAATTACCACACATAGTAAGTAATTCATAAGCACTTAAATCTTTATATAACTTAGTATTACCTGTTAAAAAAGCAATTCTTTTCTTTATTTCTATTTCATTATCATGATAATTTAAATTATCAATAGTAATACTACCTCCACTAGGAGTCATAATACCAGCAATCATTCTAAGTAAAGTCGTTTTACCTGCACCATTAGGTCCTAATATTCCAAGTACTTCATTATCTTTAGCTTCAAAAGAAATATCTTTATCAGCATAGAATTCTATTTTCTTTTTATTTTTACTTTGTTTAATAAATTTCTTATTAATTTTTTCTACTTTTATCATTACATACCCTCCTAGTTAATTATACCTTATTTTATTATAGAAGTATAGAAAAAAAGTAGATTTCTCTACTTTATTAATTTCTTATTATCAGTTTCACTTAATATTCTCATATCTTCTTTAAATAATCTTAAAAAGGCTTTCATAATACTAGTTATTTGTTTATCTAATATATCAACTAAACCATCTGATTTATAATTATTCTTATTTAATGATTTAACCTTACCAATTGTAGTATATATATGCTTACTAGACATATCTACATAAGAATATGTACTCATAGTATCTCTATCTTTTAAAGATAATACTCTTTCATTACTTAATCTTAATGTATAAAAAGATATGATATTTTCAATTAAAGATTTCTTTCCTTCTTCACTAATTATATTAGCATTCATTATATAAGTTAAATATAAAGCTATCTCAAACTCTTCATATAATAGTTCTTTATTTTGTTTTCTTTCATTATATATTTTTTCAATACTATGATAAGTCTTAAAGGCTTTTACTCCTGAAGTATATTTTAATAACTTCTTTAAATACATTATAGTTTCTTTAGGTATATCTTTAATATCTAATTTATCATTATTTATAATACTAGGATCTATACCCACAAATAAACTCTTTATTAGTTCTACATTATTTTCCATTATATTCCCCTCTCTCATGTCAAATATAATATCATAAAAGTAAAATAAATGCAAATAAAAGTTGACAAGGAAATAAACTTATGGTAAGATTAATACAGAAATCAGCGGCCCTAGGTGACTTTTCACTACGGCTGCTGATTTTTAATATTTATTTTTCTTGATAACTATGCTATAATATATAACTACAAGGAGAGATATTATGAAAATTAGAGAATTAAAAGAAAATGAATCATTAGAAGTAATAGAAGTAACAATGAAACCTAATAACACTGATATATTTGATAGCGTATTATCAGATTCCGATACAGGTGAATACTCTAGGATAAAAATGAGAATTCTTACTGATGGTGAAATAGAAAGACAAACTGAGGAAATTTCTCAAGATATAAATGAATTTTATATAGGAGAAAATAGATGAGCATATACGATACATTAAATCCGCCGCAGCGCGAGGCAGTGGCGCAGACTGAAGGACCGGTTCTGATTCTGGCTGGTGCAGGGTCAGGCAAGACCAGAGTGCTGACTCACAGAATCGCCTACCTGATGGAAGAGATGGGGGTCAATCCATGGAACATCCTTGCTATCACTTTTACCAACAAGGCAGCCCAGGAGATGAGAGAACGTGTGGACAAGCTGGTGGGATTTGGTTCCGAGAGCATCTGGGTGTCTACCTTTCACTCTGCCTGTGTGCGGATCCTGCGGCGTGATATCGACCGCATCGGTTTC
>ERZ779869.4301-NODE-4301-length-10252-cov-3.506325_pt1 | contig 10252 bp, 8 predicted proteins | sample MGYA00511557_ERZ779869 | MGnify/ENA primary metagenome ERZ779869 (study PRJEB29588, sample SAMEA2154620) | human gut metagenome | biome: human gut; feature: human-associated habitat; material: faeces | place: Denmark | collected 2008/2010 ...
GCCGGTGGTGCCGGTGCGGTGTTCTGGATGTGGCTCTCCGCCCTGCTTGCCGCCTCGCTTAAATATTCCGAAACAGTGCTTGGAGTCAAGCACCGCCGCCGTGACGGCGAACGTATGCGCGGGGGCGCTCCCATTTATATAAAAAAAGCATTTGCGGAAAGGCGTCACGCGCGGATCGGAGCGTTCCTCGGAGGACTTTTTGCACTGCTTTGTCTGCTTGACGCGCTCAGCATGGGGTGCATAGTGCAGGTAAACGCCGTTGCCGGAGCGCTTGAGGGAATTTTCGGACTTGACCGCCGCATTTGCGGCGCGGCTATGGCTCTTACGGCGCTGATAATAGCCTCCGGAGGGTTGAAACGTATTTCCGACGCCTGCGGAGCGATCGTGCCGTTCATGACGGCAGGCTTCTGCCTGCTCTCGGCGGCAGTGCTTATAATACGCGCGCCCGAGCTTCCGCGCGTGGCGTGGGAGATCATAAGCGACGCCTTTTCATTTATCGCGGAAGAAAAAGCGCGCGGCGGCACGTGGATACGAACCGCCACCGCGGGGATCGGAGGATTTTTTCTTTCCCGCGCGGTGCGCTACGGCGTCATGCGCGGACTGATGTCAAATGAAGCGGGCTGCGGCACCTCCCCACTGGCACATTCCGCCTCCGACACCGACTCTGCGGCAAAGCAGGGCTTCCTCGGCATAGCCGAGGTGCTGGTAGATACCGTACTGTTATGCACAGCAACGGCATTTGTGATACTTGTAAATTACGGTGAGGTAGCCGTATACGGCGAAAATTCGGTCATGATGACGGTGCGCGCATATTCCGCAACGCTCGGCGGCTGGGCTGACTGGGTGCTTGCCGCCGCAGTTCTGCTTTTCGGGCTGGCGACCGTCGTGTGCTGGGCGTATTACGGTCAGGAATGCGTCGCTATGCTGGGGCTTTCAGGGAAACACGAAAGGCTCGCCCGCCGCGTCTTCAACCTGCTGTATGCCTCCGCAGCATATGTCGGGGCTGTCTCTCCACCCGGCGGGGTGTGGACGCTTGCCGATTTTTCAATCGGAATAATGACGCTCATCAATATCGCCGCCCTGTTCCTTCTTCGTCGTGACGTAAGAGAGGAGACCGAAAAGATAATTGATAAGGACAAATAATGCACTTCATGGGTATTTCAAATTCAAAAATACGCGGCTACTCACATGACATGATTCTATACCTTTCCTATGTCAACGGCACAAATCAAAATATAATCTTGTAAAGTGTTCACAATGTAGCTGTCAGATACCGTAAGCCAGCATCATTTGCAATATTTTCTGCGTGCCATTACGGCAAGCAGCACGGCAAGCGCCGTATATACTGCAAAATATATATAAATGTATCCCCAATCTCCGCCCACGTGAAGCGAGGTGCTTCCAAGATACAGGTCGGTAAATGACAACGCGCCGACGGGAAAAATGTACATTACCGCGCTGACTCCCAGTCCGGCAAGGGCAACAGGAGCGAACACAGCAAGCGCGGAGACGCACAGCAAAAACAGCTTGTTTTTTATGAACATTCCCAGAAGTGCCACCGCAAGCGCCACAACAACAACTGCGATCGCCCGTTCAACAAACATAATTTTCACATAATCGCCGACCGTAAACTCTCCCGTGGTGTTTACAAACATCTCCATTGACACCAGCGGAGCATCACCGGCAGGCAAATAGCAGTACTTTTGTATGAAATAAAGCTCAGTCAGAGTGAAGGCAAGCGCAAACACCGCGCTGATAATAAACACAAACACCAGCTTGCTTGCAAAAAGCTGCCCTCTGCCGCGCCTGGTACTGCGCAGAAGCTCAGCCATGCTGCCGCGCGAGCCTACCTTGCGGTATTCATCGGCAAACACGCCGGAGCAGATAAACACAAGCAGCGCAACAAGAATTATGTCAACACCTGTACAGCATACCTTCTCCCAGTCGTAATCAAAGAAGAACCACGGGCTTTGCTCTCGTTTTTCTATCTGCCTCAGATACATTCCGTGCCTGTTTACCCTGTTCATCGCATCTTCATGCTCCACGGCATACTGATAGTTCTTCCAGTATTCGCCATATTCTTCTTTTGATATCGTTCCGGCAAAATATCCCTCGCGCACGTCTGTCATCGCGTTCTTGGTTGAGGATATTTCTTTTACTTTGCTTGAAATATCATCGAATTTTTCGTCGCTCACCTCACCCTCAAGCTCATTCATGTATTCAAGCACCATCGCATCGGTGAGAGTACGTGAGGCAGAGTAGCTGTTCCGCATCAGCCAGACGCGCCCTGCGCAACAGACGGCTATCAGAATAATGACAGAAAAGCTCAGCAGGCTTTTACGCACTTCACCGCTGAAGATACCGACAAACAAAGGTGAGCGCAGTCGGCGACCGGCGCGGGAGGGTCTGCGTTTTTTCCCGTTCTTTCTGTCAGCGCGCGGCTGTATGGCTCCGGAAAGCCGCGGTATACGCGCCCCCACGCCCAGACGCGCGAATGAAAATCCGGCAAGCACTGCGGCAGAAAGCCCCGCCAGCAAAAGCGGCAGTATAACGGCTGCATACTGTATATATCCCACAGCAAAATTTCCAATGGCAAAGCACCTGAAATCCTCGACCAGCGGGTAAAACATTGCCATGCCCACAAGGTTCAGATATTTCATCATCGGGCTGTCGGCAGTCATATAAAGCGCAAACTGAGCAGCGACTACCGCAAACGAGGCGAAAAAGCCAAGCGGAACATTTCTGAACAAAAGGCACAGTGCGGCGGTAAAGAAAGCAATAACGGAAAAAACCGCTATCCTTACAAACAAAGCCACGAGAACGCTTTCGCCTACCGTCCACGCGCACGGAGTGGCGCGAAAATCCGAGAACACGCCAAGCATCGCCCCGATGTCAGACATTCCTCCGCACTTTATGCCCACCCCCAGCATCGTGCTGAGCGTAAACAATATCACCGTAACGCAGACAAGAACAAAAAGCACGCATAGCTTTGCCGCAGCAGTGTGCAGTCTGCCGCGCGGCTGAGAATGCAAAAGCAGCGACGCAGGACCGAATTCCGAGAGAAAGATAAGCCCCGCTCCCGCCATAACTATTATCAGGATGAATACATTCGATTCCCCATGCTTCAGCACCTGATTCCAGCCGCGTCCTTCCTCGTCGCTTATATTTTCCGCCCGCTGCGCCTTCTCAAGAACATTCAGATATGAGTTTTCCATAAGAGACAGCCTGCGGCAGGCGTATGAATCTTCATCTATCCAATAGTATGCATAAAGCAGATCCTCCTTGCTCTCATGTGCGGCAACAGCCATTTTCTCCACATCGCCCGAATACGAAAGCGCATATTCCCTCTGTTCAAGAAAGCGCGCGATCGAGCGTCTGTCGTCGAATCTGTCATCATACCCGTATGTATTTGGCAAGTCCAGCTTCGGCTCTTCTCCCCTTCTGCCGTTCTGCATCCATTCCGTTTTCCGTTGTGAGTATTCCTCATAAACCTTCATCAGTTCCCCGTAATAATCAAGCACTGCCTGCGGGTCTTTTTCATAATCCACTCTTATATTTTCCGCGACACGCCAAAGAGCCACACGGTAAGAGGTATAGTATCCGATAACGGCATTCGCCACAAGAAGCAGCGCCAATAGTATCCAAAGCATACGGTAGGAGGAAATCTTTTTGAATTCATAACGTATAAGGCTCATAATATCTCCATTAAGCGTCACAGGGGCTGTCGCTTTATGCGACAGCCCCCTTGAATTGAGCGGTAATGCCGCCTCGTAAGAGTAATATACCTGTTTTATGTTCCGTCAGGCAGCTCCAAAAGAACAACTGTGCCTGAATTATTTGTTCGGTCTTATGACGCCGCTGGAATACTTACCGTCCTTCCATGTTTTGGAATCGGTGATCATTCTGTAACTACCGTCCTCAAGAGAATATTCTATCAGAGAAAAACCGTTGAATAACGTTGTATAACCGTGAATCCTGTCACCCTCTGAAACTGACGACATGACAGACATATACAGCTTTCCGTTTGCCAGCATCATACGCTGTACGCCGTAAGCCCCGTTTTTTAGCAGGTCGCCGTACTCGCGTGAAAAATCAATACCGTCGATAACGGGCTCGTTCCCGCTTCCGTCATGCTTCATTCGCCAGACGCTCAGCAGCTTGTTTTCACGTGTTCCGCCGGGCTGGAAGTGTGAAGGTATGTAGTATACGTAATTGTTGGTCACGTATATTCTGTGTGCGTAAAAGCTGTCCCCGGGGTTCAGGCATTCCTTTGCGCTGCCGTCTACCCTGACGCGCCACACGCGCGAAAGGTCAGTTAAAGCGCTTGGCACAACGCCTTCATCATATGCAATATAATATACCCACCCGTCGTGATAATAAAGTCCGAAGGCGTCGCTGTGAGCATAATCTCCGGGTTCACCGGTGGCAAGCACCTTATAGGTCGACGGATCGCCGCTGATATCAAGCGTCCAAAGCACACCCTTGGGGTTAACAAACACGACCGTATTTCCTTCGACAAAAACGGCAATGTCGTAATAAGTCATTGTCGGCAGCTGCTCCTGCGTTACAATGTCGGTGCGCTTTCCGGTGCTCAGGTCTATGTGGCTGAACACATTGTCAAAGTCCTTCTCGGAGGTTGGATTTTCTGTTTTGGCAATATTGAACACACAGTACATATCGTTGCCGAAGATCAGCGGATCCTGAAAGCCGGAAATATCCTTGTAGTCGCCGGAGGAAAATACCGCTTCATGCGTTCCCGTTGCAATATCAAATCTCATCACACGCCGCGGGTTACTCAATACATAATAAAGCTTTCCGTTTTCAAATTTGAAAAACTTGCTCGGCGAAGCAAACGAATCTGGTCTAAATATGCAATCAGTCGGACAAACATCGTGTCCACAAAGCGTGGTAATGCCGCCGGTGCGGAGATTTATCTTTGCATATAACCCCCTGAAAGTCAAAGGTGAACCGATACAGGCAATATATGCGCCGTCGGTCAAAAATCCGAGCCAGCCGTTTTCAATGACCTGATCCGTCCCGTCTCTCAGGTAGTCGGGCAGATTCGGGTCGTCAGTCCCGACGCCCTCTCCGACTGTGGTTACCGGAGGAGGCGGCAGCGGCACATCATCGGTGCAGGAGCAAAGCGACATCGCACCGACCAGGATGATAAGTGAAAGCAAAAATGGCATTGTTTTTTTCATGTCCAACCTCCTGAGGATAATAATTAACGACAGAGGATACACTTCTGTCGTGTTTAATTTTTACTGTTTGCTAAATGGCGCGGCGCACTCCGGCTTAATTGTCAGGCGGTGCTGTATTCTCCATCTGTCACTTACCTCGTCTGATTTTTACAATATCGTAATCTTGTTGATATTGCCCATTACTATTATATCAGACAATCCTTTTTTGTCAAGTATATATGAGCTTTTAATGAAAAATATTTTTTAATTGTAAATTACTGAGGCAGATTCTTTTGTCTGCGGCATAATTGTATTTTTATTTCTATCAATGTAAAATCATATCGCATAATTACAGCAAAAATAATGTTTTCCCATTAAATCAGCACCAAAATAAAAAATATGCCTCATGACCCACCGGAATGTAAAAAACACTCCGGCTGAGTTATGAAGCAATATATTTATGTGGCGGGGCAAACGCTCATTCTGCGGGTCTTATACCCGGTCTTGCGGGACAAAGCCTTACTGGATCGTGCCTCCGCCGACCACCGTGTCTCCGTCGTAAAGAACAACTGCCTGTCCCCTGGTTATTGCACGCTGAGGCTCGTCAAATTCGACCTCAAGCGTATCCCCGTCAAGCTGAACGGCTGTCGCCCACTGCTCCGCCTGACGGTAACGTATCTTTGCCTTTACCCGCAAAGGCTCGTAGATTGAGGCACGGGAGATAAGATTTATATCCTTTGCAATCAGCTTTTTGCTGAACAGCTCGTCATTTCTGCCAAGCGTTACGGTATTATCCTCCGCATTTACCGCACAGACGTACATTGGAGCGGCAAAGGCAAGTCCCAGACCTTTGCGCTGACCGACAGTATAATGAATAATTCCGCGGTGTCTGCCGAGGATATTGCCCGAGGTGTCAATGAAATTCCCCTCGGGGTATTTTTTTCCGGTGTGCTGCTCGATAAATCCGCTGTAATTGCCGTCCTGCACAAAGCAGATATCCTGGCTGTCATGCTTGCGCGCATTGACAAATCCCTGTGCCTCGGCGATGCGCCGCACCTCCGGCTTCGTCATCCCGCCAAGGGGGAACCGGGTGTGCGCAAGCTGTTCCTGTGACATCGAGTAAAGCACATAGCTCTGATCCTTATCGGCATCAACTGCCTTTTTAAGCAGATACCTGCCGGATGTTTCGTCCCGTTCTATGCGCGCATAATGCCCGGTCGCCACACAGTCGCAGCCAAGCTCACTTGCCCGCTGATACAGCTTGTCAAATTTAAGATACCGATTGCAGTCAATGCATGGATTGGGCGTCCTTCCGTTTTCATATGCACACACAAAACGGTCTATGACCTCCTCCCTGAAGCGGTCGGAAAAATTGAAAACATAGTAGGGTATGCCCAATTTATACGCTACGCTCCGCGCGTCCTCTACATCGTCAAGCGAGCAGCAGGAATGCTCACGCGGGACCCCGATATCTTCGTTGCGGAACAGCTTCATGGTCGCGCCGATGCAGTCATATCCCTGTTCCTTCATAAGCAGCGCCGCCACACTTGAATCAACGCCGCCGCTCATGGCGATTGTTGCTTTTTTATTCATTAATTATCTCCTGATAATGTCGGATATGTTTCCGGCTTTACGACTCCACGCCGTCTTTGCCGAGAGCAAAGGACAAGCATCCGCAGCCGCTCCGACACAACCATCATTCTAAATGTTATGTCAGTCCGTTTTGCGCGCACCGATAATTTCCGTTAAATAAATAAAACACACGGCGCGATATTCCAATAGCTGCATAATAATCCCATTTATATTCAGCCCATGTGTTTGATTAGTATTATAACCGACTGTATAGGCTTTGTCAATAGACAAAATAAAATATGAGCAATTTTAGCGTCCGTCGCAGTAAAACGAGCCTTGATCCGTATCTCACGCAAGCCTCGTCACCGGAAATAATAAAATTGTACGGACAAGCAATTTCCCCTCGGCTTCTTTCTGAATATTTTTTGAATTTTTTCTCCGGCTATTGAAAAAGTGCTTTATCTCTTGTATAATAAACATATCAAACGCATAGGCGCAATATGAAATATGCAGAGGATAAGGATACTATATCATGAGTCTCAAGGTGCAAACGATCCGGATATACATATCGGATATGACATGCATAGGGTGTCAGAACCGGATCGAAAAGAAACTGAATACGCTGAGGGGAGTAAAAAGCGCAACGGTAAACTACCGCGATAAAGGATAACAACAAAATGTCAAAGAAGGTCTTGTGTCAAAAGACACTCAGCCGTTGTTTGTCGGCAATGCTTTTAGCATCGGTGCTGCTACTTTCGCTATGCGCATGCTCGGAAGAAAATTCATCCGGAAAAACGGACGGAACTCAGGAAATGCAGTCGGTAGAAACCGGAGAAAATCTGATAATTCCGATAAGCGAAATTACCGAAACGGCAAAATTTTATCCCGTCACCGTAAACGGCACCCAGATGGAGGTAATTGCCGTCAGGGATAGCAACGGCAAAATACGCACCGCCTTCAACACCTGCCGGATATGTTACGACTCAGGACGCGGGTATTACAAGCAGGAGGGTAAAGCTCTTGTATGCCAGAACTGCGGAAACCGCTTTACCGCCGATCAGATCGGCGGTAAAGCGGTGGCTGCATTCCGTATCCGATACCAGCTTCGAATAAGACCGTTACAGACGACAGCATTCTGATACCGTATGATTTTCTGGAATCGTCACGGGTGATTTTTTCAAACTGGAAATCCTCCTGGTAAACCTGCCGCATCCGATCCCACGCCTCACCTCAGTGAAGAACAGCTATGCGTTCTGCAATACGCAGTTCTTCCCCAATCACCAAAAGGGGCTTTGCCTGATAGGCATGCCCCTTTTTTATACGGATTTTATATAGTATAGTCGTTTATTCCTCGCTCTTTTTGCTGATCAATTATATCCTGAAGCGTTATTCCGTCAAGATACTCATTGATAACTCGGTAAAGCCCCTGCCATACAGGCAGCGTGGGGCATTCCTCGCACCGCTCGCACTCAATGGGGGTATGCTCAAGGCATGAGACCGGAGCAAGACTTCCCTCCGTGATACGGAGTATATCTCCCACCTTATACTTATCCGGAGACTGGGCAAGCCGATACCCACCGTTAAACCCGCGGTTGGTTCTCAGAATGTCGGTCTTGTTGAACAGGGGAACGATCTGCTCAAGATATTTTTTTGAAATGTTCTGACGTTCCGCTATATCCTTCAGCGCCACATAGCCGTCATCCTGATGCTCGGACAAGTCGATCAGCATACGCAGCGCATACCGTCCTTTGGTTGAAATAAACAAAATCAATTACCTCTCATGTGTGTTTTTTCATAACCCTATAATACCATATATTTAGTAGCTTTTCAAGAGGCAACAGCGAAATGTTCACAATAATTTAATTGTTTTTGATCTCATCGGCTTGACAATCGGAACGGTTTATGTTATAGTTGGGCAGTTCCTTTTGTCAGACTGAGCCTTGCCAAACGTCAACGCGTCAAGCCTGAGCGGCATTAACAGCGCAGCGCCCTTGCGCGAAACAAGCAGTCCTATTTTATCAAGGAAACGGAGAAAAACCATGACCCTGCAACAGCTTCACTACGCAATCACAATATCCGAAACCGGATCGCTCAACAAGGCGGCGGAGATCCTGTACGTGGCACAGCCCTCGCTTACCGGCTCCATGCAGGAGCTGGAAAAGGAGCTGGGGATCACGATATTTCACCGCAGCGGACGCGGAGTATCGCTTACAAACGACGGTCTTGAATTCATTACCTACGCAAGACAGGTGTATCATCAGTACGAGATACTGGTGGATAAATACGGCAGATTGGGCAAACGAAAAAAGAAGTTCGGCGTCTCCTGCCAGCACTATTCATTTGCAGTCAAGAGCTTCGTCGAGATGGTGAAGCAGTTCAACACCGAGGAATACGAGTTCGCCGTCCGGGAGACCAAAACCAAGGATGTTATTGACGATGTATTCACCTCAAAAAGTGAGATAGGCATTCTGTATCTCAGCGATTTCAACCGCATGGCGATCGAAAAGCTGCTGCGCACAAACAATCTTGAATTTCACAAGCTGATAGAGTGCGACGCCTATGTATATCTTTGGAAAGGTCATCCGCTTGCGGGGCACAAGTCGATCCGCTTTGAGGAGCTTGCCGATTACCCCTGCCTGTCCTTCGAGCAGGGCGCCGGAGGGTCGTTTTACTTTGCCGAAGAAATACTCTGCACCAATGAATATCCGCGCACGATCAAAGCAACCGACCGCGCCACAATGCTGAATTTAATGGTGGGGCTGAACGGATACACCCTGTGCTCGGGCATCATATGCGAGGAGCTGAACGGTTCGGATTACATTGCAGTTCCGTTTGAAACAGACGCCAATACCGTCGGAAGCCGCATGGAGATAGGATATATCGTAAAGAAAAATATGATCCTCAGTAAAATGGGAGAGCTTTATATAAAGGAAATTGACAAATACCTGAATCAGAATGTCGTATCCGCAGATTCCTAATATAGGCTGAACCTATTACTGAGTATTAACATACGGTATTTGACAAATACTCCGTCCGGGTGTATAATCAATACATCAAAGGTAAGGAGGCAGCCGACATGGCACAGCACAATTGTCAAAGCATGAATATGTCTGTGTGCATGCAGATGTGTATGCGCCTTGCCGCGCTGTGCTCCAAACCGTGCGCAGCACCTATCCTCCCGGCAGGTAACAGGCACGCTCACTGAAGTGCTTTACCACCGCAATCAGCCGGGAGACTTATGAAGTATCCCGGCTGAATTTAATAATATGGAGAAAACAATGATAAATTACCTTGAAAAGCTGATCCGCGAAAATTTCCGCCTCGGACGAATGTGACCCGAAGCTGCACTTCACACAATACCGCCTTCAATATCAAAAACACAAAAAAAATAAGTAAAAAAGAGGTAATAACCATGAGCAACTATAAATTTGAAACCTTACAGCTTCACGTAGGACAGGAACAGCCGGATCCCGCAACAGACGCAAGAGCAGTTCCGATAT
>ERZ779869.4306-NODE-4306-length-10245-cov-7.523356_pt1 | contig 10245 bp, 10 predicted proteins | sample MGYA00511557_ERZ779869 | MGnify/ENA primary metagenome ERZ779869 (study PRJEB29588, sample SAMEA2154620) | human gut metagenome | biome: human gut; feature: human-associated habitat; material: faeces | place: Denmark | collected 2008/2010 ...
CCTTCGAGCGATAGAGTGACAGCGTTGAAAGGGTACTTCTGTTGATCCTCCACGGGGGTGGCGAAGAACAGCACCCGCACGGGATACTGGTGGCTGATCAGACAGGTCTTGCTGATTACCTCCTGGGTCATCTGATTGACAACAAGGACAGACAGCGCTTTGATTTCCTCCGGGCTGCCGCTGACCGGATTTGCCAGCGGATGGCCTTGCCACAAAATTTTATTCAGGGTTTCGTAAAACAATGGCACCGGGTTGGTTTCAAAACGCTGCCGCCGTTCCTGCAGCACCACGTCGCGCTCTTTGGCAAAAGCTGCCTCGTCCATCTCCAGCCCGGACATTCTTTCGGCTTCCATCGCCATCATCAGCTCCAGTTTTGCAATGTCCGAAAATTCATAATAGCCGGTTTCGTTATAGGTCGTATAGGCATTGCTTACCGCACCGTGTTCTTCCGTCAGCCGGTTAAAAGCCTGGTCCGGCAGCCGTTTCGTGCCGCGAAACATCATATGCTCCAACAAGTGCGCAATTCCGCCCTTGCCTTTCGGGTCATTAACCGACCCCGTCTTGTAATACAGCATCTGCAAAACAATCGGCGCCTTATGGTTCTCGACCACTGCCACTTCCAGCCCGTTGCCAAGCGTAAAGTGCGACAGGTTCATCAGCTTGGCTTCCGCCGTTCCCGCCCGCCAGCATAAAGCACAGCCCAACAGCAGCCCGAATGCTGCCGCCCTGATGTTTCGCCGCCAAAACGTTTTTCCCGTTCGCATTAATTTTCCTCCGCTGTTCGGGCTTTGCCCCGCCAAAGACGCTATCTGCCCTGCCCGGAACACTGTCCCGGACGCCGTTCCGTTACTGCATTTCTCCGATGCGCTGTTCCGACCGCCGCCCCGGCACTGTTCCCGACCGGTACGCCGGTTCCGCTTCGCGCCTACTGCTGCGGGCGAACGTCAAAATCCGGCGGAATAACCAGCTGGTTGCGCCGTGTTACCTGCGTTTCGTCCGGTTTGGACGCCGCCATTCCCAAATCTTCTTTCGTCAGGCCGCAGCCGGATAAAAACAACGCCGCCGCCAGTAAAATAAATGCTTTTTTCATTTTTTCTATCCTTTGCTAGATGATGTTGTCGTATTATCGCATTTGCGCACCAGCAGGCCGTCGCAGATAATCAATACCGCGCCGATGCAGATAAAGCTGTCGGCAAGATTGAATGCCGGCCAGTGGTAACCGCCGAAATGCACGTCCAGAAAATCAAATACCGCGCCGATGCGTACCCGGTCAATAACATTACCGATTGCCCCGCCGATAACCATGCCGAGCGAAACCTGCATCAGCAGCGTCTTTTCGCGGCTCAGCCAGTACAGCAGAAAACCGACAACCACAAGCGAAAACGCCGACAGGATATACACGCCTGCCCCGCCCAGATTGTCAAACATCGAAAAGCTGACGCCCGTATTCCACGCCGACACCAGATTGAAAAACGGCGTTACCGCCACCACCGGCTGCGTTTCCGCCAAAAAGCCGAACACCAGCGCCTTGGATGCCTGATCCGACACAACGGCAGCCAGTGCCGTGATTAATCCTGCTAACACGAATACTCCTTACATTGCATCAATTTAATTCATAATAGGCGAATATAACACAACTTTTCCGCCCGCCAAGTATTATTTGCCTTTTTCCCCAGCCTCGCGCCCGAAATAAACCGCCCCGCTGCCGCCAGACATCCGTCTCCGATTTCCTCCCGCATCCGATTTCTTCCCGCATCCGATTTCCTCCCGCGTCCGCATCAGAACGCCGTACCGATTCCGAACGGCTCCAGCCCGAACTTCGCCGCAATCGTTTCCGCAATGTCGGCATAAGTCTTGCGCCGCCCGATATTCTGCGCCGGAACCTTTCGCCCGAACATCAGCACCGGCACGCACTCGCGCGTATGGTCGCTGCCGGGATATGTCGGGTCGCACCCGTGGTCGGCGGTGATAAACACAACATCGTCTTCGCCGAGCAGCGGTTCCAGCTCCGGCAGGCGGCGGTCAAAATACATCAGCCCTTCCGCATAACCTTTGACGTCGCGCCGGTGCCCCCACATCATGTCAAAATCGACAAAGTTGGTAAAGACGATGCCGTCGCCGTTCAGGTTCTGCACTTCTTCAAGCGTCTTGTCCCACAGTTCTTCCAGCCCGCTCGCCAAAACCTTGCGCGTAACGCCCGACCCGGCGTAGATGTCGGAAATCTTGCCGATTGCCGTAACCTGCAGCCCCGCCGCTTTCGCCTTGTCCAGAATCGTCGGTGCCGGCGGATTGAGCGCATAGTCGTGCCGGTTTTTCGTCCGCACGAAAGCGCCGTTCTTTTCTCCTGCAAACGGCCGGGCAATCACCCGCGCAATACGGTAGGGTTTCACCTCTTCAAAAGCAATCTCGCACAATTTGTACAACCGTTCCAGCCCGAACTTTTCCTCATGCGCCGCAATTTGCAGGTTGCTGTCGGCGGAAGTGTAAAAAATCGGCTTTCCGCTCGCCAGATGTTCCTCGCCGAGTTCCTGGATAATTACCGTGCCCGACGCCGCCTTGTTGCCGAGAATACCCGGAATCCCCGCCCGCTCGCAGATGCGGGCAACCATCTCTGCCGGAAACGACGGATACTCGAGCGGAAAATGCCCAAAATCCTGCCGCACCGGCACGCCCGCCATTTCCCAGTGTCCGGAAATCGTATCCTTGCCGGCGCTGATTTCTTCCATACAGCCGTATTTGCACCTGCCGGCAAGCGTCATTTTCGCCCGCCCCGACACCAGCGGAGCACGGACACCGGACGCCAGCTCGCCCGCATTCGCCAGTCCCAGCGCTTCCAGATTGGGCAGCGCAAGCCCGTTTCCGCCAAACTCTGGATAATTCTGCGCAATATGCAGAAACGTATTCGCGCCGGCATCGCCGAACGCCGCCGCGTCTTTTGCCCCGCCGATCCCGAAAGAGTCCATCATCAGAATAACTGTTTTTGCCATAACCTGTCTCCCCTAAATCAGATAAAATTTTTCTTTCCTGTTATCGGAAATATAGTTTCAAGACGTTTAAAAAGATTTAAAAAGAGAATTTCCCCTTTTCGCCGCAGGCATTTTATCTGTTTAACGTTCGTGCCGCATTGCTTGCGTTTTCTGCAAAAATGCCTCTGCGGTCATCGTCTTTTTAATTGCTTCCCCCTGCGGGCTGACCGCCACATAAGATTGAGCCTTATCGGCACTTTGCTGCATATACTCCCGCTCCATGCGTTTCACGCTGCCGTCAAGCGCCCGTGCCATGCATTCTTCTTTAGGCATTCCGTCCAGCCATGTCTCTTCTCGCAAAGACGTAATGTCATCAGATGCAAGATTCTGCCGTATCTCCAAATTTTGTACCGGCTGATAGGCGCTGCTGTTAAGCTTGTCGACCACCAGTTGCCTTTCTTCAGAAGATAAAGGCTGAAGCATCTTTCGCATAGCCAGACGATAATTAATTCTCATCGTTTCATCGCCATAAGACGGCTTCACGCCTTCCAGCGCAATCACTGCATCTCCAGCCGGCGTATATGAATCAGGCGTAACGGCAATCATATTCCCGTTTTTATCTTTAATCGGCTCCTTTTTTTCGTCAAGAAGCACATTAAAGGGATGCACCTCATTAAATTTATCCGTAAACTGCGTAACATTTTGTGCCACGCTGTCTGGCCTGAAATAAACGCAATATTTCTGCTCGGGCGTACTGTAAAATGCCATCTGTACCCACCCGTCCTGCACATCGTTGTTTGGCACGTACTTCACATCGTCGGGATACGTTGGCTGAACAACTTTTTGCATTCCCAAGCTGTCCATCGCCAACGCCAGCTGTCTCCGGCGGACGGCATTTCCAAATCTTCCCCGTGCATCTTGCGTAAATTCCGTCCGATACTCGTCTAAACACTCCTGCTCAAATGTTGCCAAACCCTGCGCTGCATCTTTTCCCTGAACCTTGGCTTCCGCCATCCGGGCTTTCATTTCGCTGATCATTTTCAACGCGTAATGATGTTCCGGTTTCACCATTAACTTCCCCGTTTGAATGCCTGAGAGAATATCATTGTCCTGCCAGTGCGTCCCCTCATGAGCAAGAACTGCATCAGAACGGTTAGACGCATTAATTTCTGCCACCGCATTTTTAGCTTCTATCGCGGCGCTAAGCCCCAAGCTATCCGCCCATTTTTGCAAAATTCCCCTTTTTCTTGTCTTCTTCTCTTCCTCCAGACAAGCTTTTACATCATCAAGTGTTTTTATCTGTGAGTTTACCCCGTTTGCTTTTGCCTGAAATTGAGCCATAGCTTGTTGAAAATCACGGTTGCCCGCTGCCATCGCAAATGCATTTTCATCAGAGATGACATATTGGTTGACAACCATCCCGCCTTTTCCTCCGTCTAAAAAGCTGTCCATCACCGCCCGCTTTTTCCGCGGAAACAATGAATATGACGCCCCGGCCACTCGGTAACACTCCCAACTTCCTGCACCGCATTTTCCATCACGGTCAAACTCAATATAATTATAGTAGCACTGCGGCTCAAGAGCGCTATCCGCCGTTTGTTCGCGCAATGGACTGCTGTCGGTATCCGTGCGAGTTTCTGCGAAAATTTGATTATTCTCAGACGCTGGAACCTGCCCTTCCTGCGCCATGCTTTCCTGTGCCATGCCGCCATTCGCCGCCCCTCCGAGCGTCAGCAAAGTTGCAAATGCCGCCGTTTTGTTAACCATAGCGCCCCCTTTTTGCCAAATATAAAAAGAAAATACCATATTTATCATCAAAAGTAAAGTTTAATCCGCAACACGGCATCTCTCACCCCCAAAAAAAGTAACGCCTAATCCGCAACATAGCATATCTCCCCCAAAAAGTAACGCCTAATCCGCAACACGGCTTTTTCCCCTTTCAAAAAAATTGCCAAAAAGCTATTGACAAAAAAAATATGCCATGTTATATGCCGTATCGTAAAAAGAATTTTTAGGTAACACTTTAAATTATTAGAGTATGGAACATGGAAATTTTATGGAAAATGCCGCCGTTATACTGCAATATGGCGCAATTGCATTTTCCGCCGTTGTTTTTACGGTCCGTTTAGTTTGGAAAAAACATGAAAACAAACTTCAACGCGCCGCCAGACAGGCTGCCGCCCGCGAAAAATTTGAAATTTTCCGATACTGACAGCCCGCATTGCATTTTTGCAGAAATTTTTTTAGTATTAACCGAAAAAAAGTCATAAAAAAGCCCCTGACCCTAAAGTCAGCGGCTTTTTTTGATATCCGGCAGCATCCTGCGGCCTACTCGGCGGAAACAGTTTCCTCCCCTGCAGGCTGCATTTTTTCAAGTTGTTTTTTTCCGTAAACATCACGCTGCCCGTCCGCCGGTACACACCGTTCCTTCATCTCAGCCCGGCGTCCCCGCATCTCCGCGCGCCGTTCCCGTATCTGTGCGCGCCGCTCATGCATCGCCGCAAGAATTTCTTTCTGCTCATCTGTCAGTACGCTCTCAAACCGCGCCTTGTTTTCCTCGCGCAGCTTGTCAGCTTTGGCGCGCAGGTCGTCCATTTGTTTAAACAGCGGCTCCATCTGCGCCATATCCTCTTTGCGAAACTGTTCGATTTGCGCTTTCTGCTCATCTGTCAGTTGCAGCTTTTCCGCAAAGCGGTGCTTCAGCGCCCGTTCGGGATGAAAGCCCGGATGCCCAAAGCGGCGCGGAGCGTCCCCCCTGTCTGCTCGATATTTCCATTCTCGATGGCGTTCGCCGTCAAAGCGCCCCTCCGGATGATGCCGTGTCGGCAGACGCATCTCCGCCCGCGGCATATCGCGGTGCCAGCCTCCGTGCCACATACCATGGCGTTTCGCCGGGCAAAATGCCAGCGCCAGTACCGTCAGGGTTACCGCCACGCCGCCGGCAAAAGCGGCTCCCGCAGCAATCAGCATATTCTTTCTTCCTTTTTCCATTGTCAAAATCCTTTCCTTATCTTGTTAATCCTCGTTCGAAATCTCCCGAACCGTTCGTTGTCCCCCGCGTCATGCCGTCTGCACAAACGTTTTGGGTTTGTGCCTTTTCCGCCGCCGCTGCACTTTCTGTTGCCGCCGGCCGCCCGGCACATCCGTCAAAGCTCAAGATACGCCAGCTTTTCGTGCAGTTTTTGCTTGGCGTTGTGCAGCCGCGACTTCAGCGTTCCGGGATTGATGCCCAGCCTTTTTGCTGCCGCGTCATAGCTCAGCCCGTCAAATTCGACCAGCACCACAGCCCGGCGCATATCCCCCGGCAATGCGTCTACCGCCTCAAGAATCAGCCGCTGCCGGCATTTGCGCAGCCACGCCCGTTCGGGATTGTCTGCCGCTGCCATATCGGCCAGCCCGCTTTCTTCCTCCCCGACCGAAGCCGCCAAAAGCTTTCGGCTTTTGCTCTTAAGATAATCTTTGCAAAAATTCTCCGCCACCACCCGTATCCAGGCACCAAGCTTCTCCTGTTCGCGATAAGTCGGAAACTTCTGCCACAGGCGGATGTAGATTTCCTGTTCAACGTCCTCGTCGGCGCGGTTCAGCATTTTTTTCACCACGCTTCTGACCAGCCGTTTATGAAGCCAGCTCAGCTTTTCCATCAGCTGACCTCATAAAAGCCGTACCCGTCGAGCGGCAAAATATCGTCCGCCGCCACACCGTAAGTAAAGTAACCGTCGCTTTCGTACAACGCCGCATAATACGCTTCCAGCTGCGTTTCGTCCGCCGCCCGCTCCGGCAGCAGCACCGCCGCGCCGAACCAGACGCCGCAGAGCAGGGAACACAGCGTCCCTGCCGCAAACTGGCGCGCTTTGCGGCGTTTGCGATACAGGGGGCCGGCTTCCGCCAAAAGTTCCGAAATCTTGTCCATCGTTAAATCTCTTTCGCAAAAATCACAACTTACATCTGGTATAACGGAATTGGATTAAAAAAGTTCAAACTTTTTTGCAAAAATAAAAAATTCCGCCGCCAACAAGCTGAATTTACAGCATAAAAACATCTTGCCAAAACCTGAAAAAAAGAGTATAATGAAAATGTAAAAAAATATTATGTCGTATTATTGGAAAACGGTTTTCACAATTTTGGTTTAGAGGCTTCCTCTGTTCTGAATGCTGAAAGTTTTTCATAATGCGGCATAAAAACCTAATTATGTTAAATTTTGAAACGGCAGTCCTTGTGGCGTTGTTTCACGAAGGATTAGGCAACAGGGCCGAACCTCGTTAAAAAAATCAAGAATTATGAGAACTAAAGCAGATAAAAGAGAAGACATCGTTGCAATTGTGATCTTTTCAACACTGAGCATCTTTTTAATATGCGCAGCTGCCCTCAGCTTCTGCATCATATTCAATATCGGATGCACCGCTCCTGCCTTGGTAAGAGCATTGTGCGGCCTCGTGTTTATCCTCGCCTGCTGCGCAATATACATTGTCGGCGGCGGTGTCTGCAAAATGATTGCTAATTTAGCCAAAGGCAAAGACATTGTCTAAAGCTGAAGGCATCATACAAAAAAAGAGCGTTCACACGAACGCTCTTTTTCTATGCCCTTGTTTCAAATCCTGCCGCCATCGGTTTTCTTAGCCCGGTACATCCGTCGCCCGTCAGACGGCACCGCTGCCGGCCTCCCAAACAAACCGCAGCCATCCGCCGGTCGGTTCCGACGCTTTCCCTAGTTAAACTTCGTCCACTCGCGCACATTCTGCGTCAGAAATTCCGGCAGCTTATCCAGCCCCGACGCTCCCGAAGCCTTTTTATGCCCGCCTCCGCCGAACGCCGCCGCAATCGCCGATACGTCCACATTGTCTTTCACCGTGCGGAACGACAAATTCCATTTGCTGCGTTTGTTTAAGGAAAAGCTGACCATAAAGTCGTAATTGGCGATATTGTCCAGCGACTCAAAAAAGTCCGACCCCGCCTGCGCCATATTCGCGGCAATGAACCGGAGCCCGTTGTACGTCCCCTCAAACGCCATATTGCGCGACAGGCGGTAGTCGCGGTGCCTGATGTAAGACAAAATTGCGTTGCCTTTTTCCACCATCAGCGGCACGTCAATCCGCCCCTCAAACAAATCGCGCCACACCCGCTCGTACGGCCGGTTGACGCCCAGCGCCTGAAACGCAAACTCAAACGGACGCACCCTTTTGTCGCGCAAATCAAACAAATCGTTGAGCGCCAGCAGCTTTACCCCTTCCGGCACCGGCTGCTCCGGAAAGAAATACTGCCAGGTCAGCTCGATTGCCGCCGTGCCGACCGCGCGCAGCCCTTTAATCCCGAAACCGCCCTCTTCCCTGAGTTTTTCGTCATACTGCGCAATCGCCGACGCATGGTGGTCAATCCATATCAGGTCTTTTTCCGCGTGCAGCTTGAACATATAGTCCATCGGAAAAGAAATGTCGCAGATAACGATTTCCTGATGTTTTTCAATCTCCGCATACGGAATTTCCTGGTCGTAGTTATATCCCAGAAGCTCGCAGTCCTTATGCGCGTATTTGACAATCGCCGCCGACCCTTTGCCGTCGTGATCCGCCATATGGTAAATGCATAACATATTCTTTTCCTTTCTTTGTTTTTAATTCGCCGCCGTTCTCTCCGAAACCGACATCTGCCGCCCGACAACGCCTGCCGCGCGTACCCTGCCCGAAACGCCCGTGCATTGCACCGCCGCGCCGTCATTTATCGCCTGCCGCCGCATCGCCCATTTTCTCTCCGGAGCCGCCGTCCGCCGCCCGACAACGCCCATCTTCTCTCTGAAGCCGCCATCCGAACACCATCCGGCGCACCGCTTCCTCTTAAAAGCCCTCCGCCTGCGCGCCCGCGTCCGCCCACTCGGCTTCATAGCCGTCGTACGCCGGTTCCACGCCCGCCGGGCATTGCGCCTTAACTGCCGCATAGTCGCATTCGACCGCCATATGCGTAATAATCGTCTTCTTCGCCTTAATCCGCTCCGCATATTCTAAAAGTGTCGTCAAACCTGCATGAAAGCGCGTCCCCTCCGGCGTTGTCAGCGGCATAATCAGCACTTCCGGCCGCCGCTTGATAAACTCAAACGCGCTCTCCGGAATATCCCGAAAATCGGAAATATGCACGACTTCGCCGTCATTAAAGATATACCCGCTGCATTCCACGTTATGCCCCTGTAATTTTATCGGCGTAACTTTCAGTTCGCGGAAATAAAAGCTCTTTTCGTATTCAAACGCATTCGGGTGCAGCGCCGCGCGATATACCGGATCCACGTCTTCCCCTTTCTCGACAATCAGATACGGAAACCTCGTCCGTATAACGCTCAGATTTTCCGGCGAGGCAAACAGTTCAATCGCGCGCCCGGTAATCCGGTTAATCTCGCGCAAATCGTCAATTCCGTGCAGATGGTCTGCGTGCGCATGGGTATAAAACACTGCGTCCACATCGCGGATATTCGATAAAATCAGCTGCATCCGCAAATCCGGCGACGTATCTATCAGCAGTTTCACCCCGCTGATTTCCATATACGTTCCCGACCTGAGCCGGATATTCTTTTCCTCTTTCGGATCGCAATCGCCGAAACCATAGGCCAGCGACGGCACGCCCGGCGCTGCTCCCGAACCTAAAATAATGACTTTGGACACGATACACCTTTCTTCTTATCGTTTCGCTTTTCGGTACAATTTAAAAAAGTTATCCGTAGTTATACGCGCTGTTTCTTCAATCGTCAAGCCCTTAATTGCGGCAATTTTCTCCGCCGTTTTTACCACAAACGCCGGCTCGTTGGTTTTACCGCGGTAAGGCACCGGCGCCAGATACGGGCTGTCGGTTTCAATCAGGATTTTATCTGCCGGATACGATGCAAAAACCGCCGCCACGTCTGCCCCGCTCTTAAACGTAACGATGCCCGACGCCGAAATGTAAAATCCGAGCTCCCGCACCGCGTCTGCAAACGCCTGCGTCGACGTAAAACAGTGGATAACCCCGGCCAGCCCGACGAATTTCTCCGCCCCGCGCCGCAGCATATCAAGCATATCGTCCTCCGCCTCACGCTGGTGAATCATTAAGGGCAGTCCCGTAATGCCCGCTGCCTCAATGTGCCGCGCAAACATTTCTTTCTGCTCCGCTTTGGCATCTGCGCCGTAGTGATAGTCAAGCCCGCATTCGCCGATGGCAATGACTTTCGGATGTTCCGCCGCCCGCACGATTTCCGCCACGCCGATACGCCCCAGTTTATTCGGTGCGCTGTCAGGATGCACGCCCGCCGACGTCCACATCTGCG
>ERZ779869.4307-NODE-4307-length-10243-cov-2.173047_pt1 | contig 10243 bp, 9 predicted proteins | sample MGYA00511557_ERZ779869 | MGnify/ENA primary metagenome ERZ779869 (study PRJEB29588, sample SAMEA2154620) | human gut metagenome | biome: human gut; feature: human-associated habitat; material: faeces | place: Denmark | collected 2008/2010 ...
GAGTATAGAGAATGTTTAAATCTTTGCTATGATGTTTTGGATGCTGACAAGGATAATGAGGAAGCTGCAATTCTGATGATGAATGCAGTTTATCTGTTAGGTGATCTTACTGAAGCTCCAAAGGCATTGTATAGAGCACTTAATTGTAATAATGGTGAAATATTGACTCGAAACTGAAAAATTGTCTTTAAATCCAACAATAAGATTTAATATTTCTTTGTTTAATAATTAAATAGGTGTGATGGATATGGATGTAATAATATCTGCATTAATTGAAGCAAATAAATTATTAAACAAAAAGGATTATTATAAAGCCCTTGACTGTTTTGAATGTGTGTTAAATATAAATCCTACCAACAATCTGGCCATAATCGGGAAAACAATTTGTATACATTATTTAAAATCATTTGACAACAGCAGTCTGATAAACATATATGAAGAAAAATTAAATGTTAACCTTAAACTTGCAGAGTTGTATGAATGCGGAAAATACGATGAAACAATAAACGAATGCAATAAAATATTAAAAAAAGACAAAAACAATTTTAACGCATTAGCCCAGTTTGAACTCACCAAATATACAGAAGCACTGAAAACCTGCGACAAACTCTTAGAATTAGAACCGAATAATTTAGTAATAATATATGCAAAAGCCACCACATTATACAAACTAAACATTTACAATGAAGCTATTGAGTGTTATGATAAAATCCTGGAAGTAACTGATAATTTTAATGTTTTATTTTTTAAATCAGCATCATTTCAAGAAGCCTCTGTTTCAATTCTTGTACGAAGTTCTTTTAGACATCTTATCTATGCCGTATCGGTCAATACCAAGCTTATGATCTCCTGTTCCAGCTTACAGTTGTGCGCAAGCATGTAAGTGACCACAGCTTCGTAAGCTTCCTTTCCTGCAAGTGACTTCAATCTTAGCGTATCGGTTTGGGTCAGAGGTTTCCTTGCGTTTACATATCGCTTATCCAGCAGTTCCGGAACTCCCATGCAGTACAAACGGAAAGGTATCCCTGTTGTCTCACAAAGATTCTGATGGATCAAAAAACCGCCGGCATCAATATCCCCAAAATGCAGATATTCCAATCCCATGTTATCTGCCATCACTTTTTTCAAAAAGGTGATCTGATGACGATTGGCATACCCGCCAAGATAAAGATAGGAACACTCCTTGTCAATCATGCGCTGAAACGAGGTCTTGTTCTCAATCGTCATAACTTTCTCGGTCCCCACCTCTATATGTTTGATCAAAGGGATATCCGCCGAAGAAATTGCAATGCCGCCGCGAAGCCGACTTGTATCCAGAACAAAATCCTTCCAGCGGATCTTCCAGCACCCTTTCAGCAGGATTTCCTGCTCCTTTGTAATGATATGAAAGCGTTCCAGTATCGCATCCGGTGGCTCAAGATCCGCTTGTGGGACTGCAAGAAAGGTCCGTAGCAAACTGCAGATCTCTTCGTAGTTATTTTCTTGAAACCACTTGGAATCACCGTATACCAAAATCGACGCTTCCCTGACATAGAGTGCCTTCCTGTTTTTTTCAAGAAAATCGATCATTTTCAGGTTTGCTTCTATCCGTGAAAATGCAATCTCGTCTGCCGTTTCATTCAGATGCTGCCGCAGCGATGCACAGTAAGCATGCACGAGGACACCGCCATGTTCGTAGCCCTCGAAAAGCCGGAAAACTTCTTCTTTGATCTGATCTCGAGGGGTGATCCCGCATTGGTCTCGCAAAAAATCCTGCGCACTGCTTACAGAATCTTCCGACATGTATATTTTTTCAATTTCATCGCTGTATTTCAGCCTCTTAACGGTCACAAGCTGCTTGGATTCCAATTGGTGAACGGCTTCGTTGATCGTTTCTTTTTGCCGAATGTCCGCATTGTTCGCAGCGTAAGCTTTATAGATCTCGGATGGACGCAAAGTGATCCTCCGTTTGGTGTCCACCTGCTTTGCGCTGCGTTGGTCATACTTTTTGAGCAGCTTCTGCAGAATTTCACCGCAAAGTTTTTTGGTCTCACTGTTCATGGAACTTTACCTTTCCGATCCGCATATCCTCTTTTTTCAGCTTTAACAACGGAATGATGACGCCGCATTCGCTTCCGATGGATTCCAGCCGATTCGGCGGAGCACAGAAGATAACCTGAAAGTTTTGTGCTTGGAAGAAATCCAACATCAGTTTGATATTATGGTCACTCATTTTTTCGAATGGCTCATCGATGAAGAGCAGACGGACGGAATTGACTCTGGCATTGTACAGCATGGAGAGTGCCGCAGATAGGATCAGCGTATACGGGATCTGCGTTCCTGCGCCAGAATTGTAGCCGACTGTTTTGGAGAGTTTCCCCTCTTTGATCGTATCATCGGTCACCAGGATCTCATAGCTCATGTAGTTTCGATAGTCTGCGAAACGCTTAATTTCTGACAGATCATTTTTATCGATCATTTTGTTGATGATATTTTTAATCTCCTTTTCCCGTTTTTCAATCTCTTCCCTCTCGTATTTCCCATGTCCGGCGCTGTCAAACGAGATTTGATCATCGAACAGATCATTTGCACTTTGGAGATATTCCGCATAATTTAATACTTTCGCATAATCAGAATGATCCCGGAGCATTTTGACCTCGAACTGATATTGCGTAGAAAATTTCAATTTACGTAATTCCTTATTGATTTCCAGAATATCAGCAAGTGCCGTTCTAGCGTGCTCATAGATGCTCAGCACAAATTCGTGTTTAAAAATATCTTCATATTTTCTGGTCTGTTCCCGCATTTTTTCTTGGATCCCCTGCAGATCGTCGATCCAGATCCTAGTTTTACGCTTCTGATAGCTCCCCTCTGCATCTGTACCGAGCGGCAGTCTTTCTTCTTGCGGTTTGCGATTGTTATAGAGCATCTGCCGGCTCTGAATCATCGTTTGCAATGCTGTAATGCTGCTCTGCACTCTCTCCCTGGAATTTTGCTTCATTAAGCCGCCGATTTTTGCTTCCCCTTTACGAAATCGATCATACTCCTCGATCGCTTTTTCATAAACCGATGCATGCATCATCCGTTCCTCATCGAGAATGCCTGAAGCTTCCTGCAAGTTTCTTTTGTATTTGACAGAAGCATCCTGTTGGTTTTCTGTATCAATTTCGAGTCTGGCCTTTTGACGCTCCATCTCATTCTGTCCGTTTCTCTGGCTATCCAGTTCTCCTGCCAAACGGCTGATCTGCTCCGAAAGCGCCATAAACTCGACATTGTTCCGCTGGGCTTCCAAAAGTTCCTTGTAATGTTTGTTTTCTTCGCGCAGCTGTGCTTCCGTTTGTGCGGCCTCTCGATGGGCGTTAAGATTAAATTCACGGAAGCTGTCGATTGCATGACGAAGCGAATCCGTTTTTTCCTGCTGCTCCTTTTGGCTCTTCAAAGCCGCAGCTTCCTCTTTTTCCAAAGCGTTGAGCCGTTTCTGCGCTGCCGCCCGGTTCAGCTCGATCGCCTCTTCACCGAGGCAGTAACTTTTAATTTTTTTGAAGTTCAGATATGTTACTGCCATATTCCTGCTGAGCTTTCCCTCTTTGGACATGGCATTATCGTAGTTCGGAACTTCCTCTATTGGAACTGCATGGATCCTTCCTAGCCAGAATTTAAAATATGCCGCAGCATGCGGATTCTGAATATCCAAAAGATGGAATACCGCATCCTCTTCACAGACGAGTTCTTTTCGCATGAGCCTTTTTGTATTGACCAATTCAAGATACCGATGGCCGGATTTATCCAACATACGGTTGGCAATATCAAAAGCAGTCGGCGAAACGATCACTGCATAGCGGTGCACTCCAAGGAATGCTTCGATCGCATTTCTCCATTCCTCGTCCTTTATGCCTATGACATATTCACAAGCCATTTTTGCTCGCTCCGGGATGCCAAGCTGTTCCAATTCGAGATTGACCTCTTTGATGAATGCTAGCTGTTCCCCCGCAAAAGTAAAGTCTGCTTTCTTCTTTTTACAGGTTTCCAGAATTTCATTATGCAGAACGCATTCCTTTTGGATCTTTTTCAATTCGTCATCGATCGCATATTTCTGCTGCAATACCGCGTCTCTGGCTGCCTGCAAAGCTCGTTTCAGGCTCTCAAGAAAAAGCTGCTTTTCCACCGCATCTATTTTCGGGTCCATGAGTTTTTCCGGCATTCCATCGTCAAACAGCTGCTCCGCCTCTCGTATTTCTGTGTGTTCAAGCGCTACTCTGATCTCCTGCAGGAAACTTTCCAACGCAGAAACTTCTCGGTGCAGTTTTTGAAGGCGCTCCTTATAGCCCTCGATAGCCTTTTGAGAGGCAACGATCGCCTGCGACGCATCCATCGTTTGCAGCGCATCCTTTACTTTGTCATATTGCTCCTGTGTATTTCGTATTTCTTTCTTCCTAGCTTCGATCTTCGTCTCCAGTTCTCTGCACTGCAGACGATTCTCTTCTATACGCTGTTCTGCACCCTGCAGGTTTTTCTGACATTCCAGAACGTTCTGATATTTTCGTTTGATATCATCTGTAAGCAAACGGTTTTGTTGTTTGTCCAATTCCCCGAAATTATCCAGTATTTCATCCAAATCCTGAATTTCCTGATTGATCTGCTCCAGACTATTGTTGATGCGTTCGATGTTCTGCTTGGCGTCTTTTAGCTTCTCAAATCGAACCGGATGTTCCTCCAATACCGATTCTTTGATAAACTCCTGGATTTTGGCCGCAGGGTTATATGCCATGATATTGCGGAGTTTTCGCTGATACGTGCTCACCTCTTGATATGGCAGCTTCAGTCCGGTCATCTGCATGAACAAAATGATGCCTTCTTTTTTCGTTTTCAGCTTCAATCCGTTTTTTCTCTGGAAATCGGATGCATCGTAAGGTTTTTCTACGCCGTTGTCTTCATAGGTAAAGCAAAGGTCGCGCAGCGTTTTTTTCTCAGCAGCATACCAGCCGTTCGTAAGATTATCTGTGGAGGAAGTTTCCAGCACGACTCCAAGCACAAAGGCGCTTTGATTGATCTCGTCATAATACTCTAATGCAATGTGCGTGAAGACATTCGGCATCTTATCTGCAGGTCTTGCATAAATGCCCGCACTGGGATCCAATAAGCATCTGGTGTAGGAAACAAGATTGCGTTTGCCGATTCCTGTATTATTCTTACTTGTAGCCTCATTGAATTTGGTATCCCCGGTATACGCATATTTGATGGCATCTAAAATCGTCGATTTCCCGCTTTCGTTCTCGCCGGTGATCAAGGTCATATGGTCCGACAGCGGAATCGTTTCATTGACAAAGCCATACCAGTTGATCAACTTCACTTCGCGCAAACTGATTTTACTCATACTCTTCTTCCTCGCTTTCCGTGAATAGATCCGCGTTTTGTTCCGCTCCCTCGTCCGTATCGGCAGATGTATCATCACCCGCAGTCAGATTCTGTGTCCCTGTGTATTCCTCGATGACACGTTTTAACTGTCCGATGTCCATACAGAACTGTAGGGACGGATACAGACGGACAATGCCATCCTCTTGACTGATATCATCTCCAAAATCGATGAGACTGAAACGCTTAAAAACCTGATATGCGTTTTTAAAATCGGTCGGTGTCAGGCTGATCTGATAAATTCCGCACTTATCGATGATATCCCCGACTGTGACAAAGACAGGCTCCTTGTATCCCATTCGTTCTAAATAGAGCATCCACAGCACCAAGAGCAACCTAATCTGCTTCGAGTCAAAACGATAAAGGTTTGCTCGTTTCAAGCCTACCGTTTCCAAATCTTCATCATGCTGCTGCAGCATAGCAACTTTCAGTCTGTCATCCACCATCACCTGATAACCAATGAGGGAAAGATAGGCATTTACATCATAGTGATTGGACTCTGCAGCAATGAAGTCATATAATTTTTCGTCTTTATCCGCAACGAGAAATGTGGCATCCAACAGTTTTCGAATGCAGCGTTTGAACAGATATGCATCTTCCTCATTCCATTTCTTGATGATCTCTAATCCCATAGTTCTTCACCTGTTTCTTTCTATTTGCTCTTTCGGCGGATGCGTGCTCCGCTGATCTCGGCGGTTTCTGTTTCAACTGTTTCATCTCCGAGTTCTACTTCAAACGGAAATTCCTCATTACCTGCATATGCCATCGCCGCTGCATACATCAAAACCTCTTCCCGCGACAGGATTGGCTTTTCTCCGATCACAAGGCTTTCTGCCATGCCAAGCTGTGCATCGAGATAATCTCCGGTCCGCTCGACCGAATAGCGATTCTGCGCTTGCCGGAAGAGCTGTTCGGTCTTGGCTTCTTTATCTTCTTCGGTAAGCTCCTCTTTATAGAGTCCGATGTTTTCTCCCGTATTTTTCACTTTGCGCTTCTTGTCAAAAGAACGATAGCCGATATATCTCTGCTGCGTGATACGAAGCGCATCACCGACCTTTTCGCTGGCAGTTTCCTGTTCCGCTTCCGGAAGCTGACCGATCGCATTTAAAAAATCATGCAGCACGCTTTCCATTTTTTCACCGCTGCTCGCCATCAGCAGGATACGCGTGTTCGCCAGATTGTAATAGTTATTGATCCGCGTATCGATCAGCTCCATATTCTCTTCATATTCCACGCTCAAAAAATGCTGCAGCTCTGCAAAATAGCGATTCACCCGATCCTCCGCCGTCTGTTTATCCATCTGCAGTCTTTCCGCGCATTCCAGCGTCATTTTCTGATAAATCTCGGGCTCTTTCAATCTGCGCAGTCTGCTGCGGATAAAAGAAAGCTGTGTCGGGATCAGGCCGTTATTTTTGATAAAGAAATATTCGTTAAAAAACCGATCCAGCATCTGATCCTTCATAATGAATTGACCGAAACAGTTCATATCCTGAAACGCGATCACCGCCTTCATGATATCAGAAATACTGTCCTTCAGATCGGTCAGTTCATTTTTTAATTCGCTCTCGTTGTCGATCATCGGCACTAGAATATTGTTGTAAGGATGCTCCATTCTCGGGCTGTCCTTTTCAAATGCCGATTTCATAATCTCATACATAGAGAAGATTCGATTGGACATTGCTCCTTGTCCGCTGCGTTCCGTCAATTTCCGCAGAAAATCCATAATTCTGCGGCAATCTGTCGCGATGTTCACAACATATTCACCACTGCGTCCGATTTCCCGCGGCAGAACCCATCCTGCCTCACGGAACAAGCTCATCATCACGCCTGCCTGAAGCGGATATCCCGGTGCTTCCTCATCGGGATCTTGCGGCAAGTCCTCTAGCAAAATTTGCAAAGTATTTCGTAGATAAAAAGTAATGCAGTCTCTGGCATCAGACTCATAGAGAACCGGAAGTTCCTTACTCTTGTCGATCAGAAGCTGCATACAGTCATAGTATATTTTTTTGTATTTTAAATTAAACGGTTTGAAAAAATTTTCATTTTTCAGATAGTCAAATAAATTCACACATGCCTCCCATGCTGCAACCCAGCCTAACACATTAAGCCGCAGCGATACAATCACACCGTTAAAATATCGTTCCTTTACTAATATTCTACCATAGGCACCATGACTTTTCTATCTAAAGTTTCCCACAAAATCGCAATAATTCAGTGGGCTTTTAATATATTTCATTTTAATCACTCATCATAATTTTCTCTCTTTTCCAACACGGGGCTTTACTTTGTTTTCAGTTTTACAATTAACCTGTTTTCTATCTGTCCTAATGCCTCTATTTCGCATTATTTCCGGGAAACCACATTCCGGACAAGGCCAAGCGGTTGTTTCAGTTCCACATCTTGGACATACCATGTTCATACCTCCATCAGTTTTCCGCTTTTTTCTCTTCTTTTATCATTTTGATGCGCAGCAGTAACAAATATTCAAAAACAGCTTTTTCTTTCTGCGCGCAGCAACGCAGAGTAGCCAGCCAACATCAGCCTCTTCAGCTCTCAGTCATCATACGGTTCGTCTCCGTCGTCGTACCACTCGTCCCAGGCTTCATCCTCGTCATCGTAATCGCCCGGATTATCTTCCCACAGATCCTCCGGATTATCATACTCTTCGCGAATGCCTTCCCATGGTATTTTTGGCCCGGCGGTGTCATTAGAATCCGCGTTCGCATCATCCTTCGGATCAAAATATGTAAAAGAATGCAGCGTCAATTCCTGCTCGCTTTTCAGCTGAAAACAGAGTCCTGACGCAAGCAGGCTGCCGTCCTTCCGGTACCACTGCACTGTGACCTGCTTATGGTTTTTATCCATCCGGTCATAATCCCGGCACAAAATCCGTTCATCCGGCTCGCCTAACGATGTATACCGCAATGCGCGCAGCGGCATTCCCTCTTCCGGCAGTTTCCCGGAGTAAAGTTCCTTCAGTGCCTCTTCGCTTATCTCTTCTTCGCGGTCCGACTCGTTGTAATTCGTTTGCGATGGCACAGGCTGCACGCTGCCCGCGTTTTTATCAGGCAGGAGCCAGCCGATTGTAATCCCAAGTATGACAAGCAATGCGAAGGCCAGGCATTTGCCGCCAATTCCTTTCTTTTTTTGCGGTTCCACACGCGCTTGCGGTTTCCTCTGCTCGGCAGTTTCTTCTTTCGCTGCTTTCCTTGCTTGCGGCTCTGCCCTTTCCCGCGTTTCCTTTTGTTTTGGCACATCCCAGTCCTTTGGCTGCTCGGTTTTTCCGAGAACATGCTTCGTTTTTTCCGGCGGGTACGGCGCATCTTCTCTCGTGCATGGAATCACGCGCACTACAAGACCCACTCGCTCTTCATTTTCCTTGCCAAATGGCACCTTAACAAAATCGCCTGCCCGGACGCTTTCATCCTCTGTGAGATACGAAAGCGGAAACCGCGTGCTGCTGAATCGAACCTTGCAGTATATATATTGTTGCTTTGCATGTCTTTCGGTGCTTGTTTCCATGTTTTTGGTTCCCTTCTAAACAGCATAGAGTCACAATCGCGCCGCGAAAGCGTTACCACAGGATCTCTTCCGGATATTCCATCTTCGGATCATACAGCTCATGCATACTGCAGTTATGCTGCTTCGCTGAATATTCAAACTCGCTCTTTATTTTTTTGTATGAAACCGGCTGCTTGATAAAGCTCTTTGCAATATTCCGAAGCTTGTCTTTTCTCTTTTCCGGTATCGTCTTCAAATATTCAAGATTACATTTATCTACATATTGCGTGGCGTTATCTAAAAAAAATCACTGTACTGATTCTCTTTGATCCTGCTTCGTAAAAGTCATCAAAGCTGCCTTCCAATGTAACTCCGGTAAGCTTCTCTGTAGGTTTTGCTAAAATCATCGTCTCACTCCTTCAAAAATGAAAATGAAAATAATCACATCGGATTGCAAGCTAAGCGATTTTTTGTGTTTCCAGTCTTAAAACTTCAATCCGTTTTGAGCGGTCCACTCTTGAAATATTTGTGTATAGACATCTCCGCATACGCTTGTGAATTCTTCATATAGTTCTAATTCCTGCAATATCCCAGTCAATGTGTTCTAGCTCAAACTGCGAAACAGGCATAAGATCAAATACTTTTGTATCTCTGTGATAATAGATCTGTATTCTCTCATTTTTTACGCACAGCATCAATTCTAAGGCTGTCATTTTTTTCACAAAGCGCCCTCCTGTTTTTGCCGGTCGATTGTTGGACAAGGTCGTTAATATATGAAATTACACTACTCTCAAACGTGCCAAGGTAAGAGAATCGGTAAGCGCCTGTTTGACAACCATATGAAATTACACTACTCTCAAACCCAAGCCGCTCTTTTCGATTCCGACGCATCGTTTGACAACCATATGAAATTACACTACTCTCAAACACGTTAGGAAGCATTATTACAAAGGCAAATGTTTGACAACCATATGAAATTACACTACTCTCAAACACTCCTTTGTAGCTAAATAATCAAGCTTATGTTTGACAACCATATGAAATTACACTACTCTCAAACAACGCTTGGCCTATGTCTTCTCGATTTTCGGTTTGACAACCATATGAAATTACACTACTCTCAAACGGTTCGATGTTGTATATATCGTAGAACTCAGTTTGACAACCATATGAAATTACACTACTCTCAAACAGTGTGGACGCATAGTCTCTGAACCATACTGTTTGACAACCATATGAAATTACACTACTCTCAAACTCCTCTAAACGAAATAGGGTTTAAGTTAATGTTTGACAACCATATGAAATTACACTACTCTCAAACGGCGGGCAATACCAGGTTTTCGACTCA
>ERZ779869.4308-NODE-4308-length-10241-cov-10.323091_pt1 | contig 10241 bp, 9 predicted proteins | sample MGYA00511557_ERZ779869 | MGnify/ENA primary metagenome ERZ779869 (study PRJEB29588, sample SAMEA2154620) | human gut metagenome | biome: human gut; feature: human-associated habitat; material: faeces | place: Denmark | collected 2008/2010 ...
GGCAGGCGCCGCGGGCAGTAAACCAGCTATTCTCTCCGGGTCGATACCGACAGGGGTAAGCCGCAGAAGCGGCAAGCAAAAAAGCCGCCCTTTCGGGCGGCGTTTTTGTCGATCGCGCACACGCGGAAAAACAAGCGTCATATCGGTGGAAATGCCTTAAGACCCGCGAACCGAGTCATACTTGGAATTGCCCAAAGCGCTGAGGTAGGCGTCGTAGGCCTCCTCTAACGAAGAAAACGCTTCTCCGTTTTTCAGAATCTGCTTATACTGGTTTTGCGAAGTAAGTGATTGGGAAACGGCGACATATTCGCTGCCGTTTTTCGTCCTCTTGCCGGTCGTGGTTTCGGAAACATAGTACTTCCCGTCCCCGGTCTGGACGATCACGGGAATTTCCTTTCCGGCCCCGACCTTATCCGTGTTCAGGGATGTCCAAAAGAGATATCGGTCTGCCTCTTTCCCGTCTATTCCGCTGCCGAGAAAAGCCCAGGTGCAGTCCGGCTGCTGCAAAAGACTGTTATCCAGCTTTTTGATCGCCGCGGTAATGGTCGGAACATATTCCGAATTCGGACATCTGGAGTCAAACTCAAAGTTTGAATGCGTTTGCATTTTGCTCCAAAAATCCGTATTGTATAAAAGCTGGAAGAAATCCGTCTCCTTTGTATTAAACGGGTATTTCTTCCCGGACGGATCGGCCTTCCCATTCCAGGTTAAAATAATTCCGCGATCCGCACTATAGGAGACGACACAGGTCCCGTTGGGAGAAGCAACACCCGTCCAATTATCCGTATCTCCTTGGTCTTTGTAATGGACGATGCCGCCGATATTTACCGGATCGACCGACTGCCAGTCCGCCTGCTTCTGCTTCAGATCGACCGTGACCGTGGCCTCAAAATTTCCGAGCTGCGCCTCTGTGGAGACCTGTGCATACGCGGCGCGTACATTCGCAAGGTCTGTGGCCTCCCTGCTCTTTTCAAGCTGTGACGCAAATACCGGAATCGCGATCGCGATCAGTACGGCAATGAGCGCAATGACGATCAGCATTTCCATCAATGTAAATCCGCTGCGATTTCGTTTTCGTTTCATATGATCCCTGCTTTATCTTTGATAGGAGAAACACATGGTGCACCCATCATGAATTGTTATCTTTAGAGTATAACACACCGCTGCCAAAAAATAAAGTAATCAAATGAAGCCAAAAAAGGATTTCTGCGAAAACTCTGCTTTTTCGATCCCACTTTTCAGCCGCACCGGTATTTCGCCATCGGAGAGCCACGTCTGTGCGATCATAGTCCCGATCCCAGGTAACAAACTGGATGCCGTGTTTACTATGCGTTCCCGCCAGTATCGTGCCATTGAAGTCGGCAAGGATGCGGTAGTCACCCTCCAGCCCGCTGGCTTCGGGCTGCGGAGCAGTTTCCATCGCAGTCATGTACTCCAGCGTTCGGACGGCGATGTCCTCATCACGTGGCGCGACTCGCTGCCGGCATCCCACGAATGGCAGAGCCATTCGCAGGAGCCCTGCCGGACCTCTTGATTTAACGCGCTCCGCGCCGGTCGAGGCAGCGAGTTCAAGCCTGCCCGCGACATTCCAAAAAGAAAACACCATCCTGACGGATGGTGTTTCTTTTTGGAGCGGGCGACGAGGCTCGAACTCGCTACCTCGACCTTGGCAAGGTCGCGCTCTACCAGATGAGCTACGCCCGCAAACGCAAGGTGAATTGTAGCAGAAAACACGCTGCTTGTCAACCCTGCATTTTTATTTTTTGTAAAAACGCTGCCGTCGCGGCACGGGCTACCGCATGAGGATCTCCACCACGCCGGCGTTGGCGGCGTTGGGATAGAAATTCGTCACCCAGCCGCTGCCGCCCATGGCGCTCTGCACCTGGTACACCGTCTGCTGCACCTGATAGGACTGTCCTTCAAAGGCGCTCAGCTGCACCACCAGCTCCGTTTTGCCTGCCTGGGCCGCCTCGGTCAGCAAATCGTGCAGGGCGGAGACATTGGTGGCATGGACGATGTCGATGAGCTGCTGCTCGGTCTTCTTATAGCCGATGGTCACGGTGATCTCGCTGTAATTCCGGGCGGAATCGTCCACGGTGTACTGGATATAGGACACCGCATAGGAGCCCATGGGCGTGTCCTTCTCCACCTCGCGGCAGGCCTTCTCCGCCGCGTCACCGGCATCCAGGCCCTCCTGGGCGTAATAGAGCCAGATGGTCCCCTCCTCCGCGTGGTTGCCCACGAAGATAAGGATATTGTTCACCAGATCCTGATAGGTATCTGCCCGCAGCACGTCCCGGCCCTCGCCCTCGTAATAGGTAGGGCTGTGGTCCTTGACCTCGTACCACTCCCGATTCAGCAGGCTGCCGCAGCCGGTCAGCGACGCCGCCAGCAACGCGCACAGCAGCGCCGCGCACCATCTCTTTACCATGTCCGCGCCCTCCATTCCATCTTGTTACAGCAGCTCCAGCTGCTTCTCCTCGCTGTCCTCCGGCTTCAGGAGCGCACCCGCCGCGGGGATGGTCCGCGTCCGGTAACGGGCACCGTTGACGATGCCGCATTCCGCCGCGGGAAGCACCTTTTCCAGCCGGTACTTGGGCTTGATGCTCATCACCTGCACGCCCTGGGTAGAACGGGTGGTCTTGGGCGAGAGCAGCGCCGTGTGCACCAGCAGAGCCCGGGGCTCGTTTGTCTCCAGCGCCAGCTCCGTATCCTCCGTCAGGTGTACGGCGCACACCAACGGGAACTTGTCGCAGTAGGCGCCGGTGAGCTTCCGCCGATTGGACACCGTGGCGTAGGCGCTCAGCGCCACACGGGCGGCACGGCCGTTCTCAAAGAAAAACACCACGCTGCCGCTGTAATCGCCCGGCAGGCACAGCCAGATCACATTCTCGCCGGCGTCCATGCCCAGCTTGGCGGGCAGGTAGTCGCCCAGGGCGGAGGCCTTCGTCTCGCCGAACTCACTGGCACGGCTCTTGTACACCTGGCACTTATCCGTGAACAGCAGCAGCTCTGTGCTGTTGGCGGCCTCGAAGTACTGCCGCAGGCCGTCGCCCTCCTTGAACTTCTGCTCGCCGGACATCCGCAGGGACTGGGGCGTGATCTTCTTGAAATAGCCCTCCCGGCTCAGGAACAGGTGGACGGGGTAGTCCTCTACCGGCTCCTCGTCCGGCTCCTCCGGCATCTCGTGACTGTATACGATCTCCGTCCGCCGTGGCACGGCGTACTTCTTCTTCACGTCCTCCAGCTCGCCGATGATGATCTTGCGGATGCGGCCCGGCTTGGCCAGGGTATCCTCCAGGTCCTCGATCTCATCCTGTAGGGCGCTGGTCTCCGCCACGCGTTTGAGGATGTACTCCTTGTTGATGTTCCGCAGCTTGATCTCCGCCACGTACTCCGCCTGCACCTGATCGATGCCGAAGCCGATCATCAGGTTGGGGATGACCTCGGCTTCCTCCTCCGTCTCACGGATGATCCGGATGGCCCGGTCGATATCCAGCAGGATGCGCTTCAGGCCCTGCAAAAGGTGAAGCTTTTCCTTTTTCTTATTCAGGATGAAGTACACCCGCCGCTTGACGCAGTCGGTGCGCCAGGCGGTCCACTCCTCCAGGATTCCGCCCACACCCAGCACGCGGGGCATACCGGCGATGAGGATGTTGAAGTTGCAGCTGACGGTATCCTGCAGGGGTGTCAGCCGGTACAGCTTGGCCATAAGCTTGTCCGGGTCCACGCCACGCTTCAGGTCGATGGCCAGCTTCAGGCCGCTGAGGTCCGTCTCGTCGCGCATATCGGCGATCTCCTTGACCTTGCCGGCCTTCACCAGCTCCGCCACCTTGTCCAGAATGGCCTCGATGGTGGTGGAGTAGGGGATCTCGTACACCTCGACGACGTTTTCCTTCTTATCATACCGCCATCGGGCGCGGACCTTCAGGCCGCCGCGGCCGGTGCTGTAAATGGCCCGCAGATCGTCGCCGTCACAGATGATCTGGCCGCCGGTGGGGAAATCCGGTGCCAGCAGCGTGGAGGCGATATCGTGGGCGGGGTTTTTCAGATAGGCGATGGTGGTATCGCACACCTCACCCAGATTAAAGCCGCAGATCTGGCTGGCCATGCCCACGGCGATGCCCTGGTTGGCGGACACCAGCACATTGGGATAGGTGGTGGGCAGCAGGGCGGGCTCCTTGGAGGTGTTGTCGTAGTTGTCCACAAAGTCCACGGCATCGCAGTCCAGATCACGGAACAGCTCGGCGCAGATGGGCGACAGCTTGGCCTCGGTGTACCGGCTGGCGGCATAGGCCATGTCCCGGGAGTACACCTTGCCGAAGTTGCCCTTGCTGTCCACAAAGGGATGCAGCAGGGACTCGTTGCCCTTGGCCAGGCGGACCATGGTCTCGTAGATGGCCTGGTCGCCGTGGGGGTTCAGGCGCATGGTCTGGCCCACGATATTGGCGCTCTTGGTACGGCTGCCGGTCAGCAGGCCCATTTTGTACATGGTGTACAACAGCTTTCGGTGGGAGGGCTTGAAGCCGTCGATCTCCGGGATGGCGCGGCTGACGATGACCGACATAGCGTAGGGCATATAGTTCTCGTCCAGCGTGGCGGTGATGGGCTGCTCCACCACAGCGCCCCGCAGGCCCATCACGTTGGGATCGCCCGCGTGCCGTATTTCTTTTTCCTCGGTTTTCTTTTTTGCCATAGGAACGGTGTCCTTTCACTGTCTAAAGCCTGCTGCCGCAGGCCTTTTCTTTATAGCTTTGCACGGAGCAGATGTCCGGAGCACCGGCAAAGGCGTCAGATCTTCCGCCAAGACAAGGCGCAGGGGCGCAGCCATACTTTGTGTATGGCAAGCCGCTGCAACAAAGTATTGGCGCAAGAGATACGCCTTTGTCAGCTTACATCGATCATATCAAGGTACTTATAGCCATTTTCAGCGATATAGTCCTTTCTGCCGGACAGGTTATCGCCCAGCAGCAGGTCAAATACCCGAGCCGTCTCCTCGGCGTCCTCCGGCAGCACCCGGATGAGCCGCCGCGTCTCCGGCGACATGGTGGTCATCCACATCATCTCCGGGTCGTTCTCGCCCAGTCCTTTAGAGCGCTGGACATTGACCTTCTTGCCCTCCAGCTTTTTCAGGATATCCGCCTTCTCCTTCTCAGAATAGGCGAACCAGGTCTTCTCGCCGGACTTCTCTTTGCAGGTGATCTCGAACAGGGGCGTCTCGGCGATATAGACGTAGCCCTCCCGGATCAGGGTGGGGCACAGCCGGTAGAGCATGGTCAGGATCAGCGTGCGGATCTGGAAGCCGTCCACGTCGCCATCGGTGCAGATGACCACCTTGCTCCAGCGGAGGTTGCTCAGGTCAAACTGGTTCAGGTCCTTGACAGCCTTGCCGCTGACCTCCACGCCGCAGCCCAGCACCTTCATCAGGTCGGTGATGACGTCGCTTTTGAAAATGCGGGGATAGTCCGCCTTCAGGCAGTTCAAGATCTTGCCCCGGACGGGCATCAGACCCTGAAACTCCGCGTCGCGGCTCTGCTTACAGGCGCCCAGAGCGGAGTCGCCCTCCACGATGTAGATCTCACGCCGCTCCACGTCCTTGGTGCGGCAGTCCACGAACTTCTGCACGCGGTTGGCGATGTCGATCTTCTCGGTGAGCTTTTTCTTCTGGTTGATGCGGGTGCGCTCCGCCGTCTCGCGGCTGCGCTTGTTGATGAGCACCTGGGCGGCGATCTTCTCCGCCGCCTCCCGGTTCTCGATGAAGTAGATCTCCATGCGGCTGCGGAGGAACTCCGTCATGGCCTCCTGGATGAACTTGTTGGTGATGGCCTTTTTCGTCTGGTTCTCGTAGCTTGTCTGGGTGGAGAAGCTGCTGCTGACCAGTATCAGGCAGTCCTGCACGTCGGGGAAGGTGATCTTCGCCTCGCCCTTGGCGTACTTGTTGTTGTCGCGCAGGTACTTGTCGATGGCCGACACCATGGCGGAGCGGGTGGCCTTCTCCGGGCTGCCGCCGTGCTCCAGAAAGCTGGAGTTGTGGTAGTATTCGCACAGCGCTGTTTTGTTGGAGAAGCACAGCGCCACGCTGAGCTTCACCTTGTACTCCGGCTTGTCCGCCCGGTCGCGCCCCTTGCGCTCCGCCTCCCAGAACACCGGCTCCGTCAGGGCGTCCAGCCCCGCCAGCTCCCGGATGTAGTCCTCGATGCCGTGCTCGTAGACGAACTCCTCCGTCTCGAATTTCCCAGCGGCCGTCTCGTTTTTCAGGCGGAACGTCACGCCGGCGTTGACCACCGCCTGCCGCTTCATCACGTCCTGGTAATAGTCCAGGGGGATGTCGATGTCGGTGAATACCTCCAGGTCCGGCAGCCAGCGGATGGTGGTGCCGGTTTTCTTCCGGGCCAGGGGGGTGACCTCCATCTGGCCCACGATCTCGCCCCGCTGGAAGTGGAGCTTATACTCATTGCCGTCCCGGCAGACGGTAACGTCCATATAGCGGCTGGCGTACTGGGTGGCGCAGGAGCCCAGGCCGTTGAGACCCAGGGAAAACTCATAGTTTTCGCTGTTTTCGTTGTCATATTTGCCGCCGGCGTAGAGCTCGCAGAATACCAGCTCCCAGTTGTAGCGGCCTTCCTTCTCGTTCCAATCCACCGGGCAGCCCCGGCCCATGTCCTCCACCTGGATGGAGAGGTCGGAAAACCGCGTGACGGTGATGAGCCGCCCATGCCCCTCCCGGGCCTCGTCGATGGCGTTGGACAGTATTTCAAATACGGCATGCTCGCAGCCGTCCAGACCGTCGGAGCCGAAAATGACTGCCGGACGCTTTCTGACCCGGTCCGCGCCCTTGAGTGCGGAGATGCTGTCGTTGCCGTAGGCTTGCTGTTTTTTCATTGCGTTTCCTCACCAGTTTTCGTGCGTTTGCTGGGGATAATTACCCATTATATTGTGTTCAGTATACCGTTTTTCGGTTTGGAAGTCAAGGATGCCCCGGTTTTGAAATTCTTGTGGAAAACCGCAAAAGGCACGCTCGAATCTTTGGCTTATTTTCGCGCCGGATACCGGTTGCAATCCGGGTCGATTCAAGGTATCATATTCTATGATAGTATTATGGCTGCGTGTTTGGTTTTTTCGCATGCAGTCTGCTGGAATTTCGAAATACGAGGTAACACATGACAAAGATCGGATTTGACAATCAGAAATATCTGGAGCTGCAGTCGAAAAAAATTCTTGAGCGCGTCGAGCAGTTCGGCGGCAAGCTCTATCTGGAATTCGGCGGCAAGCTCTTTGACGACTATCACGCCTCGCGCGTGCTGCCGGGCTTCGAGCCGGACAGCAAGATGAAAATGCTCCTGCAGCTAAAGGACCAGGCAGAGATCGTCATTGCCATCTGCGCCGAGCATATCGAGCTCAACAAGCGCCGCGGCGATCTCGGCATCACCTATGACATGGACGTCATGCGCCTGATCGACGCCTTCCGCTCCATCGGGCTGTATGTCGGCAGCGTCGTCATCACCCAGTACCGCGGGCCGCATGCGGCGTAGCTGTTCCAGCACAAGCTGGAAAACCTCGGCATCCGCGTCTACAAGCACTACCCCATCGCAGACTACCCTTCAAACATTCCGCTGATCGTCTCCGACGAGGGCTACGGCAAAAACGACTACATCGAAACCTCGCGTCCGGTCGTCGTTGTGACCGCGCCGGGTCCCGGCTCGGGCAAGATGGCAACGTGCCTGAGCCAGCTCTATCAGGAGCATCAGCGCGGCATCGACGCAGGCTACGCCAAATACGAGACCTTCCCGGTCTGGAATCTGCCGCTCAAGCACCCGGTGAACCTTGCCTACGAGGCGGCGACGGCAGACCTTGCCGACGTCAACATGATCGACCCGTTCCATCTCGACGCCTACGGCGTGACGACGGTCAACTATAACCGCGACATTGAAATTTTCCCGGTGCTCGAGACCATGTTCCGCACCATCTACGGCGAGTGCCCCTACAAGAGCCCGACGGATATGGGCGTCAACATGATTGCCAGCGCCATCGTTGACGACGAGGCGTGCCGCGAGGCATCCTGCCAGGAGATCATCCGCCGCTACTTTGCAAGCGCCGTTGCCGTGCGCAAGGGTCTGGCGACGCCGTCGGAGCTTCACAAGCAGGAGATGCTGATGAACTCGCTGCACCTGGATGTGACGATGCGCAAAGCCGTTCCTGCAGCGCGCGCAAAAGCCGAGCAGACCGGAAACCCTGCCGTTGCCATCGAGCTGCCGGACGGCAGAGTCATCACCGGCAAGACATCAGGTCTGATGGGCGCAAGCTGCGCGGCGCTGCTCAATTCTCTCAAAACGCTTGCCAACATCCGCGACAATGTGGATCTCATTTCCCCCATGGTCCTCGCGCCCATTCAGCATCTGAAGGTCGAGCATCTGGGAAATACGAACCCCCGGCTTCACACCGACGAGGTGCTGATTGCCCTTTCGATGTCTGCCGTCACAAACCCGACGGCAGAGCTTGCAATGGAGGCGCTGTCGAGTCTGCGCGGCGGCGAGGTCCACTCTTCCGTCATTTTATCGGACGTCGATGTGAACGTCTTCAAAAAGCTCGGCATGAACGTCACCTGCGAGCCGGTCTATCAGTCGCACGCGCTGTATCACAAGTAAGCAATTACTTTTTCCCAATTCTCAGAAAGGAGCTGCCATGAGGCGCAGAAACAATCCTATTTTAACGCTTTTGATCGTGCTGTTCTGTCTGGTGCTGCTGGCGCTTGCCGGGTATATGCTCGTGCAGGTACTGCCGCAGAAGGCGCCGCAGGAGGTCACGACGATTGAAACCAATTCCGTCTTTGAATCCGACGGGCAGACCGTCGAACCGGACCGCGAGCAGGCGTATGAGGGCGAGCTCCCGTCCGGCGTTGACACAACGCCCGAGCCGGAACCGGACACGCCCTCCGAGCCGGACGCGCCGGAAGAATCTTCTTCTGAAAACGCTCTCATCTCCGCGGACGCGGACAAACGCCCGCGGGAGACTCTAGCCTCCATGACGGAAGATGAAAAAATCTGGCAGCTGTTTTACGTGACGCCGGAGCTTCTGACGGGCGTGGAGACTGCCACGCGCGCGGGCGATTCGACGAAAGAAGCACTCGAAGCAATGCCCGTCGGCGGCATCATTTACTTTGCAAAGAATCTCGAAGACCGCGCGCAGAGCGTTGAAATGCTCAGCAATACGAAATCCTACGCAAAAATTCCGCTCTTCCTCGGCACCGACGAAGAGGGCGGGACCGTCAGCCGTGTGGGCGCGAATGCTGCCATGGACGCAGTCCAGACGCCGTCTTTGCAGTCGCTCGGCGAGCAGGCAGACCCCGCCGCTGTCTATCAGGCAGGGCAGGACATTGCCGGAAGCCTGCACGCCATCGGCTTCAACATGGACTTTGCGCCGGTCGCCGACGTATCCGCGGGTGCTTCTTCGGTCATCGGCTCGCGCTCGTTTGGAACGGACGCGCAGCTTTGCGCGTCGCTTGTCGGCGTCATGACCGGCAGCATCCAGACAGGAGGCATCATTCCCTGCCTCAAGCACTTCCCCGGCTACGGCAGCGCCACGGGCGACGATCACAACGGCACGTCCATCGTGGAAAAAACGCTGGATGAGCTGGAAAGCTGCGACCTGGTCCCCTTCCAGTCGATCATCGCGCAGGAAGGGAGCGTCCCGTTCGTCATGGTCACGCACCTGTCCTACCCGAACGTGACCGGCAGCGACACGCCCGCCGATCTCTCCTCCGCCATCGTGACCGACATCCTGCGGGACAAGCTCGGCTACCAGAACGTCATCATCACCGACTCGCAGTCCATGTCCTCCATCACCGACCACTATTCCGCAGGCGAGGCCGCCGTACAGGCGCTTGCCGCCGGGTGCGACATGATCCTCATGCCGTCTGACCTGCAGGGCGCGTTCGACGCGGTCAAAGCCGCCGTGGCAGACGGCACGCTGACGCAATCGCGCATCGACGAGAGCGTGCTGCGCATCCTGACCGTCAAGGCGGAATACGGGATCTTACAGTAAAGCAAGCCGACGCAGCCATACAGAAAGGAAGTGCATCCGATGTCCGTGAAGCCGAACAAAAAGCCCTCCTTTGCCCTGGGTCTGATCCTGATCCTGCTTTTGCTGGCTGCCGTCATTCTCGGCGGCAGCTGGGTGGTGCGGCAGGCCTTTCTGCCGCGGCAGTCCGATGCACGGCCGGCGGCGGCAGCCGTCTCCGGCCA
>ERZ779869.4309-NODE-4309-length-10241-cov-6.319949_pt1 | contig 10241 bp, 5 predicted proteins | sample MGYA00511557_ERZ779869 | MGnify/ENA primary metagenome ERZ779869 (study PRJEB29588, sample SAMEA2154620) | human gut metagenome | biome: human gut; feature: human-associated habitat; material: faeces | place: Denmark | collected 2008/2010 ...
GACCGACGCCGCCGGCCGCTACCGCATCGAATCCGACAAGTCGGCGGGCTTCGTCTTCGCCGTCACGCCGTCGAACTGGGTCGCTGCCGAGGCCGACGGCGTCCAGCCGCTTTTCTGGGCGGCGCTCGACGAGGCGGATGCCCGTGACGAACAACACGACTTCCATTTTGCAAGCGTCGATCAGTCGCGCTACACGGTGATGTTCTTCACGGATCTACATCTGACCAACTCCTCCGAAAAGCGCGATCTCGATCACTACCGCAGCATCGCGCTGGCGTCGATCTCCGACGAGGCGGCGCAGGCGTCGGCGCGCGGACCGGTCTACTCGCTCAATTTAGGCGATCTGTCGCACGATCTCTATTGGTATCAGTACGATTTCGACGTTTCCTCGGCCAAACGTTTCCTCGAACAAAACGGTTTTCCGACGTTGCTGTACAGTATTCCGGGCAACCACGACAACGACGGGGCGACGCCCGCCGGAGCCGGTGTCGACCGTCGTGCCGAACATCTTTATCGCCGTACGTTCGGCCCGACCTACTATGCGATGAACATCGGCGACGTGCATTGGATCATGATGGACAACATCATCTATAAGAATACGCCCGGCAAGGGGAAGAAAAACGTCGGTGTAGTCGGCGCCCGAGACTACGACAAGGGGTTCACGCCCGAACAGCTGGCGTGGCTTCGGCGCGACCTGGCGACGGTCGACGCCTCGAAAACAGTCTGCCTCTGCACGCACTGTCCGGTCTTCTTCGACCGCGACCGCCGGACGCTGCTGACCGACCGCAGTCAGGTGGATTCGCTCGATGCGCTCTTCTCGCGCTTCGAGCGGGTGCATATCTTTTCGGGACACGCTCACCGGACGCTCTATACGCAGGACGCCGACTACCCGCGTTTCGACCAGTACGTGCTGCCCGCCACGTCGGGCGACATGTGGGTGGCGAACAACGATTTTCAGGCGTTGTGCCCCGACGGCAGCGATGCGGGGTTCGTCGTGGCGAGCGTCGACGGCGGAAAGTTGCGCTGCGACTACCGCACGCATCTCTACGGCCGCAAGGTGTTGCGCGCCTACGATATGAATGCCGTGGGCGAATACTACCGTAACGACAGTCTCGTCCGCGTGCAGCGACGGCTCTATCCCGACCGTGCCGACTACGGTGGCGCGGAGTATGCGAACTGCGTCTACGTCAACTATTGGGGGTATCTGCCGGGGCATCGGGTCGAACTGTTCGAGGAGGGGCGCCCGCTCGAAGTCGTGCAGGTCGAAGACGAAGACCCGCTCTACAACATCAGCCACTACCTGCCCGAACTGGCACGGAAACCCGTCTTCAAGAAGGGCGATGCCAGGGTCGTCAGCCACCATATGTTCGCCGCCAGGGCGCGGACGGCGACGGCTCCCGTCGAAATCCGGATTACGGATGCCGACGGCGTTCTCCTGCACAGGGAGACGCTCGAACGTCCCAAGAAATTCGACAAGGAGGCGCGGTAATCTCTCCATTCTTTTTTGAATATTGCTAATCGGTTGTTTTATATCCGATTAGCGATATTTATACCCGATTTGTTGAAACGTTACAACTAAAACGAACTCTGTTGCGATCAGAATTGTCTGATTTTAATAAATTATATTCCTTATTGGAACGTTTCAATTTTTCGCTTTTTTTTATACCTTTATGAACCGACTAACCAATTCACATTACTAACCAAACACTTATCGTATGATCCGAAACTTACTACCATGGACGGCGGGGTGCCTTCTGGCGGCATTCGCCGTGTCGTCGTGCGAGAGCGACGACGTCGACTACGGACCCATTTCGGCGGCTATCGAGATCGGCGTGGAGGAGGTTACGCCGAGCTCCGCGAAGATCAGGCTGACGACCGAACAGGAGAACGTGGCCTCCTACAAGATCGTCAAGCCGACGCCGATCTCCGAATTCGAGTATGCGGCCCACGACGCCATCGACCGTCTGGCCTTCATCGAGGAGCGCGGCGAAGCGGCCGGGGCTCCTTTCGAGCAGACGTTGGCCGGCCTGATGCCCAAGGTGGAGTACTCCTTCGCCGTGGTGGGACTCGACGCCTCCGGCCAGCGGATTACGGCTCCCACGTTCGCACGTTTCACGACCGCTTACGCTTCGTCGCTGGTCGAAGCCCGCTTCGAGACGAATCCCGACGAGACCTTCACCTTCACGGGCAAGATCACGCCGAACGCTTACACGGTCTCCTACCGCTATATTTTCGACAGCGACCACAACGAAGCCACCGAGGCCGAGCTCAGGGCGCTGCTCGAAGCCGGCAGCAGCGGCGTGAAGACCGACAAGGGCGTCAAGGAGCTGGAACTCGTCAAGTCGGACAAGACGGGCGTCACGCTGGCCGTTCTCTCTTATGACGATGCGAACCGTCCGGGCGAATTCACCAGTACGTTCGTTTCGACCGAGGACATGGCGTCGGTGATCGTCGACGGCAAGGAGACGCAGCTGGCCCGTCCGACCGAGGGCGTCGACATCTTCGAAGGAAAGGTCGCCGTGCCGGCCAAGTCCGAGTTTACGGTCGCAATCAACAAGGTCGCCTACGGATTCGCACCTTACAGCGGCAACGGCGGCGTGGGCAAGGTCGAGAACATGATGTCGGCTGCACCCTATTACAGCAGCAGCACGATCGCTGATTCGCGCGGTTACGACTGCAAGATGGCCGTAGGGCGGATGGCCGCGACGGCCGACGGCGGCAATGATTTCTGGACGAATCTTTCGGAGGCCGCACAGATCCTCGTCCGCGTCGATCTGACTTATGCCGACGGCACGCCGCGCTATTGGTTGGAACTGGTCGAGGCCGATGACCCGAATCTGCTGCTCGAACAGAATTTCGATCTCTTCGTCTGGGGCGGCGACTATACGTTGGCCTCCGGCGGCAAGGGAACCGCGCCCATTGCCGACAGCGAATCGGCGGCCGACCTCGACGGTACGGAAGAGGGTACCAAGGGCGGTGCGACCTACACGACTCCCAAACCCGATATTTGGAGCACGGCGGACGGTGCCGCCGACGGCGATGTGATCGCCGGCGATCTCTATCTGAAAAACCGGAATATGACGGGGTGGGAAGTCTGCCGCATCGCCGAGCATCCCGGGACGGTGCGTCTGAACAAGTCTGCATCGGGCTCTCATAAGTACAGCGGTTATCTCAAAACGCCGAAACTGGCTGCCCTGACCGCCCCGACGAACATCACGCTCGAATTCGATATTTGCCGTTTCGCGGGCGACGGCGATATTTACATCACCGTCGAAGGCGCCGGAACGTATACCGCCGCTGCGGTCAATATCGACGGCGCTGCCGCCGCGACGACCGTCGCCGCTTCGGGAACGGATTTCGTAGTGACGAACGACTTGTGCTCGAAGTAGGCCAATACCGTAATAAACAAGCCGTGGTCGCATGTCGAGTTGTCGATCGCCGGTGCGACGGCCGAGACGCAGATCAAGTTCGACGGTTCGAGAGGCAAGGACTCCGCGTCGGATCGCTGTCTGTTGGATAACATCAAAATCACGAAGTAATCCGTCTACTTAACAAGACCTGTCATGAATAAAATCAAGCATATAATCGTCCGTAGCGTACTCGTCGTCCTGCTCGTAGCAGTAGGGGGGGGGAATTTGTACGCGCAGAAATCGCAGCTTAGCGGTACTGTAAGCGATGCGGAGAATACCCCGCTCGTAGGCGCCTCGATCATCGTCGAGGGAACGCATGTCGGTACTACGACCGACGCCGACGGAGCCTTCCGCCTTCCTGCCGCTCCGGGGCAGCGACTCACCGTCTCCTATCTGGGTTACAAGTCCAAAACCGTAACCGTCGGCAGCAGGACCTCGCTGGACATCATACTCGAAAGCGACAATTCACTCATCAACGAAGTCGTGGTCGTCGGCTACGACACGCAGAAAAAGGTCAATCTGACCGGTTCCGTCGCGTCGGTCTCGGCCGAAGACCTCGCCAACCGTCCCATCGTATCCTCGTCGACCGCTCTCCAAGGCATCGCCCCCGGCGTGACCGTTACCACGCAGAGCGGAGCTCCGGGCGGCGACGGCGGCATGATCCGCGTGCGCGGTATCGGAACCTTCGGCGGTTCGAGCGCCGCGCCGCTGGTGCTCATCGACGGGGTGGAGGGCAGCCTCGATGCCGTCGACGCCACGCAGATCGACCAGATTTCGGTGTTGAAGGACGCCGCCTCGTCGGCCATCTACGGTTCGCGTGCGGCCAACGGCGTCATCCTCGTGACGACCAAGCGCGGCAAGAAGGGGCAGACGTCGGTCACCTACCGCGGTTACGTCGGCTGGCAGTCGCCCACCGACACGCCCGAAACGGTCAGCGCCGAGGAGTACATGATCCTCAGTCGCGAAACGTCGTTCAACGACGGCAAGGAGTCGATCTATACCGACGACTACATCGCCCGCTACCGCGAGAACAACCGTATCGATCCCGACAACTATCCGCTCACCGACTGGCAGGACCAGATTCTCACCGGATCGGGATTCACCCACAACCACAATCTCTCGCTGACGGCCAGCACCGAACGCGTGCGCGTCATGACCTCGTTCGGCTACCTCGACCAGAAGGGCATCATCAAGCGCACCGACTACCAGCGGTACAACGTGCGCAACAACATGAACATCGACTTCTCGGACAAGCTCTCGATGCGCTTCGACGTTTCGTTCGTCAACGGCGACCGCCGCCGCATCCCGCAGCAGAATACGCTGTTCAACTACATGAACACGCGCGACCCGCTGATCCTGTCGCGCTGGTCGACGGGCTACTGGGCCGGTCTGTCGGGCGGCAGCACCAACGTCCTGCCGACGCTCGAAGGCGAGGGAGGCAACGTGAAGAACAACACGATCCGCCTGAACGGAGCTGTGACGCTCACCTTCAAGCCCGTCAAGTGGCTGACGCTCGAAGGCATGGTCGCCCCGCGCTACGTGACGACCAACAACCATACCTTCGTCAAGAAGATGAAATTCTACTCCGACGCCTTCGGCACGGTGTCGAACAGCTCCAACGTCGCGTTCAACTACCTCGACGAGTCGGCCAACCGCTCGTTCTACGGCAACTACCAGTTCACGGCCGCCTTGCAGCATACCTTCGCGCAGAACCACAATTTCAAACTGTTGCTGGGCGCTTCGCGCGAGACCTACGACAACAAGACCCTTTCGGCGCACCGCGAGGACTTCGCCTATCCCGATTACGAGGTGATCGGCGCCGGCGCCGACAACGAGACGAAGGACAACGGCGGCGGTCATGCGCAGTGGGCGTTGCAGTCCTTCTTCGGCCGTCTGAACTACAATTTCAAGGAGCGTTACCTTTTCGAGGCGAACGTCCGTTTCGACGGCTCGTCGCGTTTCGCCAAGGGGAATCGCTGGGGTATCTTCCCCTCGTTCTCCGGAGCGTGGCGTCTGACCGAGGAGCCTTTCATGCAGGATGTACGCCGGACGCTGAGCGAATTTAAGATCCGCGCCTCCTACGGCCAGTTGGGCAACCAGAACATCGGCTCGAACTATCCCACGATCCAACAGCTGGACGTCAGCTCGATTTCGGTCAACGACGTCATCACCCCGATCGTCACGCAGACGACGCTGGCCAATCCCGACATTACCTGGGAATCGACCGAAATGTACGACGTGGGTATCGACGCCACGCTTTTCGACAAGCTGAGCGTCACGGCCGACTGGTATTACAAGAAGACCCACGATATTCTGCTTACGCTCGATATCCCGTCGATCATCGGTCTCGGCGCCCCCTATCAGAATGCCGGAATGGTGCGCAACGTGGGTTGGGAGGTCGCCGTCGGGTATCATAACAAGTGGCGCGATTTCTCGTTCGGCGTCGAGGCCAACCTGTCGGACGTGGTCAACAAGATCATCGACATGAAGGGCACCACGGGCGGCAGCGGCGCGATCCGCAATCAGGAGGGATCGGCCATCAACTCGATCTACGGGCTCAAATGCGTGGGAATGGCCCGCACGCAGGAGGAGGCCGACTGGGTGAACGAGAACTGTCCGCAGTACGGCGTGACGACCAAGCCCGGCGATCTGATCTATGCCGATATGGATGACAGCGGTACGATCGACGATAAGGACATGACGATCATCGGCAGCACGGTGCCGCGCTATACCTACGGCGTGAATCTCAGCTTCGGATGGAAAGGATTGAATCTGAGTGCCTTCTTCCAGGGTGTCGGCAAGGTCGACGGCTATCTGAGCTCCTATTACGTGCAGCCCTGCCAGCAGGGCGGAACCTTCCGCAAGGAGCATCTCGACCGCTGGAACGAGACGAATCCCAACGGCAAGTATCCCCGTCTGACGATGACCGACGCCAACAACTGGAAGCAGTCGTCGTTCTGGATGCGCAGCGCGGCCTATTGCCGTCTGAAAAATATCCAGCTGAGCTATACGCTTCCCAGAACATGGCTGAAAAAGCTGCGCATGAAGTCGGCGATGGTCTTCGTCAATGCGCAGAACCTCTTCACGATCACCGATTTCTATCAGGGCTTCGATCCCGAGGTGGCCTATTCGGGATCGGGCGACGGCGTGGAACTGGGCGCCGTGGCCTACAACTATCCGCAGGTGAAAGTAGTTACGATGGGTGTCGAACTGAAATTCTAAAAAAGCAGAATCATGTTAAAGAAAATAATCTATCTGATCGTATCGGGCGGCCTGCTGCTGTCGGGCTGCTCGCTGGATTACGAACCGCTCAACGGCCCCTCGTCGGGATCGTTCCCCGCGAGCGAGGAGGAGGCGATGGCAGGGCTCTACGCCGCCTACAAGGGGTTGGCGAACATGACGGTCAAGGAGACCCCCTTCCCCATGCGGATCAACGACTGCATCAGCGACATCGGCACCTACCGTACGGGTGCAGGCAATCAGATCAAGGCGATGAGCTCGACGCTGACGGCCGACAACACGATGTGCGAGAAGGTATACAAGACGGTCTACAAAATCGCCGGCCGCGTGCATCTGGTGCTGGACAATCTGGACAGACTGCGGGGCGTCATCCCCGAAGACAGGTTCAACCAGATCAAAGCCGAGCTGCTCTGTATCCGCGCCTATTACTACGACTTGGGGTGCCAGTTCTACGGCGACATCCCCTTCATCGACCACCAGCTCGATCTGGACGATTACTCCGACTATCCGCGTATCCCGCGCGAGCAGGTGACCGCGCGGCTGTTGCAGGATCTCGACGACGACCTGCTCGATTACCTGCCCGTGCAGTGGAATCCGGGCACCTACGGTACGACGCGCATCGGCCGTGTGGCCGCCTACGCCCTCAAAGCGCGCATCGCGCTGAACTGGGGGTTGTGGGAGGAGGCCGCACGCTGTTCGAAGATCGCCACGACGCTCGCCGAGGGCGTCTACGATCTCGAACCGCTCGACTGCACCTACTACGCTACCCACGCCGACGGCGAACCTTCGGCGGCGAACCTATTCGGATTCGCCGGCCAGACCAGCCGCGAATGGTTGTGGGCGATTCAGTATAACCGTCTGATCAACTACACGTCTGCCACCTACTATGAAGCGCCTCGTATCCACGGCGGTTGCAGCTGGCTCGGCCCGTCGCAGGCGATGGTCGACACCTTCCAGTGCACCGACGGCAAGCCGATCACCGAATCGCCGCTCTACGACTGGCAGAATCCGTGGGCGAACCGCGATCCGCGTCTCGATCTGTTCTGTCTGCGTCCCGACACCCGCTTGTGGGGAGTCCAGTACGACACCGACGTGCGTGTCGAAAAGGTGAAGGACTACAACCAGTCGACGGCGGGCAAAGAGGTGCTCATCAGCAACGCCGACGCCGTGGGCAACAAGAGCGAGTATGCGGCCAACGGCAGCAAGGGGCCCGGCGGTTATCTGTGGCGCAAGTACTCCGACAAGGGGATGATGGGACTGGTCAACGGTACGAAGACGGAGGACGACATCAATGCGGGAATCATCCGTTTCGCCGAACTGCTGCTCATCGAGGCCGAGGCCAACATCGAGTGGGACGGCGGCGATCTGGCGATCGCCGAGGCGAACATCAACCGGGTGCGCGCCCGTGTGAACATGCCTCCCGTGACCGACCGTTCGCGCGAGGGCTTGCGCAAGGCGCTGCGCTACGAGCGCAAGGCCGAACTGTGCAACGAAGGGTTCCGCTGGTTCGACATCCGCCGCTGGAAGATCGCTTCCAAGGCGGTCAACGGCCCGATGTACGCTCCGGGGTATTCGACGGTGCAGAATCCGGGAAACTACATCTCCAACGTCAGGCCTTCGTTCGACGACGACTGGGTGGTGACTTACGATCTTTCCGATACGTGGGACGGCAAGACGGGCAACCTGCGCGTGTTCCAGACGATGGTCTTCAATCCCGAAAAGGATTACCTCTGGCCGATCCCCTACACCGAGCTGGTGACGAATCCGGCGATCGGCGTCGAAAACCAGAATCCCGGTTATTGACGGCGTTCCATCGGTGCGGAGTCCGCTTTCGGGCGCTCTCCCGCACCGGTTTTTACCGATGAACAGTATAAATTTCAATAAACATGTATATGAGAACCAGATATTTCATTGCGGGCATTCTGCTTCTGGCGCTCTTCGCGGGATGTTCGTCGGATTCCGGCGAAGGCGACGCGCCCGGCGGCGGTTCGGGCGATCTCTACGGCTACGTTCGGGACGCTTCGGGGAGTGCGATCGAGGGGGTCGTCGTCTCCGACGGCTACACCTGTACGGTCACCGGCGCCGACGGACGCTATGCGATGCAGCGGCATCCGAACGCCTATTACGTCTACTATTCGACGCCGGCCGACTGCAAGGTCGAGGTCGACCCCTCGACGGGACTGCCGCTGTTCTACCAGAAGATCAGGAAATCGCAGCCGCAGTACGATTTCACTCTTACCCGTCAGGCCGAGGAGACGAAATTCCGCATGCTGGCCATCGGCGACCCGCAGGTGACCACCACGGCGCAGGTCTACCGTTTCGAGACGGAGACCGTCGCCGACATCAACTCCTACGTGGCGGCCCAGACGGACGGACTGCCCACCTATGCGATCACGCTGGGCGACATCGTGGGCAACAAATGGGAACTCTATCCCGATATGGTCAAGGCGATGGCGCGGAGCAAGACGTCGGTTCCCGTCTTCCAGACGATCGGCAACCACGACCACGAGTTTCCGCAGGTGACCGACCTCTCGGCGCAGCGTAGATACGAAGCCTCGTTCGGGCCGGTCAACTACTCCTTCACGCGGGGCGACGTCCACTTCGTCTCGATGGACGACATTATCCACAAGGCGACGGGCAGCGATGCCTACACGAGCGGTTTTCTCGACTGGCAGTTCGAGTGGCTGAAACAAGATCTGAGCTATGTGCCCAGGACGTGCGCCGTGGTGCTGTGCGTCCACATTCCGTTCCGCGGCGGATTCAACGGCGCGGGCGAGACCTATTTCGACGAGGTGCTGGAGCTGCTGGCGCAGTTCGACCGGGCGTGGATCTTCTCGGCGCATACGCACAACAACAAGACGAACTACACGCACACGGTCGGTTCGAAAAAGATCCGCGAGTATATCCTCGGGACGTCGTGCGGCGCGTGGTGGCACGGTACGGTCTGCACCGACGGAGCGCCCAACGGCTACGGCGTCTTCGAGTACGACGGCACGTCGCTCACGAACATGATCTACAAGCCGACACGCTACGACGAGACCTTCCAGATCCGTCTCTACAACGGCGAAGACGTCTTTACGGGCGGTACGGCCAAGTCGTGGAAGTTCGATCTGCAACAGCCGAAGAACCGGCTGATGGCCAACGTCTGGAACGCCGACGATACGTGGACGATCGAGGTCTACGAGAACGGCGTGAAGACGGGCGACATGGCGAAGAAATCGATGATCGATCCGTGGTCGTCGGCCTATTTCTGCGGCTTCTGCGGTTTGAAGGAGAGCTACGCCAGCAAGAACGACCATATCTTTTATTATACGGTCAAGAGTCCCGGTGCCGCGCTGCGCGTCGTGGCGCGCGACGGTTACGGCAACGTCTTCGAGCAGACCGAGATCACGACGCCGCTCGAAGCGGACTATCCCGACGCCTATTGACCGCTCGCTACGGTCGGTAGTATTTAGTTCCAGCGAAGGAGGCCCGGCGATCCGCCGGGCCTCTGGCGTAATTGGGCGGGATGTCGCGCTCCTCCCGTTTCCTCGCCGGATGGGGCGTTATTGTTCGAACGCTACGACCTTCGCCCGTATCGCCGTGAGGGTG
>ERZ779869.4310-NODE-4310-length-10240-cov-4.579578_pt1 | contig 10240 bp, 12 predicted proteins | sample MGYA00511557_ERZ779869 | MGnify/ENA primary metagenome ERZ779869 (study PRJEB29588, sample SAMEA2154620) | human gut metagenome | biome: human gut; feature: human-associated habitat; material: faeces | place: Denmark | collected 2008/2010 ...
ACTCTATCTCGACACCGGCCACGCCACGTTATACAAGTGGGGCGCCGCCCCCAGCTGGCTGCTTCGCCGGGGCAGCGCGGAAAAAATAGGGACAGCCACCCCACCGCCGGGCATTTCCGTAACGGAAAGCCGGGAAACGGTAGAGAAGCTGTCCCTGCGTCGGGGGGAAGCGCTGGTATTGCTCAGCGACGGCGTGGATGGAGAGGGGATTTCCCGCCGGTCTGACCTGACTCCGGACATGCCGCCTGGGGAGCTGGCAGCAAAAATTCTGGAGTATGGCCGCGGGAAGCAGATGGACGACGCCACTGCGGCAGTCATCCGGCTCCGTCCCACGAGCCTGCAATCATAGTAGCACAACCGCGGCGCAGATTTTGTCGAAACACAACATGTGGGACTGAAAAAAGTGGAAAAATCACAAGATGTAGGTGATGTTAGGGAAGGGAGGAAGGAAACCGCGCATTTTGCGTGAGAAACCGGGTATCAGCGGAGGAAACCCCATTCCCTCGTTCCCAAGGGACGCCCCCAAGTGGGGCAAATAAAGGGCATTGTCTCCGCTTTCCGGCCGCTCACAGTATTTCAGCGCACCCCCTTGCCTCTCCCTCTGGGAGATGTGGTCGCGCGCAGCGAGGACGGAGAAGGTAAATGGGGGTGCGTATATTGACACAAGAAATGGAGCGTATCTGTACTGATACGCTCCATTTCCTGTTTTCTGCCCCCATCAAAAGAGAGGGCGTCGTGCGTGTCGGGCAATGCCCCCGATTTCCGCTTTCCCCGATTGACACCGCCCCGGATTCGGGGTATACTGAGTTTCAGAGAGGTGACTCTATTATGAAAGATACTATTTTATCCGTCATTCGTCTGATCGCTACCCCGGTGCTGCTGATGGTGCTGGGTCTGATCCTGCTGATTCATCCGGACTCCGCCTCCGCCCTTGTGGCACAGATTCTGGGCTGGGTGCTGGTGATCGCGGGCGTCGTGTTCGCCGTCAGCGCCGTCGCCGGGCACTTTGACACCGTGGGGAAGGTGCTTTCCGCCGTCTGCTGCTTTGCCGTGGGCGCGTGGCTTCTGCGCAACCCCCTGATGCTGGCCGCGGGATTGGGTCGTCTGGCGGGTATCCTGCTGGTCGTCCGGGGCATTCAGGACATTCTGAACGCCGGCCAGTACCATTACGGCATTCTCCCCGCCGTCATTACCACGGTTCTCGGCGCGGTGCTGATCGCTCTGCCCATGACGACCTCCCGGGTCGTTATCAGTCTGTGCGGCCTGCTGGTGCTGATCGTGGGCGTTGCCATTCTGGTTGACCGGCTGAAAAACCGCCGCCCCAAGGAGCCGTCGGAATCCGACATCATCGACGCGCTGTGAGAATCGCGTCCTGCGCCCTCGCCGGACGAACCGGCCACGAAGCGGGGCGGGCGCTGCTGGCGGCGCTCTACCGGGAAGAAACCGGGCATGAATTGCCGCCCATCGCCGTAAAAGCAGGGGGAAAGCCCTATTTCCCCGGCAGCGACTGGCATTTTTCCATCTCCCACACCCCACGACATGTGTTCTGCGCCCTGTCCCGCCGGGAGATCGGCATTGACGCCGAGGAGCTTGACCGGAACGTAAACCTCGCCCTGGCGGAAAAGATCCTGTCCCCCAAAGAAAAGGCGCAGTTCGACGCCGCCCCGGACAAGCGCCGGGCGCTGCTGACCTTCTGGGTACTGAAAGAAGCCCGGGTCAAGCGCACCGGGGAGGGTCTGCGGGGATACCCAAACAAGACGGACTTTTCCCTGGACGATCCCCGAGTCACGGAGATGGACGGCTGCCTGGTGGCCGTCATTGAGTAGCTTACTGTAAGGAGAGCTTATGCTGTTTGACACCCATGCCCATATGGACGACCGCGCCTTTGACGCCGATCGGGAAGCGCTTCTGTCCGCTCTTCCGGAGCAGGGCATCGGACTGCTGATGAACCCCGGATGCAGTCTCGTGTCCTCCCGGGCGGCTTCCGCTCTGGCGTCCCGGTATGATTATATCTACGCCGCTGTCGGCTCCCACCCGGATGCTGCCGACGAGGTAAACGATGTCACTCTGGAAGAATACCGCACATTATGTAAACTGAATCCCAAAATCAGGGCCATCGGTGAGATTGGCCTTGACTACCATTACGAGGACATCCCCCGGGAGCGTCAGCAGGCGGCGTTCCGCGCCCAGATGGCGCTGGCGCTGGAACTGAATCTGCCCGTCATCGTCCATGAGCGGGAAGCCCACGAGGACGGCATCCGCATTGTAGAAGAATTCCCGGAGGTCACGGGGGTGTTCCACTGCTATTCCGGCTCGGCGGAAATGGCCAAATGGCTGATCGCCCGGGGCTGGTACATCGGCTTTACCGGTGTCCTGACCTTCAAAAATGCCCGGAAAGCGGTGGAGACTGCCGCCGCCATTCCCTTGGACCGCATCGTCTTAGAAACCGACTGTCCCTACATGTCCCCGGAACCCTTCCGGGGAAAACGCAACGACCCCGGAAAGCTGTACCGCATGGCCGAGCGTCTGGCAGAGATCCGGGGGATTTCCGTGGAGGAAGTCCGCGCCGCCACCATGGAAAACGGGAAGCGGCTGTATAGAATATAGAAAAGTTCAGGAAGGCGGTGCCGGATTGAAAACGAAAAAACTGACGCTTCTGGCGCTGCTGGCCGCCATTGCCCTGACCATTTTCATGATCGAAGCCCAGATTCCCTCCCCGGTTCCCATCCCCGGCGTGAAGCTGGGGCTTGCCAATATCGTGACGGTGTTCACCGTGTTTGTGCTGGGGCCGAAGGAGGGCGCGGCGGTGCTGGCAGTGCGCGTTTTTCTGGGGGCGGTGTTCGCCGGGAATTTCAGCACCATTCTGTACTCCGCCGCCGGGGGCGTCTGCGCCATCGGCGTGACCATCGCCCTGCGGAAAATTCTTACGAAAAAGCAGCTCTGGGTCGCCGGATGTCTGGGCGCCGTCGCCCACTCTGTCGGACAGATGGCCATGGCGATTGCCCTGACGGGGACGGTGTCGCTGGCGGTTTACCTGCCGGTGATGATCGTCATTAGTATTCTGACCGGGCTGTTCACCGGGCTTTGCGCCCAATTTCTGGTCAATCGGGAGAAGCTATGGAAAATTATTTCAAAATGAACCTGCCCCAGCCGGAGATCGACGCCATTTCCAATCTGGGGCTTGCCCATATGGGGGACTGCGTGTTTGAGATTCTCTGCCGGGGCTACCTCTGCGCTCAGGGGGAAAAGACCGTGGGGCAGCTGCACCATGACACCATTCAGATGGTGAAGGCCACGTCTCAGGCAAAATTCGTAGACAAGCTGCTGCCCCTGCTGACCGAGGAGGAGCTTGCCTACTATCGCCGGGGGAAAAACGCCCACGTCCATGCGGTGCCAAAATCCGCCACCCCCGCCGAATATGCAAAGGCCACCGGTCTGGAAGCCCTGTTCGGCGCACTGTACCTCGCCGGGAAAACCCAGCGGCTGAACGAGCTGTTCAAGGCCGTTATGGGAGAGTAAACTATCAAAGCAGGAGGACTGCATCATGGCATTCGATGCCTTTTTCTTATCTGCCGTGCTGGAGGAAGTCCGCACGCGGTGCATCGGCGCACGGGTGGAGAAAATCCACCAGCCCGCCAGAGACACAGTAATCGTTCATCTGCGCTGCCAGGAGGGACGGGAGAAGCTGCTTTTTGCTGCCAACCCCGCCGCCCCCCGGCTGCATCTGACGGCGGCTTCTCCGGAGAATCCGGCGCAGCCGCCCATGTTCTGTATGCTTCTGCGCAAGCACCTTCTGGGGGCAAAGCTGACAGAAGTTTCCCAGCCCCCCATGGAGCGGGCGGCATCGTTCCGCTTCGACTGCACCGACGAGATGGGCTTTCCGGTGCAAAAGACGCTGGTAGCCGAGCTGATGGGGCGCACCTGCAATCTGTATCTGCTGTCCCCTGAGGGGCGGATTCTGGACTGCCTGCGGCGCATCGGCCTTGACGAAAGCGCCAAGCGGGCAGCGCTGCCGGGTCTCATGTATCAGCCGCCGGAGCCGGTTATGAAGCTGAACCTTCTGGACGACGCCCCGGAGGGTGATGCCCAGCGTTATGTAAACATACTCACTGCCCCCGGCGCAGATGTTCTGGCTGACCGGCTGATGGACACCGTTGGCGGCCTGTCCCCTCTGGTGTGCCGGGAGGCGGCGCTGTACGCCGCCGGAAGCACGGACGCCCGCATCGATTCGCTGGACGTGGACACGACCGCCGACAAGCTGTCGCTGTTCTTCCACGAGCACGTAAGCCACCCCGCACCCTATTATTACGCCCTCCCGGACGGCACGCCGAAGCAGTTCGCCTTCTGCCCCATCCGGGAATACGGCGAGTGCCGCCGCGCCGAGTCCTTTGGCAAGCTGCTGGATATGTACTACACCGTCCGGGATCAGAAGGACGCCATGCGGCAGAAGGGTCAGGCCGTGCGCAAGACCGTTCAGAATCTGTGCAGCCGCCTGACCAAAAAGCTGGCAATTCAGGAAAAGGAGCTGGAAGCCACCTACAACCGGGAGCGTCTGCGCCAGCTGGGGGACATCCTCACGGCCAACCCCCACCGCATCGTGAAGGGGCAGACTACCGTTCAGTGCGAGGACTTCTATGACGAGGAAATGCGGCCGGTGGACATTCCCATTTCCCCCATTCTCTCCCCGAACCAGAACGCCGCCAAATATTATAAGGACTACGCCCGGATGAAAAACGCGGAGAAGGAGCTGACGAAGCAGCTGGAGCTGGGGCGGCTGGAGCTGGACTACCTGAAAAGCGTGCTGGAGGAGCTGAACCGCGCCGGTACTGAGGGGGAGCTGGAAGAAATTCGCCGGGAGTTACAGGAGGGCGGGTATCTCCGTGCTGACACCGACCGAAAGCGCATGAAGCAGGCCAAGCTGCCGCCCATGCGGTTTGAAAGCACCGACGGCTATCCGATCTACGTCGGCCGGAACAACCGCCAGAACGACGAGCTGACCTTCCGCCTTGCCCGGAAGGACGACATCTGGTGCCATGCCTCCAAGGTGCACGGCTCCCACGTCATCATCTCCTGCGGCGGCACCACGCCCCCGGACAACACCGTCACCCAGGCAGCGCAGCTGGCCGCCTACTACGCCGAAACCGGGGGCGGGCAGAACATCCCCGTGGACGTGACGGCGGTGAAGCAGGTGAAGAAAATCCCCAACGGCAAGCCCGGCATGGTGATCTACCACACCTACCGCACCGTGGTCGCCAACCCCTACCCGGACATCGTGGTGGACGCGCTGAACGCAGAGACAAAGGAGTAAAGCCATGATTCGATTCAACAACGATTACAACCACGGGGCGCTGGACTCCATCCTGAGCGCCCTGACCGCCACCAACACTGACAGTTTCGCGGGCTACGGCGAGGATATCTGGTGCCAACGTGCCGAGACGGTCATCAAGCAGCTGGTTTCCCGCGAGGATGCCCTGATCAAATTCGTTCCCGGCGCGACCCAGGCGAATCTCGTGGTCATCGCGGCGGCGCTGTCCCCCATCCAGAGCGTCATCGCCGCCGACACCGGACATATCAACTGCCACGAAGCCGCTTCCATCGAAAACACGGGGCACAAAATCCTCGCGCTTCCCAACACCGACGGGAAAATCACCGCCGGGCAGATCGCCGCATGTGCGGCGGCGTATTATGACGGCGGCGCGCCGGAATACCTGACGGAGCCGAAGCTGGTGTATCTGTCCTTCCCCACCGAGAAGGGGACGCTGTACTCCAAGCAGGAGCTGCAAAGCATCCGGGAGGTCTGCCGGAAATACGGCATGTATCTGTTCGTGGACGGGGCGCGAATGGGCTACGGTCTGGGGGCGGCGGACAACGACCTGACATTGAAGGATTTCGCGGAACTGACGGACGTATTCTACATCGGCGGGACGAAGTGCGGCGCACTGTTCGGCGAGGCGCTGGTCATTACCGAACCCAAGCTTCAGTACCGCTTTAAAGCCTACATGAAGCAGCACGGCGCGGTGCTGGCCAAGGGCTGGCTGATGGGTCTGCAATTCGCGGCCATGCTGGAAAACGGCGAGTATTTTGAGAAAACGAAGCGCGCCGATGCGCTTGCCATGCAGATCAAAGCCGCCTTCGGAGCGAAGGGCATCCCATTCTGGGTGGAAAGCTCCACAAATCAGCAGTTTGTCATCCTGACCCAGCGGCAGAAGGAAGCGCTGGCGCGGGGCTACTACTTTGAGGAAGAAGGGGCCGCGGAGCAGGGAACAGTCGTGCGTTTCTGCACCAGCTGGGCTACCACGCAGGCCGAGGTGGATGCTCTGGTCGCCGATATTGCCAAGCTATGACAAACCGTCCGCCGACTGTACGCAGTCGGCGGACGATTTTCTTTTTGGAAAATAAATGCAAATAATTCTCATTTTGCTCTTGACAAATGAAGTACTGCGTGCTATACTTTAGATGTAAATAAGAATTGTTCTTAAATAAAACAAGCCAAAGGAGGTGTCTATGGAAGCGGCCACAAAGCAATTCAAAAAACGCAACGCGATTCTGTCCTGCCTCCGCGGCACCGTGCTTCATCCCTCAGCGGAGATGGTTCACGAAATGCTGCGGGAGGAACACCCGGACATCTCCCTTGCCACGATCTATCGCAATCTCGCCCTGTTCAAGAGTCAGGGCCTGATCCAAAGCGTGGGTACGGTGAACGGAAGCGAACGCTTCGACGCCGACACCCGCCCTCATGTCCACTTCATCTGCACAGCCTGCGGCGCGGTGATTGCCCTTCCCGATCCGGCAGCCCCTCTGTCTCTGGGACGCGCCGCCGAGGAATGCACCGGCTGTCAGGTACACAGCTGCCAGCTGACCTTCACAGGTCTGTGCCGCGGCTGCAAATCAGAAACTAAGGAGGAAGCTGTATGAAAAAATATGTCTGCACCGTCTGCGGCTACGTCTACGAAGGCGACGAGCTGCCCGAAGACTACGAATGCCCCCTCTGCGGCGTCGGCCCCGAATTGTTCGAGGAAGAGGCGTAATTTATTGTAATCCCGGGCGTATTTGCCCAAATAACTTATAAAACTAATTTTGGAGGAATCGATTATGAAGAAATTTGTGTGCCCCGTGTGTGGTTATGTCTACGAAGGCGAGTTCATCCCCGAAGGCTTCAAGTGCCCCGTGTGCGGCGTTGACGGCTCCAAGTTCAAGGTCATGGAGGAAGGCAAGCTGGCCGCCGAGCATGAGTACGGCATCTACGCAAAGACCGTGAAGAACAACCCCGACATTTCCGAGGAAGACAAGAAGTACATCTTCGAGCAGCTGATGGCCAACTTCCAGGGCGAGTGCAGCGAGGTCGGCATGTATCTGTGCATGGCGCGCATTGCCCACCGCGAGGGCTATCCCGAGATCGGCCTGTACTGGGAGAAGGCAGCCTGTGAGGAAGCGGAGCACGCCGCGAAGTTTGCCGAGATGCTGGGCGAGGATCTGGAGCCTCACATGAAGGCCACCACCAAGGACAATCTGGCATGGCGCGTTGACTGCGAGTTCGGCGCCACCCAGGGCAAGTTTGACCTGGCCGCCTGTGCCAAGAAGAACGGCCTGGACGCCATCCACGACACCGTCCATGAAATGGCGAAGGACGAAGCCCGCCACGGCAAGGCTCTGCAGGGTATGCTGAACCGCTACTTTGCCAAGGAGATCGCTCTGGAGAAGGCCGCCGCCAAGGCAAACAAGGCTGCCGCCGTCGTCAGCGACGCGGTTACCACCGCCGCCGAGAAGCTCAGCGAGATCATCAAAAAGTAAATACATGGAGGGAGCGGATTTTCCGCTCCCTCCTGGCTTGTCAAAAGGCGCGGGGCAGATGCCCCGCGCCTTGTCGTATGGAAGTTACAGCCCCAGCAGCTGCTTTTTCTTTGCGTCAAATTCTTCCTGGGTGAGAATGCCTGCGTCCAGCAGCTCCTTGAGCTTCAGCAGGTCGTCCGCAGCCTCGCTTACGCTGGTCGGTGCGGCGGGCGCAGGCGCAGGAGCGGCAGCGGGGGCAGCAGGAGCAACACGGCCGGTGACAATGTCGTTCAGCTTATCCTGCATCAGAATCGGCGGGATGATGGGAACAAAGATGGCCAGAATCAGGCAGAGGGTGGAAAGATCGGAAGGGATATTCTTCGCCGCCGCCATCTTGTCAAGACGCTGGGCAGTCTTGTACATCCAATAAATCACGTAGAAGGGGACGAACAGGCACAGCAGCAGCTTGTTGGTGGGGTTGCGGTTTTCTTCACCCTGCACATTGTTGGTGTAGCCGGTGACGCGGTAAATCCAGATATACAGCCAGATGCCGCAGGTGAACAGCAGCAGCAGAATGTGCTTGACCAGACCGCAGTAAACTTCAGGAGCAGGGGTGGTCGTAGTGCCTCCGGTTTCAGCGGATGCGCTCACCGTCTGCTGGGGAAGTCCTTCGGGGTAAGCAATCCACATTGCCGCCAGGAACGCACCGGCGCATGTGACAAGCAATCTCAGAAAAGCCAAAAACCAGATGCCGATGGACAGAAGCGTAGCAAGCGCCAAGACCGCAGGGGGAATGAACCACAGCTTCTTCATCTGCTCCCGGAGCTGGGGCAGATAGTCGGTAACAAAGACTACGGCCAAAAATGCCATGCTCCAGTTACCCAGCAGCAGGAGAACACTTCTGAAATCCAGGGAAAACAGGCAGGCAATACCGGCCAGGGCGAAGCCCACGGGCAGGAAAATGTCTCTGCGCTTCGTCAGGAGGGCAAAGGCCAGAACTGCATAGCTTGCTACCCAGAGCAGCTTCTGAACATGGCCACCGAACGACATAAAGCGGAAGATACTCAGCCACTGGAATAGCTCCATAACGCCCCCCAGGGCAAAAAGCGCACCCGCCACGGTGCTGTACCAGGAACTGTTTTTTGTTTCTTGCATAGTGATACCTCTCTTCTTATTTTTTAAGGACACTGCGTTTAGTATACACCATCCGATTGTGAAAAGCAACCCATAAAAGGCTTATTGTGCGGCTTCCTACTTGTCAGAATTCACATTCTCGTGTATAATGGGAAAAACGATTTCCGCAGCACTGGAGGAAACAATATGACGTTGGAGCAATTTTTTGCCGAGAATCGGGAGGTTGCCATTGCCTTCTCCGGCGGCGTGGATTCGGCGTACCTGCTGTACGCGGCGAAGCGGTACGCCGCCCGGGTGAAAGCCTATTACGTGAGCACCGCCTTCCAGCCGGAATTTGAACTGGAAGACGCCCGGCGGCTGGCAGATGAGCTGGGCGCGGATATGCTGGTGCTGCATGTGGATATTCTTTCCAACAGTGCGGTCACGGCGAACCCGTCCGACCGCTGCTATCACTGCAAAAACACCCTGTTCCGGCAAATCCTCCGGGCGGCGGAAAACGACGGCTTCCCGGTTCTGCTGGACGGCGCCAACGCCTCCGACGACGCGGGCGACCGGCCGGGAATGCGGGCGCTGCGGGAGCTGTCCGTTCGCTCTCCCCTCCGGGAGTGCGGCCTGACCAAGGCGGAGATCCGCCGTCTTTCCAAGGAAGCCGGGCTGTTCACCTGGGACAAGCCCGCCTACGCCTGCCTCGCCACCCGGATCCGCACCGGGGAGGAAATCACGCTTCAAAAGCTGAAGCAGACGGAAAAAGCGGAAGGATTTCTCTTCGGACTTGGGTTCCGGGATTTCCGCGTCCGCATGGTGGACAATATCGCAAAGCTGGAGCTGCGGGAGACCGATCTGCCCCTGCTTCTGGAAAACCGGGGGAAAATCGTGACCGAACTCCGCAAAGATTATGACAGCGTTCTGCTGAATCTGGAGGTGCGCAAATGAACTCTGAAATCCGAAAGCTGCTGGAATCCGTCCGATCCGGGGAAACCAGCGTGGACGACGCCATGCTGGAACTGAAAAAGGCTCCCTTCGAGGACATCGGCTACGCGAAGGTTGATCTGCACCGGAAGGTGCGGCAGGGCGCGGCAGAGGTGATCTACGGCGCGGGGAAGACCCCGGAGCAGATCGGCGGCATCATCGACGCCATGCGCGCCAACGGCCAGAACCGCGTCCTCATCACCAGAATGTCCCCCGAGGCGGCGGCCTACGTCGGCAGCACCCGGGAGCTGGACTACCATAAGGACGCACGGGTGGGCATTGTGGGGGGACTTCCCCAGCCCGACGGCATCGGAAAAGTCGTCATCGCCACCGGCGGCACCAGCGACATCCCCGTGGCTGAGGAAGC
>ERZ779869.4311-NODE-4311-length-10239-cov-4.186862_pt1 | contig 10239 bp, 11 predicted proteins | sample MGYA00511557_ERZ779869 | MGnify/ENA primary metagenome ERZ779869 (study PRJEB29588, sample SAMEA2154620) | human gut metagenome | biome: human gut; feature: human-associated habitat; material: faeces | place: Denmark | collected 2008/2010 ...
CTGAAGAAAAAACATCATTCAATGTTGTATTAAAAGAAGCTGGAGATCAAAAAATTAAAGTTATCACAGCTGTTAAAAATGCATTAGGATTAGGATTAAAAGATGCTAAAGATTTAGTTGATGGAGCACCTAAAACATTAAAAGAAAACGTTTCTAAAGCAGAAGCTGAAGAATTAAAAGCTAAATTAGAAGAAGTTGGAGCAGTTATTGAATTACAATAATTACTATAAAGAGTCTAAGAATATTCTTAGGCTCTTTTCTTATATGGAAAAATCTTAAGAAATACTTTCTTTTTTTATAAAAGTATGATAGAATGATTAACGAAAATAAAATGGCATAAAATACATTATATATGGATAATTTTTATTAGAAAGGAAGAAAAGAAATGTCAGAAGCAAAATATAAAAGAGTTCTACTAAAATTAAGTGGAGAAGCATTAGCTGGAGATCAAAAAGTAGGAGTAAATCCAGAAGTTGTAGGAAAAATTTGTGATAAAATAAAAGAAGTAGTTGATATGGGAGTTCAAATTGCCATAGTAGTAGGCGGAGGAAATTTCTGGAGAGGAAGAAATGGTCTAGATATGGAAAGAACAACAGCAGATTATATGGGAATGCTTGCTACATCAATGAATGCATTAGCATTACAAGATGCACTTGAAGCAAGAGGAGTACATTCTAGAGTTCAAACTGCAATTGAAATGAGAGAAATTGCAGAACCATTTATACAAAGAAAAGCTGAAAAACATTTAAGTAGAGGAAGAGTAGTAATATTTGCATGTGGATCTGGTCATCCATATTTTACAACAGATACAGCAGCAGTATTAAGAGCAACAGAAATAAAAGCAGACATTATACTTTTAGGAAAAGCAATTGACGCAGTTTATTCTGCAGATCCAAAGATTCAACCAGATGCAATAAAGTTTGAGGAAATATCATATTTGGATGTTTTAAATAAAGACTTAAAAGTTATGGATTCAACAGCAACTGCAATGTGTAGAGATAATAATATTCCATTATTAGTATTTGGAATTGCAGATCCTGAAAACATTGTTAGAGCAGTAAAAGGAGAAAAAATTGGTACAATAGTATCATAAAATATATTTTTATAAAAAGAAGGGAAGATTTTATATGGATTATACAAATTTAAAAGAAAGAATGGAAAAATCAATAGGAGCATTTAAGGAGAAATTATCAGAAATTAGAGCTGGAAGAGCTAATCCAGCTATATTAAATAAAGTAAAAATAGATTATTATGGAACACCAACACCAATTAACCAAGTTGCAGGAGTTTCAGTTCCAGAAGCTAGATTAATAGTTATTCAACCATGGGATGTAAGTGTATTAAAAGATATAGAAAAAGCTATATTAGCATCAGATATTGGTTTAAATCCAAATAATGATGGAAAAGTAATAAGATTAGCATTTCCAGAATTAACTGAGGAAAGAAGAAAAGAATTAGCTAAAGAAATAAGAAAAATAGCAGAAGAAGCAAAAGTTGCAATAAGAGCTATAAGAAGAGATGGAATAGATGAAGCAAAAGCAAAACAAAAAAATAGTGAAATAACAGAAGATGAACTAAAATCAGCAGAAACAGAAATTCAAAAAATAACAGATAAATATATAGATGAAATTGATAAAATTTTAGCTGATAAAGAAAAAGAAATTATGAGTGTGTAAAATAAACCAATTTAAAAAGGAAAAATAAAAAATGAAATTTAATAAAGAAAATATGCCAAAATCTATAGCAATAATAATGGATGGAAATAGAAGATGGGCAAAAGCCCAAGGAAAACCTGTTAGTTTTGGACATAAAGAAGGAGCAAAAACTCTTGAAAAAATAGTAAGATATGCAAATAAAATTGGTTTAGAATATATAACTGTATATGCATTTTCAACAGAAAATTGGAAAAGAGCTGAAGATGAAGTAAAAACATTAATGTTACTACTTCAAGCTTATTTAGATGATTATGCTAAAAGAGCAGATTCAGAAAACATCAAAGTAAAAATTTTGGGGGACATAACAGCTCTTTCTAAAGGAATGCAAAAAAGTATAAGAGAATGTATGGAAAGAACCAAAAATAATACAGGTGTAACATTTAATATTGCTTTAAATTATGGTGGAAGAGATGAAATTGTAAAAGCTACAAGAAAAATAGCAGAACAGGTAAAACAAGGGAAAATAGATGTGGATGAAATAAATGAAAAAATGGTATCTGATAATCTTTATACAGCAGGCGAACCAGATCCAGATTTGGTTATAAGAACAAGTGGTGAAATTAGATTGAGTGGGTTTTTACCATGGCAATCTGTATATTCAGAATTATTATTTGTTAACAAAAACTGGCCAGATTTTACTGAGAATGACTTAGATGAAGCAATTATCGAATATCAAAAAAGAACAAGGAAATTTGGGGCGAATTAGTATGGAAAAAATTAAGAAAAAAATAGATATAAAGAGAATTACCTCAGCCTTACTTGGTTTTCCATTGGTTGTATTAGTTCTAACGCTTGGAAATAAATATGTAGTAGATGTATTTTTAGCTATTATTGCAGCAATTGCAATGCAAGAATATTTAAATGCAATATCAAAAGATTCAAAACCTATAAGATGGATTGGATATATTTCATGTATTCTAATTGCTTTAATACATATTGGACCAGAAAAGTTAGATTCATTAGTAATTGAAAATTTTAATATGTTAATAATACCAATTTTATTATTAATCTTATTTACTACAATAATAGTCACAGACATGAAAATCAATTTTAAAGATATTTCATATACTTTATTTGGATCATTAGCATTTTTTTTTACTTTACATACAATTATTCCGTTATTATAAATATAGTTTCTTGTGCTTTTTCTATAATACGCATTATCACTTACCCACTCAGTCATTATATATGATGCTCCTAATATGGCTTCTTCTTTTGTTTTTACTTTGTCATTTAGATATTTTTTTGTTATTTCATCAATATTTCCTTTGGTTGGAAAACTCATTATGATTTTTGCTAAGCCTTCAAGTCCATTATTAATAGCATCGGTTGCTTTTGTTTTTTTCTTTTCTTTATATGGTCTATACAAGTCTTCAACTTCAACTAATTTACTTGCGTTTAAAATACTATTTTTTAGTTCTTCTGTTAATAGTCCTTTTTCATCGATTAGTCTTATTACATCTTCTTTTCTTTTGAATAAATTAACTTGATATTCATAGTATTCATTTATTTTTCTTATTTCATCTTCGTTTAGGGCTCCGGTTGCTTCTTTACGATATCTTGCGATAAAGGGAACAGTTGCGCCTTCTTCTAAGAGTTTCAAGGTATTTACTACTTGTTCTTTTTTTATGTTTAAAATATTACATATTTCGTTTATTATTATATCATTCACATTTATCACCTATTACATTTTATCAAAAATAGAGATTAAAGTCAAAAAAATAGACCTTTAGTCTATTTAATCAATTTTTTGATTTTTTTAGATGTTAATTTTCTATTAAATAATACTTTTGTTCTTAATTCTTTTAATAATTCTTCTTTTTCTTTATTACTTAAACTTGCGTTCATCATTATTTCGTCTACTAATTCTTCTGCTTCAATCATTTTTTTAGATAATTCGTATTCTTCTTTATTTATATCTTGGTATTCTATTTCATCTTCATTTTCTACAACTTGAATACTTTTATATTTTTTATTGGCATTTGCTGGATCATATTCTTTGATTGCATCTTTATATGGTACAAGTCTATTAGGATTATAAATTAAGAACTTGTTTTCATTGTCGGTAAATGCCATAAAATAGTTGATTGATGCAAATATAACATTGATAACTGGTAATACTGATGAGATAATAAATACTCCGTGTAATACTTTTTCTTCGACTGGTTTACAAATTGCATATCCTAATTTATAGGCTCTTATTCTTGAACCAATATGCGCGGATAGATTTAATATATTAGATAAAATAATTGATAAAAAGAATGGAATTGGGAAATTAAACGCTAATAGAGCTAATAATGCATCTATAAGTATTATAGAAATAGCCGTCATAATTTTCATAGTTTCACCTCAAAGTACTTTATATTATACACATATTTTAGAAAAATGCAAATAATTTTATCAATTAAAAATCACACTTAAATTAGTGTGATTTAATTTTTTATGAAATTATACTTCCTTTTACAACATTACTATTATATGATTTAGTTGCAATCATATTATCTACCAATGTACTTGATGAACTTTTGTAATTGACTGTTATTTTAGCACCACTTGCAGTTGCTGCTGCATAAAACATTTGACTATAATTAGAAACGCTTGTGTTACTAGTTGCATTGAAATTAAGTGTAGTTGTAAGAGAAGAACAATTTGAAAACATCATTTGTGTATACAATACACTCGAAAAGTCAAAATTACTGATATTTAATGTTTTTAATTTTGTGCATCCCGAAAACATACTGAAAACACTTTTAAGTTTAGTTGTTTTAAATTTACTTAAATCAAGGGTTGTTAATGATGTGCAACGCTCAAACATTGACCCCATAAAACCAACATTTGATGTATCAAACTTACTTAAATCCAGACTTGTTAATGATGAACAACCATTGAATAACCCATACATATTTGTTACTTTGGATGTATTAAAATTACTCAAACTTAATGATGTAATCTTTGAACAATTATAAAACATTGCCCCTATATCGGTTGTATTTGATGTATCAAATTTGCTTACATCAATTGCTGATAATAGTGAACAACCATAAAATAAATAGGCAAGAGTTGTCGCTTTTGATGTATTAAAATTACTCAAATCAATTGTTTTCAAGCTAGAACAATTATAAAAAACATAACTTAGATTCTTTACATTTGATGTATCAAGTTTGCTAACATCTAGTGTTGATAGTGCTTTATCATCTCTAAACAAATCACTCATATTTGTTGTTAGTGAAGTATCTACATCGGTACTAAATGTGATGTCATTTAACTGTGTAAATCCGCGAAACATATTTGATGCATCATATGGAAAATATATTTTTTCTGTACTTGCTATCATCAAATTATATCTTGTATTACCATTACTATCAGTTCCGTTTGTATACATCCAAGCATATACTTTATTTGTTTGATTATCTTCATATGATATATCCCAACATTTATTACTCTCGTTACAATTACTTGGTTTACTTCCAAAGTTATTTGTAAATTTTATAGAATATATGGATGTTCGATATCTCCAAAATGAAGTTGTTGTATAATCACTACCATTATAACTTATTCCATTTTTCATCATTGCAAGTGTACTTCCGGCAGATACATTTCCTTTTACTTTTACATAAACATATCCACTTATTGTACTACTTGATTTATAATATATAGTAATAGTTTTACTTGTATTTTTATTAATTGTATCACTATATAAATTATTACTTATTAAAGTGCTATAACTACTATCTTTGTAATATTTTATATCACTTGGTAAATTATAACCACTTAATTCAATACTATATTTAACATTATTTGAACTATTGGTAGTATTTAAAGTAATACTAAATGATCCGCTAGTTCCACCTATAGGTACTTTAAAATAATCGTTTTCTTTTATTCCATTTGTAACATTAACTGCAAAGCGCCAGTTATTACTTGTTGCACTTATATTACCAACAATTGTATTTTGAAAACTGGAATATGTATAATTTATTGTAATAAACAATAAACATAAAATTGAAAACACTAATACTTTCTTCTTCATTTTATCATCCTCAATTATAATATTACCATTTTTTATTTATAAAAATATTATCTTAAAAAAACAGATAAAATTTGTTATTTTTTGTTTACATAATTATATGAATCTTTACACATATCATCAAGACTATGACATGCTTTAAATCCTAGTTTTTCATAAGCATATGTAGGATCTGCATAGCAAGCATCAATATCGCCATCTCTTCTTGGTTTTATTTCATAAGGAACTTCAACATTATTTACTTTTTCAAATGAATTTACAATATCTAAAACACTATAACCATTACCTGTTCCTAAATTAAATATATCGAGTCCACAATTATTTAAAATATCATCGATTGCTTTAATATGACCAACTGCTAGATCAACAACATGAATATAATCTCTTACACCTGTTCCATCAGGAGTATCATAGTCATTTCCAAAGACATTTAAATGATCATATTCTTTGTTTGCAACCTTAACAATATAAGGCATTAAATTATTTGGTATACCATTTGGATTTTCACCGATTAAGCCACTCTTATGAGCTCCAACTGGATTAAAATATCTTAAAATAACAATATTCCAATCATTATTTGATTTATATAAATCTTTTAAAATATATTCAATAGTTAATTTAGTTGTTCCATAAGGGTTAGTTGTACTTAAAGGAAAATTTTCTTTTATAGGTAATGTATGGGGTTTTCCATAAACTGTTGCACTTGATGAAAATATAAAATTATGACAATTATATTCATCCATTACTTCAAGTAATGATAACGTGCTATCAATATTATTGCGGTAATACATTAATGGTTTTAATGTACTTTCACCAACTGCTTTATAACCGGCAAAATGAATAACAATATCAATTTTATTTTCATTAAATATTTTTTCTAAAATAGTTTTATCACATACATCGCCTTCATAAAAGACAAAATCTTTCCCTGTTATTTTCTTAATATTATCAATAACTTCTCTTTTTGAGTTTGAAAAATTATCTATACCAACTACTTCATAGCCTCTATCTAATAATTCAACTAAGGTGTGGCTTCCTATGTAACCACAAGAACCTGTAAGTAATACTTTCATAATTAATCCTTTCTTATTCCTAAATGCTCATAAGCTTTTTCTGTAACCATTCTTCCTCTTGGAGTTCTTTTTAAAAAGCCATTTTGTAAAAGATATGGTTCATATACATCTTCAATGGTAGTTTGTTCTTCACCAATTGATGAGCTTATAGCTTCTATTCCAACTGGTCCACCATTAAATCTTTCAATTATTGCTTTAAGTAAATTATAGTCCGTTTCATCTAATCCTTCTTTATCTACTTTTAATCTATCTAAAGCATATGATGCAACATCATAGCTTATTACATCGTTTTCCATAACACAAGCATAGTCACGAACTCTTTTAAAGAGTCTATTAGCGATTCTTGGTGTTCCTCTACTTCTACGGGCGATTTCAAGTGCAGCATCATCACTAATTTCATAATCTAAAACTCTTGATGTTCTTTTAACAATGTTTTTAAGTTCTTCAATTGTGTAATAATTAAGTTTACTGACAATTCCAAATCTATCTCTTAATGGTCCTGTTAGATCGCCTGCTCTTGTAGTTGCACCAACTAATGTAAAAGGCGGCAAATCAATTTTTATTGATCTACTAGTGCTATCAGTTCCAACTACTATATCTATTGTAAAGTCTTCCATTGCTGAATATAAGATTTCTTCAACGAATCTAGGTATTCTATGGATTTCATCAATAAATAGAACATCTCCTTGTTCTAGGGTTGATAAAACAGCTGCTAAGTCTCCGGTTTTTTCAATAGCTGGTCCACTTGCTGTTTTTATATTACTTCCAAGTTCGTTTGCAATAATATTAGCAAGAGTTGTTTTGCCTAATCCTGGAGGACCATATAAAAGTGTATGATCTAATGGCTCCCCACGCATTTTGGCTGCTTTTATAAAAATTTTTAAGTTTTCTTTTACTTCACTTTGGCCAATATATTCATCAATTGATTGTGGTCTTATATTTTCACTTTCAATTTCATTTTCTAGTCTTTCACCATTTAAGACATCATTCATTTAATCCCCCTACTTTCATTTTTTGAGTAGTAATTTTAAAGCATCTTTTATTTGTTCACCGATTGGTTTAGAATTGTCTACTTCTTTAATTACTTTATTTATATCTACTGTTTTATATCCAAGTCCTTTTAAGGCTTCTTCTAATTCTTCATTGGATTTTTTTTCTTCTTTTGTCATAACAAGTTTTCCTTTTAGGTCTAAAATAATTTGACGAGCTACTTTATCGCCTATTTTAGGAAACTTTTTAAGGTACAAAATATTTTCTCTTTCAATTGCATCAACTAATCCATTAACAGATCCTAAGCCTAACATTGGAAGAGCCATTTTACATCCTAGTCCTTTTACATCAATAAGTTTCAAAAACATTTCACGCTCTTCTAAATTTTTAAAGCCATATAAACTTATTTCATCTTCTCTAACATACTCATAGACATATATTTTTACATTATCATTTTCTTTGAAAACATATGGATTAGGGGTATATATTTTATACCCTATTCCATTATTTTCTAAAACAACATATGTTGAATGTATACTGTCTATTCGTCCACTTATAAAATCGTACATAAATCACCTTTTTGTTTTAATCATATAAACTAAAATATAATATTCAAAGATTGCAAATAAAATTATATATATACCCATTAATATAAGTGTTAATGTACCGTTTGTATAATGGTCAATAACGTTTGGTAATGATGCTGGGATATATTTTGCAACGAATGATGCAAAATTACCTAAATATTTACCATAAAAACTAGCGATGGCATTTAGTACTCTAAGTAAAATATCAAAGGCACATATAAAATATACAATTCTTTTAAATCCCCTTAAAAAGAAACAAGCAATTACTATTACTGCAATTATAATTATTAAATCTAACATATCTATCCTCCATATTCAATTATAAAATCATCATAAATTATTTTTTTTACTTTTTTATTTTCTATTACGATTGTAATTTTGTCCAAATCATATTTATATTCATTTTCTTCTTTTATATATTCTTTATCTTTGATTCTTTCATATAAAATGTTTGGTTTGACTTTTTCTTCATATTCTTTTATTTCATCTACTAAAATATCATCATAAAAGGTATTTGCTATACTATAACCTGAGACTATATAATCATTATAATAGATTGTATAATTATAGGTTCCGTTTGTACTAAAGGTTTTTAAAATATCTTTATAATCATCTTTTAGTGTTTTAACATTTTCTTCATCTACTATATCATTAAACCTGCGATGTTCAAATTTGGGATTATATATTAAGAACAAAATAAATATTCCTAAAAATCCTAATATTAGATATAAAAGACTTCGCATTTGTGTGTTACTCAATATTATTTTTAGTTTTTCTTTCATTTTAAAATACTTCCAATTAATTCATTTTTATGGCCATTAATAAAGTCTTTAGCGCTTTGTCTTTTTTTACCTTCAAGTTGAACTTCCTTTAAAACGATTTCACCGTCTATACAAGAAACACCTATTCCATCTTCATATAGTTTAACAATTTTAGATGGTTCTTCATAATGGTTATCTAGTACTCTACTATCCCATACTTTTAATATTTTACCATTAAATATTGTATAAGCTCCCGGATGAGGATTAAGGCCCCTGATTAGATTAAAAACTTCTCTGGCTTTTTTATTGAAATCAATTTTTTCATCTTCTCTTGTGACGTTATAGCCATAAGTTGCTTCTTCATTATTTTGTTTTATTACATTTATATTACCATTTACAATATTGGGGATTGTTTCTATTAATAGATCACGGCCAATTAATGATAATCTATCGTGTAATGATCCTAAAGTATCTTTATCATCAATAATAGTTTCTTTATATGAAATAATATCGCCTTCATCCATTTTATCATTCATATACATTATAGTAATACCAGTTTTATCATAACCATCAATTATAGCGTGATGAATTGGTGCACCGCCTCTTAGTTTTGGTAATAAGGAGGCGTGAACGTTAATGGAACCATATTTCGCACATTCAAGTAAGGCTTTTGGTATAAGTTGACCATAAGCGCAAGTTACTATCATATCTGGTTTTAAATTAACTATTTCTTCATATTCTTTTCTTATTTTTACTGGTTGGAATACTTTTATATTATGTTTTAATGCAACTTTTTTAATAGCTGGCTCAAGTATTTTTTTCCCTGATATTCTATCTGGTTGTGTTACAACGCTTATTACATCATAATTTTCGATTAAGGCTTCTAATATAGGAACGCTAAAGTCTGGTGTTCCCATAAATACTATTTTTAATTTCATTTTTTTACCTCCTATGAATAATTCTACCACACATTAGAATTTTTTCCTATCATTTTATAAATTATTTTTAAAGTCTTATAGGATTAAATTCTAATAATACTTTTATCTTACTTTCTTTATAGTGATCATTTATATATTTTATTTTTTC
>ERZ779869.4319-NODE-4319-length-10224-cov-5.267185_pt1 | contig 10224 bp, 12 predicted proteins | sample MGYA00511557_ERZ779869 | MGnify/ENA primary metagenome ERZ779869 (study PRJEB29588, sample SAMEA2154620) | human gut metagenome | biome: human gut; feature: human-associated habitat; material: faeces | place: Denmark | collected 2008/2010 ...
TGGATTCTCGTTGGCCACTTAAAAAACGAGAAATTAAAAATAAACGCTGATAATACAGAATTAGCATTTGCTGCTTAGTTTGCGGCAACGCCTATTAGAGTGTCCCCACATATTCTAATTTGGTGTCATTTAGTGGGAAACAAAGCTGTTTTTTCTGCGAAAACAGTGGGTATTTAGCAGATATGTTTAGTTTTCGTTTGTTGATTGTCGTTTATTAAATGAATTTTTACAATTAACTGCACTCGGAGAAGTTTATGTGAATTTTGTTATGGACAGGGGTTCGACTCCCCTCATCTCCACCAAAATTATTCCAAGATTTAAGGTTCCAAATTGGGACCAAAAAAACACTGCTCGAATATTTAATTCGCTACAGTGTTTTTTATTTATTTCATCAATATTTCACCTTCAATATCAGGTCCTAGCCATTTCACAAAAAAATCTGCATCTTGTTGAGTTCCAACAATACAACCATAGTGAATTGGTACCGCAACTCGTGGTTTAATTATATGCATTAAATCAACCGCTTCTTTAGCATTCATTGTATAAGTTCCCCCAACAGGAACAAAAGCAACATCACATTTCACCTTTTTACTTTCTTCTGTAATATCAGTATCTCCTGCAAAATAATATCTCAATCCATCTAATGTTATAATATATCCTACCCACTCATTTACTTTTGGATGAAACTGTTTATTAATATTGTAAGCAGGAACTGTTTCAAACTCAATTCCGTCTATTTTATACTTCTTATTTGGCTCAACCGCCAACACATTTTGTGGTTCAAATCCAAATCTCAACACATTTGTAAGTAAATCTTCTGGAACAACAATTTGTGTATTATCCTTTTTTATTTTTTTTATATCATCCTCTGAATAGTGGTCATAATGATTATGTGTAACAAAAATCAAATCCGCATCTTTCATCTCTTCCTCTATCCTAAAAGGATCTATATAAATCGTTTTATCCCCACTTATTTTTATGCAACTATGGCATAACACCTCTATATTATCAATCATCTTTTGTCCTCCTAATCTGTATTAATAAATTACCCCATTTTCCTTTTTATATTCCTCAAATGCCTTTATACATTCATCTCTATCCATTTGTTGTAAATTTATTAAATCTTTATTTTCGCCTTTTAAATATTGGTAAATTATATCATCTCTAAATCCTATATTTCCTGCATCTTCTTTTGTGCATCCATAATATACTTTTTTAATATTAGCCCAAATTATTGCTGATAAACACATTGGACATGGCTCACATGATGTATATAAGATATAATCTGATAAATCATATGTTTTTAATTTTTCGCAAGCAGTTCTTATTGCTACAACCTCGGCATGTGCAGTTGGGTCATTACTGCATAAAACCCTATTATTCCCCTCTGCTATTATATTTCCGTTTTTATCAATTATTACTGCACCAAAAGGACCTCCCTCTTTGTTTTTAAAGCCTTGAATTGATTTGTTTTTGGCAATTTTCATATATTCGTTCATTCGCATCATTCCTTTCCTACATATTTATATCACATTTTTACATTTTTGTCATATGATATTACAATAATAATAGTATTTTTCTTATATGTATTTTGCCACATATCAAGAAAATATTCAGAAATGAGGTTTTTATGGACGATTTCATTTTTAGTTCTAATTTATTATATGAAAATTTACAAATTTTAAAACAATCTTATCCGTTTTTACAAACTGGTTCAATTGGGAAAAGTGTTTTAGGAAAAGATATTCCTTTTGTTAGAGTTGGTCGTGGACAAAAAGAAGTATTTTATTCAGCAAGTTATCATGCTAATGAATGGATAACTTCTATTCTTTTTTTAGAATTTTTATATGAATATTGTACTGCTATTCAAAATAATTCTACTATTTGGAATTTTTCAGCCAGAAGATTATTTGACTCTGTTTCTATTTACATTGTGCCATTAGTTAATCCTGATGGTGTCGATTTAGTTACTGGTGCTTTGCCTGCAACTTCTCAGTCTTACAAACAAGCCCAAAAGATAGCTGATGAATATCCTACAATTCCTTTTCCTGATGGCTGGAAAGCAAATATTCGTGGTGTAGATTTGAATCTTCAGTTTCCAGCAGGATGGGAAAATGCTCGTGAAATAAAATATTCGCAAGGTTTTACGCGGGCCTGCTCCTAGGGATTTTGTAGGCTATGGACCTCTTGCAGAACCAGAAGCTATAGCTGTTTATAATTTTACATTGCAACATAACTTCCGATTGGTTCTTGCCTATCATACTCAAGGCGAAGTTATTTATTGGCAGTTCCAAAATTATAATCCACCTGGAGCTTTTGCAATTGGAACTCAATTTGCTAATGTTAGTGGATATTCTCTTGAGTCTACTCCATATGATTCTAGCTTTGCTGGCTATAAGGATTGGTTTATTCAAAATTACAATAGACCTGGTTACACTATTGAGGCCGGTCTAGGCGTTAGCCCTCTGCCTATCACTCAATTTAGACAAATTTATGAGGATAATTTAGGAATTTTGGTGTTGGGAGCTATTTTATAAAAAAGAGAGTAACCTTTGTGCCATTTTAGCAAATTTGTTGCTCTCTTAAATTATATTATTGTATTTGTTCTAAATCATATATATAGCTTACTTTAGGATACTTTTTACCTTCAACTTCAACTTCACTTTCTGCATATAAAGTTCCACCCATTTTTTCATAAAATCTTCTTGAACTATAATTTTCTTTAAAACACCACAATATCATTTTTTGTTTTTTATTTCTTATTTGGTCTTGAAATACATACTTCATTAATTTTTGACCTATTCCATGTCCTTTTAAAGATGGTTTTACATATAATGCAAGTAATTCACAATCTATATCTTTATCTTCTTTAACTGATACATTTTCTGATTTATACCTACACAATCCAACAATTTCCTCTTTCAAGACTGCAACTATAAAACCTGTTTTATCATAATCTTTTAGTCTTTTTTTATATTTGTCTTCTATTTTTAAATTTTCTAAATATTCTGTATCTATAATTCCTCTATATGCTGTTTTCCAGCTTTCAACTAAAATAGTACTTACTTGCCATAAGTCTTCTTTTTTTACTCTTCTAATTTCAATATCTTCCATTTATACTACTTCCTTATCACTATTTTACACACCTTTAGTATTATTGTCAATCATTTTTCTTCTTTTATACACTTTTGACATTATTTGACATAACATTGCTTGTATGATATAATATACGGTATAGGCAAAAGCCTTGTAAAAAAAATTAATACTAGGAGGATTGCAACATGAAAAATGTTAGCAACAATGTCCGCAACACCACTTATTCGATCGAGCTTCGGTCAAAATTTGTAAAGCAGCTTTCCAAGCTGCCTGAAGCTACCCAGGAAAAAATCAAACAGGTTATCAATTCTTTCGTAAAATCCGATGATCATGATACCTGCTTTGAGATTCTGTGGAAGCTTACCGCAGATCCGGCATCAGGTCTTAAACCTTTAGGACTGCGTGTAGACAGCGATGCCACCGTTTATGGTGAGAGTTGCAAGCTTACTACTTACTGCATTCCGTCTGGACTGGTCCAACCACTGCGAAACGAACTTCGTTACCAACGCAAACAGGTCTACCCCGCATTTATGGAACTGGACGTTCCTGAGAGCTGCAAAGCAGCTTTCAAAAACCTTTCCCAAGCCACAAATGATGGAATTATCATGGTTGCTGCTTATGAGCACTGTGAGCTGTTTTGTCAAACAGCCTCCAACAAGGACTTTGAGCGGGTTCAATACTTGCTTAACAGTCCCAAAGAAGGAAACTTCTTTGGAGGAATCCGGAGCCTTCACTTTGGGCGTGCCGAAGCAATGTGCCTCAAGAATTATGCTGCTGAATTAAGTCAATTGCTTGAGGTTCTTCGAAAAGAAACTCTTGCTGCTTCTCAAGAAGTTCCTCCCTATACGCCCATGGCAGCACAGCTTGACGCCTGGCGTCTGGCTCATCCCGAAGCAATTTGCAACGAGGATGAGAGCCTCAATTCAATTGAGAAAATCGAGGATTCTGAAGCCTCTGATATTGCAGAAGAAGGAACTGAAATTTCCGAATCTGTGATTTCAGATGAAGTCTCTTCTTCTGAGGAAGGAAAACAGCATATGGAAAAATTTAGACGTTTCAAGCCCATTACCGCAACAACTATTGTTGAAAATTCCGAACTTTTCCAGAATTTCTTGGAAAGTTACGGGAAGATTCTCGAAAACGGTTTTGATCCGTGGGAAGTAATTGCAAGCAAAGAAGCTATCTCTATGATCTCAGAAGCTGCAAAGCTCTTGAAGTCCAAGTAATTTGCAAAAAAAGTTTGCAATCCTTCTACAACGCCAAGAGGTGCTGGACAAATATCCAGCACCTCTTGGCGTTTATTCACTTATAGCTTTTGTTTCAATCTCAGTTTTTAATTTTGAAATAAATTCATCTAATTTAATTTGTCCAATATCTCCAGCTTTTCTTGAACGTACTGCAATTAATTTTTCATCTTGTTCTTTTGCTCCTAAAACTAGCATATATGGAACTTTTTCAAGTTGAGCTTTTCTAATTTTATATCCAACTTTTTCATTAGACTCATCTAATTCTACTCTTATTCTATTTTCTCTTAATTTCTCTTCAACCTCTTTTGCATATTCAATTTGGTTATCTGTTATAGGTAATATTTTAACTTGAACTGGTGACAACCATAGTGGGAATGCTCCTTTTGTTTCTTCTATTAAGAATGAAATAAATCTATCAGAAGAACCAAGTATTGCTCTATGAATTACTACTGGTCTATGTTCTTTATTATCTTCTCCTATAAAGCTTAAATCAAATCTTTCTGGTAATGCAAAGTCTAATTGACATGTTGGAATTGTTACATCATGATTTAGTGCTGTTTTTATTTGAATATCAATCTTTGGTCCATAGAATGCGGCTTCTCCTTCTGCCTCATAGAAGTCTATATTCATCTCTGTTAAAATTGCTCTTAATTGTGCTTCTGCTGTTTCCCACATTTCATCATTATCAATATATTTTGCTTTATTGTTTTTATCTCTTAAAGACAATCTATATTTAAATGAATCTGGTGAAAATCCAAAATCTTTTTGATATACTTCTTTTATTAATTTTAATACATTTCCAACTTCTTCTTTTATTTGGTCTGGTCTTACAAATAAGTGTGCATCATTTTGACACATTTGTCTAACTCTTTCAAGTCCACAAACAGCTCCACTATTTTCATATCTGAAGTCATTTGCAAGTTCACCAATTCTTATTGGTAAATCTCTATAAGAACGTGTTTTGCTCTTATATATTAACATGTGATGTGGACAGTTCATTGGTCTTAAAACCATTTCTTCATTATCCATTTTCATTGGTGGGAACATGTCTTCTTTATAGTGATCCCAGTGTCCACTTGTTTTGTATAATTCTACATTTGCAAGTGATGGTGTATATACATGGCTATATCCTAATGCAATTTCTTTATCTTGAATATATCTTTCCAATATTCTTCTTATTGTTGCGCCATGTGGCAAATACATTGGAAGTCCTGAACCAACTAATTCATGTGTCATAAATAATTCTAGATCTTTTCCTATTTTTCTATGATCTCTTTCTTTTGCTTCTTCTAGCAATTTTAAATGCTCCTCTAATTGACTTGCTTTTGGGAAAGAAATTCCATAAATTCTTTGCATTGAATCATTTTCTTGATTTCCTTTCCAATATGCTGCTGATGTTGATAATATTTTAATTGATTTTACTTTTCCTGTGCTCATTAAATGAGGTCCTGCACATAAGTCTATATATTCACCTTGTGTATAGAATGAAATTTCTTCTCCTTCTGGTAATTCTTCTATTAATTGAACTTTAAAATCTTCATTCTTATCTTTCATTAATTTGATTGCATCTTTTCTTGATAATGAACTTCTTTCTAATGGCAAATCTTCTTTGATTATCTTTTTCATTTCTTCTTCAATTTTTTTCATATCATCTTCTGTTAATGGTTTTTCTACTTTAAAATCATAGTAAAATCCATTTTCAATAGCTGGTCCTATTCCTAATTTTGTGTTTGGAAATAATCTTTTTACAGCTTGTGCCATGATATGAGCTGTTGTATGCCAATATGCTTTTTTTCCATCTTCACTATTTTCAAATGTTTCTATGCTTAAATTACAATCTTCTTTTAATTCATATCTTAAGTCTTTTACTTCTCCATTTACTGTTGCACATGTTGCCATTCTTGCTAATCCTTCGCTAATTTGTTTTGCAACTTCTAATACTGTTTTTCCTTCTTCTACCTCTAGTACTTTTCCATCTTTTAGTGTTACTTTAATCATAATTATACCTCCTATTTTATAATTGTGTGGACCAGAGTTTTTTGCACTTATGTCAAAATATGGCCATTTTTTGACATAAACTACAAAACACTCCTATAGACTTACATCTATAGGAGTGCATGCACGGTTCCATCCTAATTTTAACTTAATTTATTGATTATAACGTATCTTACACGTCTAGCTTATTCACTAGAAACTTAAAGAATTAGTTTTCAAATACGTTTTCTTAAATTAGTTCTCAACCTAAGGCTAATTTTCTCTGTAAGAAACCTTTATTTTACTTTTCTCTTATATGTTTTTATATTCTTTTACTTTTTTATATGCATATACGGCTGTTATAGCTAATACTGTGAATACTACTCCTAACATTTTATTTTCAGCAGCACCTGCTTTTGGTAAATTTGTATTGTAATTATTTGTATTTAATTTAGTATTAGTTATATTTGTATTCGTATTTAATGTATTTGTATTTAATAGATTTGTATTAGTATTAGTATTATTTGTATTTGTAGTATTTAATTGGTTTGTTGTGTCATCATACAAATCCATAAGTCCATCGCTATCTCCTACTGCTGCAAATACTCTTGTTGACATTGCAAGTAATGTAACTCCTAAAATTAATACAACGATTATTTTCAATATTTTCTCTTTCTTCATTTTCATACCTCTTTCTTTTATCTATAGTATTTATCTCTTCTTTATATTTATACTACATTTTTTTGTCAAATGCAAGTTTTTTTGCATATTTTTTTTATTTTTTTGTTGTAAATTTTTTCTTGTATCTTTCTTTAAGCTATTTTACTCATTTTTTCATGTTTTACACATTAAATTTAAATAATACTATATCTCCATCTTGCATAATGTATTCTTTTCCTTCCTGACGTACTAATCCTTTTTCTCTTGCGGCTACCATAGATCCTTCTCTTACTAAATCATCAAATGATACTACTTCTGCTTTTATAAATCCTCTTTCTATATCTGAATGGATTTTTCCAGCTGCTTTTGGTGCTTTTGTTCCTTTCTTTATTGTCCATGCCCTTACTTCTGGTTCTCCTGCAGTCAAGAATGACATTAATCCTAATAAGTCATAACTCTTTTTAATTAATTTATCTAATCCTGATTCCTCTAATCCAAGTGCTTCTAGCATCTCTTTTTTATCTTGTTCTTCTAATCCAGATAATTCTTCTTCAATTTTTACACATAATGGTATAACTTCTGCTCCTTCTTTTGCAGCATATTCTTTTACTTGTTTTACCATTGGTTCATTTTCTGCATTTCCAATCTGATCTTCTGATATATTTGCAATATAAAGTATTGGCTTTGCTGTTAATAAAAACATATCTTTTACGATTTCTTGTTCATCTTCGTTAAATTCTATTGCTCTTGCTGGTATTCCTTTTTCTAGATTTGCTTTAATTTTTTCTATTAAATCTATTTCTGCTTGATATTTTTTATCTGCTTTTAGATTTTTCTTTGCTTTGTCAAGTCTTTTTTCTAATGTTTCCATATCTGCAAATATTAATTCCAAATTAATTGTTTCTATATCTCTTAATGGATTAACACTTCCGTCTACATGTATTACATTTGGATCTTCAAAACATCTTACTACTTGAGCTATTGCATCTACTTCACGAATGTGTGATAAGAATTTATTTCCTAATCCTTCTCCTTTACTTGCTCCTTTTACTAATCCTGCTATGTCTACAAATTCTACAATTGCTTTTGTTACTTTTTGTGGTTTATACATTTCTGCTAATTTGTCTATTCTTTCATCTGGAACAGCTACTACTCCTACATTTGGCTCTATTGTGCAAAATGGATAATTTGCACATTCTGCTCCTGCTTTTGTTATACTATTAAACATTGTACTTTTTCCTACATTTGGTAATCCTACTATTCCTATTTTCATTTTTAATTTCCTTTCTCTGTTAATTTATTAGTCTATCATTTTTATACTTTCTATTACTGGTTGATTTGCTTTTAATACTGTTCCATTATTATCTACTGGTTGTACATTTTGACAAATTTGGTCTACAATTTCTATTCCACTTGTAACTTTTCCAAATGCTGCATATAATCCATCTAATCCTGTATTATCTTCATGCATTATAAAAAATTGTGAACTAGCACTGTTATATGCACTTGATCTTGCCATTGAAATTGTTCCTCTTGTATGTGATATTGTATTTTTTACACCATTTGCTGAAAATTCACCTTTAATATTTTCTTTGCTTCCTCCTGTGCCATTTCCGTTTGGATCTCCACCTTGTATCATAAATCCTGATATTATTCTATGAAATGTTAGCCCATCATAAAATCCTTCATCTGCTAATTTGGCAAAGTTAGCAACTGTTATTGGTGCTGTATCTGCATATAATTCTAGTTGAATTGTTCCATAATCTTTTATTACTATTTCTGCATGGTGTGTTCCTTTACTGTATTTATTTTCTTCGCTATTTTGCTCACTTACTGTATTTGTATTTTCATTTGCTTTTTGCTTTGATTTTGTATAAGCCATTACTATTCCTCCTATTATAATTATTAAAATTACTATTCCTATTATCACATATCCTTTTTTCATTTTTTCTTTTCTCCTTTTTCTAAATTTTATTTTTTATTTTTCTTTTGATTTTAATAATCTATGTTGCATTGCATATTTAGAAACAGTCATAAAGTTTTCATCATATGGATATTTAGCTTGTCCAAACTTTAACCACATCTCTGACCAGGTTGCTCCATTTTCGAGTAATTTTTGTACTTGTTTATCATGAATTGTATCATTATTGGATTGATTATGCAAATCTACACAATTTTGCTCATCATACAATTTGCATTGCAAATCACATTCAAGTTTATCACACTGATATGCAAATTGTGCTTCCTTACTTTCATGTGCATCAAATTCCAAAAACAATTCTTCGATTTGTTTTCCATCAATCAATTCACTCAAAATCTTGTGTACTGCTTGATGTTCAATTTTTTCTTTTTCATCTCTTGAAATTTGAAACTGTGTTAAGTCTCCAATAACTGTTTCACCAAGTTCATGGATTGCAAGCATAAAAATTACTTTTTGAATGTCAATATCATATTCATATTCGGATTTCATTGCTATCGCAAGCATTTGTACACTATAAATGTGTTCTGCTACACTTTCTATTCTATCTCTTTTTACATTCCAGTCCTTCCATCCTGTTCTTATTACGTCTTTTAACCGATTACAAATAACATAGTAATTTAAAACTTTTTGTTCTTTTTTCATAGCTTTCCTCCAAAAAAATTATTTTTATGGATTTTACTGTTTTTTATGCCTTTTGCATTATAACATAGTTTGTTGTTCTTTTCAACTTTTTTGAGATTTTAATATTTTTTTATAATATTTTTTACTAATATTTCAGCATTTTTATAAGTTAACGAATCTTCTCCATACCTATTTTTAATATCTTTCAATCTTTCTTCAAATCCAACATCTTCTCCACATTTATTAATTTGCATATCTGCCATATTTAAAATATCTAAATATTGAGAACTGAAACTAGTATTTATTTTTCCATGATAGTATACCTCTTTCCAATATTTATAACCGTTTTCTTTTAAAATATTACCACCAATTTCATTATGATTAGAGTTATCACCAAATTCATATCCTATATCATGATTAACCCCTAGTATAAAAAGTTCTTTTAATTGTTTTTCATCCATATTATATAGCTTTCCTATTTCAACCATTTTTCTCGCCACTGCTAACGAATGTTTTAATCTATCTTCATCCAACATTTTTTCTCCTTCCTATTTCAATATCTACACTTGCCTTTCTATATTTAAATGTTCTAGTTCATTTTCATCTTCTATTATTATATCATTTGGTCAAATTCTGTCCACTTTG
>ERZ779869.4322-NODE-4322-length-10221-cov-11.198603_pt1 | contig 10221 bp, 5 predicted proteins | sample MGYA00511557_ERZ779869 | MGnify/ENA primary metagenome ERZ779869 (study PRJEB29588, sample SAMEA2154620) | human gut metagenome | biome: human gut; feature: human-associated habitat; material: faeces | place: Denmark | collected 2008/2010 ...
CTATGTTGTTTGCTGGAGAATGTCTGGTGCTGTTGTTCTGTTTATATAAATATTAAAAAAGGAGGATAAAAACTATGGCAACCAAAAAAACATCCTCGCGCACCAAAAGCAAGAGCGCGGCTGCGACCGAACGGGAGCGCAAAAAACGCGAACTGCACTCCAGACAGCAGTTTTGGGCAATCGTCGTTTTTGCAGTGGCAGTCTTTATTATGGCGACCACACTGGTGGAGGGACAGAACGTCTGGAACTGGATTCACAACTTCTTTCTGGGGATGTTTGGATGGAGCGCCTATCTGATTGCTCCCCTGCTGTTCTATGTTTCCATCATGACCGCACTGGACAAGCCCATCGGTCTGGTCGGGCACAAGGTATGGCAGTCGATGCTGCTCATCTGCCTGCTCAGCGGCGCCACCCAGGTGTTTGGCAGCGGCATCCCCAACGGCAACCTGATTGAAAAGTTCCTCTCGCTTTTCCAAAACGGTGTGGACGGACACGGAGGAGGAGCGGTTTCGGGACTGTTCGGTCTGCCGCTGCTCGTCGGCGGCTGCATCATCGGCGCGGTGTCGACGGTGCTGCTGATTTTCGAAAAAGGCGCCACGCATCGCATTTTCGAAAAACTCATCATCGGCCTGCTGCTGGTGATCACGTTCGGTTTCATCGCCGGCCTGTTCATCGCCCCGCCAAATCCGAAAGAAGTCGTCGCCGGCTTGATTCCACGCTTTAAAGGCACTGATACCGTGCTTATGGCCACGTCCATGCTGGGTGCCACGGTCATGCCGCACGCCATCTACCTGCATTCCACGCTCGTCAACGACCATTACGCCCCCGGCGAAGCGAAGCCGAGCATCAAAAAGCTACTTCACGGCAGCAAAATCGACGTTGCCTGGGCGCTGATACTGGCCGGTTCGGTCAACCTCGCGCTGCTCATCCTCGCCGCGAACTCGCTGTACGGCATGACCGGCACCGACACCATCGAAGGCGCGCAACGGGCCATCCAGCATGTGCTCGGCCCGGTGATCGGCACGATTTTCTCGATTGGTCTGCTTGCGTCGAGCCTGAGCTCCACGTCGGTCGGCACGTACGCCGGCAGCGAAATCATGCACGGCCTGCTACGCATCAAAGCGCCGATGTGGGCGTGCCGTGTGGTGACGCTGGTACCCGCGTTGGTGGTGCTGTGGTTCGCCAACAATCCGACGGAAGCGTTGATCGTCGGCCAGGTCGTGTTGTCGGTCGGCATTCCATTCGCGATTATTCCGCTGATGCGTTACACGCACGACCGCACGCTGATGGGGGAGCACGTGGACGGTCCGGTCAAGCACGTCGTCAATATCGCGGTCGCCGCGCTGATCGTCGCATTGAATGTGGTGCTGATCGTGCTGACGATGCTTGGAAAGGCGTGATTTCCGCCGCACCGACACTTCCGTTATACGAGACTTCCCGCACCCTTGCCGCACGCTCCGGCTACCCACGGTATTAGACTTGTGCAGTCTGCAAACGGAGGGGTTTAATTGCTGAAGAATATGGAACCGGAGACAAAACCGCGTCCGAACCGCGATGTCCACGGAAGCAACGGCAGCGACGGCGGCCACAACAACGGCGGCAACGGCAGTAACAACAGCGGCAACAACCGCAACAACAATCGCCACAGCCTATCCTGCCCGCTCACGCGCGAGGAATCGTACCAAAACGACCATCTGACGCATGCCGCGTTCGTATCGATCGCCATTCTCACCTTTATCACGTTCGTCGGCAACTTCACGCAGCTGCAGTTGAGCGCCGCACTGCCCACCATCGTGTCCGATTTCGGCATTTCCGTCACGACCGGCCAATGGCTGACGTCGATTTTCCAGCTCGTCATGGGCGTTATGGTGCCGCTCACCGCCTACCTGACCCGCCGATTCTCCACCCGTCAGATCGTGATCGCGTCGATGGCGGTGTTCACGCTCGGTTCGGTGTTCGCCTGGCTCGGCTCATCGTTCGTGCTGGTTTTGATCGGCCGTCTGCTGGAAGCCGTCGGCACCGGCGTGATGTGGCCGGTCCTGCAGATCACAGTATTTTCGATTTACCCCCTTTCGCGCCGTGGCATGGCGATGGGCACCGTCGGCATGGCCATGAGCGTCGCGCCCGCGATCGGCCCCACGTTGGGTGGTGTGCAAACCGATTTGAACGGTTGGCGATCAATCTTCCTCACGCTGACGGTCATCGGCGTGATTTCACTGTTTTTGGCGATTTTCGGCTTGCGTAATTTCGGCACGCGCGACGCGTCCGCAAAAGCCGATTTCTTCTCCGTCGGCCTGTCGGTGTTCGGCTTCGGCGGACTCATGTTCGGCTTCACGAACATCGAATCGTATCCATTCACGCATCCGATGGTGTGGCTCGCCATGCTCATCGGTGTGGTCGGCATCGTCTGGTTCGTGCTGCGGCAGATCCACGGCGCTCGCCGGCAGGCGGCCGACCCGTCCAAGCAACCTCCGCTGCTCAACCTGAGCGTGCTGAAAAACAAAAGCTTCACCGTCGGCACCGTCACCGCCGCGCTGTCGTTCTTCGCCTTCAGCTCGATCATGGTGATCATGCCGCTCTACATTCAGGATTGCCGAGGCTATTCCGCCACGATCAGCGGCCTGGTGATGCTGCCCGGCGCGTTCGGCCAGTGCATCGCGCAGTTCTTCGGCGGCAAGGCACTCGACCGTCTCGGCGCGCGTCCGGTGGCGCTGATCGGCTCGATCACCCTGCTGTTCGGCACCATCATGATGAGTCTGATTTCCATGACCTCATGGATCTGGTGGGTGTCCATCTGGCAGTTCGTGCGCCAGATCGGTATGGGATTCGTGCTTATGCCGATCACCACATGGTCGCTGAACTGTCTGGAGCCCGAGGAGGTGAGCGCCGGCTCGGCCGTCACGAACACGGTCCGTCAGATCGCCGGTGCCATCGGCGCACCCGTGCTGGTGATTCTGATGGAAATGTTCACCGCCCTGCGTTGGGCCGCAATCGGTGGCGCGAAGAGCATGTACGCGGCCGCGAACGTGTTCGGCATCCAGTGGGCGTTGCGCGTGAGCGCCGCCATCTGCTTCATCATGGTGGTCATGGTCTTCTTCGGCGTCCGCGGCAACGGCGCCGGCTCCACCCGCGACACCGTCCAGCGCGCACTCAATCGCGTCCACCCTCACGCCGCCTAGCCTGACCTACTCGCCCATACCCGTATTTTCGCCGTTCCGTAGGCATGTCATGAGCGTGGTTTGCTCAAGTGCCGCCATTCCCCGCAGTAGGAAATGAGAGAGAAATGTCCGCATAGTGGCATGCGGTACGGGTGCACGTAAAAGCACTGTGAACCTCGCGGGAAGGAGGTGGCGCACCAGTGCCGTGTTGCGTATGGTGAACGGGAACGTAATGAAAGGCAACCATGCGGCAAACCTGCGAAAGCGAGCGTGAGAACGGCGGCAATAACGATGCCGAACGCGAACGCACAAGCGAAAGCGAAATCGAGGATCTGGGCGCGCAGCTCGACAAAGCATGCGCCAGCCGCCCCCTCGACCGTGCTCAACATGGCATGACCCGCCGTACCGCAGCAACACACCTTCTGACCGCGGTGCTCTGGCTGGCCACCGCCGTCATCCTGCTGGCCATGCTGCTGCGCATGCTGCCCAACAACCTCGACGGCAAACGGTACGTGCCGCTTATCGTCGCGCTGATGCCGTGGCTGGGCATACTGTCTTTGATTATTGCGATCACCGCGATAGCCGTCCGTGCAATAGGCGGACGCGTCCTACTCGCCACCGTCAGCGTGGTGTGCGTGGTCGTGCAAATCGGCTGGCATTGGGGTTATATCAGGCCGCAGCAAACGATTTCCGACGCGGCCAGCACCGCAGTCACGCAAGTCTCGTCCAACGGCTTGCCCAACACGTCCGACCGGTACGCCCGCATCATGACCTTCAACACCAAGGAAGGGCATGCCGACGCCAATCGGATCGTCGAAATCGTCAAAAACGAGCATGTGGAAGTGCTCGCGCTGCAGGAAGTGTCATGGGACCTGCTCAACCGGCTCAACGGCGCCGGAATCGCCAATTATCTGCCGTATTCCGTGGCCGCGCAGCAAACGTGGCATGACAACGGCGGTGTGAACGTGCTGTACAGCGCCGCGCCGATGGAAAACGCCAAACAGAACCTCATTCCCGTGGAATCAAGCAGCGTTTCCGCCGCGACGATCGATTTCGGCGGCAGCAAGGTGCGCTTCGGCTCCGTCCACCCGTTCTCGCCGCGCCCCCGCAACCAAGGTCTGTGGAACCGTAGTCTCGACTCGCTCGCCCAACTGCAGCATTACGACAATCTGTACGTGCTGATGGGCGATTTCAACTCCACATGGGACCACGCCAGCTTCCGATACCTGCTCGGCAGCCGCTTCCTGGATTCCGGCCAGCAGGCGGGCGAAGGCCTGCACATGACGTACCCGGCCATGATGCCGATCGCCGAAATCGACCATATCGTGCACGACAAGGGCGTGAACGTGGGCGATCTGGAAACCAAGTACATCGCCGGCTCCGACCACCGCGCTCTCCTCGCCACGCTCGAAGTCGCCTGACCCGCACCTAATCTGCGCTTGAACATATCTGCGCATAGCAAACATATCCGCACGTATCCCCACATATGCCCCTCAACGTACCAATAGCCGCAAACACGCCTGCTGCTATATCGACATTTTTGACATTATGTAGGTATAGGAATAGTCTATATTCACCCCGAACCTGCATATTCTGCACAAATGACGGTTATAAGGATGATGGTTATGGAGTACAAAAGCATACGGCAGACATTGGCAATGTCATCATCCACGGCCAAGCCGAAGGATGCGGCTGAGGAGGAATACCAAAAAAGACTCAACGGCTATTCAACATACCGGTCAGGTATTGAATTCGAAGGTCATGAGATGTTCGCCGTGGCGTTCAGGGAACTGTTGAACGTCATGGATTCGGTCCGTGGCATGGAAGTGCAGGTCGAATCGCTGTGGGCCGCATTGCCGCCGATTGCCCGCAGGGCGTATCTGATGGAACTCATCGGCGCGGAAATGCAGAGCACGAACTCCATAGAAGCCGTGCACACCACGCGCAAGGAAATCTCAGACGCGTTGGATGCGGCGGTCGCGGACGGGCCGCACAAGCGGTTGAGTGAGCTTGCCAAACTCTTTCTCGGACTCTCCGGCGAAAATTCCGCAACGTTGGAACTACCGAAAACGTTGCATGACATACGTAATATTTACGATCAGGTGATGGCTGGGGAACTACGGGAGGAAGACAAGCCTGACGGAATGGTATTCAGAGCCAAGCAAGTCTCTGTGTGTGACGGCTTTGACCGGGAGATTCATCAAGGCGCATGGCCGGAATCGGAAATCCAAGTGCAATTGACCAAATGGCTGGCGTTGCTTTCGGATGAGGCGATTCCTCCGCTGCTGCGGGCTGTGATGTGCCATTACGCCTTCGAATGCATTCACCCGTTCTATGACGGCAATGGCAGGACGGGCCGGTTCCTGCTTGCTCTGCAGCTGAGCAAGCACCTGTCCATACCGACGGCGATCAGCCTGAGTCCGGTTATCGCCGACGCAAAAGGCCGGTATTACAAGGCGTTTGATGATGCGCAGCATCCGCTGAACTGTTCTGACGTCTCGCTGTTCTCATATCGGATGATCCGTTTTATCGCCACCGCCCAGAAGAACATCATCTCTGTGCTCGGCGAGAAGAAAACCCTGCTTGACACCGCGCGGAAGAGGCTTGAACATTATGCGCGAACGCAGGGCATTACGGAACTGCAGCGGAACATGCTGTACTTCCTGCTGCAGGAGGAGCTTTTCGACGATGCTCCGAAACCCATATCGCGCCGCCTAATGCGCGAATGGCTTGGCGTGGGGGAGCGGAAGACCAACACCGCGCTCGCGGAACTGGTGAACAGGAACCTGCTCGAGTTCCACGGCTCCCGCCCGATCCGCTATTCGCTGACCGCCACCGCCCGCGCCGAATTTCTGCAATGATTCTGCGCGTATTGGACGATTTGCCGCATGCTGGGAACGCCTCGCGCTAAAATTTCCGTTTGGCGGGTTGCGGAAGCCATGGTGGATTTCGCAAAACCGCAACACGAAACGTTGGAAGAACGGTTAAGGGGTTTAGGCATGCACATCATGTTCGTCTGCACGGGCAACATTTGCCGTTCCCCTATGGGCGAGCTTCTGATGACCCACTATCTGAACGGCACCACCGTGCAGGTGTCAAGCGCCGGCACGCGTGGTTTGCCGATGCATCCGATCGATCCGTCGAGCGGTCGCCTTATGCAAAGCGTCGGCATTGAGTCGAGCGGCTTCCGTTCCCGACGACTGACCCGACAGATGGCCGACGAAGCCGACCTGATCCTCTGCTTCGAAAAGCAGCAGCGCAAGGAAATCGTCACGTTGGCGCCAGCCGCCGTACGATACACGTTCCTGCTTGACGATTTCGCGAATATGTGCGATTACTGCGCTCGCAACAATATGATTGCCGGACTGACCATCCAGGAACGTCTTCAGTCGGTAATCAAGAAGTCCTCGATGATTCGTCCGATGATTCCCCAGCCGAAGGACATCGCCGACCCGCATGGCCGCGAATTCAGCATGTTCTGCGTCGCCGCCGAACAGACGAACGGTGCGATCCGTAAAATCCTGAAAAGCATGCGCAAGCACCGTACGGTAACCCCCGCCCCCATCCGCTCCCAAATCGTTGCCTGATAATTCTTTTAGGTCCATGGATTGATTCACCATAGCTTGGCCCTACTCTATTTTTTTGAGTCCGAGCGTGTTTGTGATATTCACCCATTTTTTATTATTGATATTTTGATTTGATTGGCATGTTGCATGCCATAAGAGGTAAAGAAGCCCTTTTTGAGCATCTCTTGAAAGATTAATTTCAGGATTGTTGGGGGTGGGCTGTCGGTGGCGTGGGATGGGGCGAGGGTGCTTTGCGTCGCAAGGTGGTATTGGTTGGAAAATTTTCTGAAACGTTTGCATATGTGAATTTGCAACGATAGTGGGTGCTACGGGGTGCTGGTATGAGTGTATCTGTTGCTGACAGCGTTTGCAACAGAGCAGAAAACAATTGCGTTTTAACCGCCATTTTTCAATAAAAATCACTCATTTTTCAAAGGAAAAATGTGGTATTTTTGACGCAACGTCTGCTAGTGGCAAACGTTGTCAAAGTTAGATGCAAGGAAGCAGGGAGGGTAAGGTGCGACTCAGCACTCATACGTTCGCGGGTATGGCGAACGCACTCACCAGAAAAGAGCCTCCGCACGACGATCAACCGGAGTTGATGACCCGTGCAGAGCGTAGGCGCGCGGCCCGCAAGGCTCGCGCCGTCAAGACCTGGAAGAAAGTAGCGGCGGGAACGGTGGCGGTCGCCACGCTGTTCGGCGGTATGGGTGTGGCATCCACCGCACTTGCCGCCGATCGTGACAGCTACCAGGACACCATCGGAAATCCTTCTTTCGAGTCGGCCCGTAACCAGTACGGTCTGACCAAGCACATGAAGAACGGCGCCATCCTGCACGCATGGATGTGGTCGTTCAAGACCATCACGCAGCACATGCCTGAGATCGCCGCGGCGGGCTACACTTCCGTGCAGACCGAGCCTATGAGCAAGATCAAGGAAGTCGCCGCCAACGGCAAGAAGTTCACCGAGAACTGGTACTACGTGTACCAGCCGGCGAACACCTCCATCGGCAACTTCGTGGTCGGCACCGAGGCTGATCTGAAGGAAATGACCGCCACCGCCCATAAGTATGGTGTGCGTGTGATCGTGGATGTGGTCGCCAACCACTTCACTTCCGATTGGAACGCCATCGACCCCGATTGGCAGAACAAGGACTACTTCCACAAGCGTACCGGCTGCGACGGCCCCAACGGTGAAATCAACGATTACTCCAACCGTTACAAGGTGACGCAGTGCCACCTGCTTGGCCTGTGGGATCTGAATACGCAGAACCAGGCTGTTGCCGATCGTATGCAGAAGTTCCTGAAGACCGCTGTGGCGGACGGCGTTGACGGCTTCCGCTACGATGCGGCAAAGCACGTCGAGCTGCCGACCGAAGTCTTCGACAATAAGCAGTCGAACTACTGGAACACCATTCTGAAGAACGGCTCCCAGTTCCAGTACGGCGAGGTGCTGCAGGGCGATTCCGGCCTTGACTACAAGGCATACGCCAACATGTTCCGCGACAATTCCTCCGATGGTGGCGGCAACACCGCTTCCAACTACGGCAAGACCATTCGCGCCGCTGTCGGCTCGAACAACCTTGACGTCAAGATGGTGAAGAACATCGATACCGGCGGCGCAAGCGAAGACCAGCTGGTCACCTGGGTTGAGTCCCACGATAACTACGCCAACGGCGACAAGGAATCCACCGGCCTCACCGACTATCAGATCATGATGGGCTGGGCGGTCGTTGGTTCCCGTAGGGCCGGCGCTCCGCTGTACTTCAACCGTCCGAAGGGCTCTGGCGGCACCAACCCGCAGTTCGCCGAGCAGTCCCAGCTGGGTGACGCCGGTGACGACATGTGGAAGAACAAGTCCGTCGCGGCAGTCAACCACTTCCGTAACGCCATGGATGGCAAGGGCGAGAACCTGCAGAACTGCGGCGACAAGTCCTGCCTGATGATTGAGCGCTCCACGTCTGATGGCATTCAGAACGATGGTGTGGTCATTGCCAACATGGGTGGCGACAAGAGCCTTTCCGGCATGGAAACCACACTTGACGATGGCACCTACCCGGATGAGGTCAATGGCGGCCAGCTTGTGGTCTCCAACCATAAGATCGTTTCCGGTACCGCCAAGGGCGGCGCGGTCAGCGTCTTCTACGTGAAGGGCGAATCCGATCCGAACGTGTCCGTGGAAGCGGCTTCCAAGGAATTCTCCTCCGACAATGTCAAGGTCACGCTGCGCGCGCAGGATGCCGACAATCTGAAGTACACCACCACCGAGGGCGAGAGCGGCTCCTTCACTGACGGAAAGGTCATTTCCGTTGGTAAAACTCTTTCCATCGGCGAGACCGCTACCGTCAAGGTGACCGGCACCGCCGCCAAGGATGGCAAGAAGGTCAAGAAGGGTCAGGCGCTGAGCGCTTCCGTGACCGTGAAGAAGGTGGAGGTCCCGAAGCAGAACCTTGCCGCGCAGTACAGTACCAACAAGGTGGGCATGGGCGTCAAGAAGACCATCAACTTCAACGCCGGAAAGGACGCGAGCATCGCTGACTGGGACAGCTCCATGCTGATCGCGCAGGGCGCCGCCAACGACGACCCGCGCGTGTACCGCCCGAATTCCATGTATGAGGTTCCGATCGATCTGTATGCGTTGTATGGCGCCTACGATGACGACAACCTCTACCTCATGTGGGAAATGACTAACGTGCAGGATGTCGTCGACACTGGCGACGACTACCCCCTGAGCCAAGGCCACCTGTGGCAGACCCAGAACCTGCCGTTCCACATCGCCATCGACACCAAGGATGACAGCACCCGCATCGGCAACAACGGCGGTCTGCAGACCGGCGGTTCCCTGTGGGCATCCAACATCACTTGGGGCGGCGAGCAGAAGCTCAACAATGTGGTGACCATCTCCACCAACGGCTCCAACGGTCCGTGGATCTACAAGGGCGACGAGACTGGTCTGAACTCCAAGGCTGCGTATGGTCCGGCTGCTAACGCCGCCACCAACACCAAGAAGTCGAACATCAAGTTCGGCTATGGCAATGGCATTCTAAGCAAGGATGTCATCGGCATCGACGGTGGCTGGGGTGAAAACAACGGTCGTTTCATCGGCGATATGAAGGCCGAGAACCAGAACAAGGCCAAGTGGGTCAACTTCAACGAGAAGGGCCACAATTCCGCTCAGATGGATGATCACTACGAGATCGCCATCCCGCTGGAAGAGATCGGCACCACCGCTGACCGCATCGCCTCGAACGGTATCGGCATCGAGCTGGCAGCCACCTTCGGTCTGTCCGCCATGGATTCCCTGCCGTACGATCTGGCAATGAACGACAATGCCGACCTGCCGGACACCGGTTCTCAGGTGAATAACTCCTTCGAGAAGTCCGATGACGACATGTTCAGCGTGAAGATGGCCAACATCGGCGGTTCCGGACCGGTCATCGAAACCAAGTCCGTGAAGATTGATCAGGGCGACTACTCCGTGGATCTGTCCAATGGCG
>ERZ779869.4326-NODE-4326-length-10217-cov-4.603720_pt1 | contig 10217 bp, 7 predicted proteins | sample MGYA00511557_ERZ779869 | MGnify/ENA primary metagenome ERZ779869 (study PRJEB29588, sample SAMEA2154620) | human gut metagenome | biome: human gut; feature: human-associated habitat; material: faeces | place: Denmark | collected 2008/2010 ...
GATAATGTTTTATCCCCAACTACTGCATCATCAGGATCTGTCCATTTAATGGTTACTTTTTTATATCCACCTTTGATAGTTACATTAGTTACATTTCCCGGAGGATATCCTTTAGATGATCCTCCTCCACTTGAACTATCTGTTCTTTTTATTAAAACGCTCATAGAGTAATTTACTTCCTTTCCAATGTGGGGAGCACAAACAAAATCAGTAATTACCCTCTATATAACAAATTTATAAATAAACTTGTTATATAGAGGTCTTTTTAACGTATATGAACGTATTACTATAAAATTATATACCTTTTGTCCCCGGAACAGGAGTATATAATGAGTATTTTAATAAAAGGAAATAACGGAAGTGGAGGATCTTCTGGATCATCCAAAGGATTTCCACCTGGAGATGTAAATATTATAAGCAAGATAGCATTTTCTAATAAAGCATATATTAGATGGTCAGACCCCGGTGATTCTGTTTATGATCATACTACTTTATCTACATGGAAATCTACTATATTGGTTAGAAATAATGATCATTATCCTCAATCAATAAAAGATGGTACTATAGTTGTAACTAATGTAAATAGAAATAAATATAAAGACAATGCTTTTAGTGAATCAATACCTAATAATACTACGTATTATTATAGATTCTTTACTATGTCTACAAATAAAGTATATAATGACAGTAACAATATGATTTTTAAGATATACAATACAACTATAGATACTACATTAAAAAATAATAGTTGGGAGACTATATCAGCTATATCAAATCTAGGTGTAGCGTCAAGCTATTGGAAAATTGGGGACGAAATAAGTATACCTGTAGATTCTTACAATGCAAATTGCGTATTACAGATATGGGATTTTAATCATTTTGACAAATCTGATGGATCTGGTAAAGCCGGTATCGTATTTGGAATGAAAAACTTACTAATGTCCGATATGATGAAAGGTAATGTTGGTGATTATGACGAATCTGTTGCTTGGGATATATGCGAATTTAGAACAACCAAAATTCCTGGTATAGAAAAATGTTTTCCCTCCGATCTGACAAAATATATAATTCCAGTGTTCACTTATACAAACAATGGCCCTTGCAAGGAAGCGAAAGCTACTATAGACACGTTATTTTTACCTTCAATTACAGAAATGGGAGGAACTAATTCAACATGCCCTGGTGGAATATCTGGAGAAGATAAATGTACAGCATTTCCTATATTTAATAGCAATTTATCAAGGGTGAAATATTTAAATGATGTGACATATTATTATTGGACTAGAACTTGTTCTGGATATTCAACTCCAGCATATTATATGTCGAATGAATATGTGTTTAAATCATATTGTTGTATAGACGATGAAGGAGAATTTACTTACCGAGAACAAAATATATCTAATACAGGATTTTGTCTCTGCTTTAATGTATAATTATTATATCTATCCACAGGTATCTATTATTAGATGCCTGTGTTTCTTTTCTTAAACATTATAGTAAGATTTAAAAATTTTATTTAAGAAAGGAAATAGATAATCATGGCAATGGAAAATAGATTTGCTTATAGAAACGCCGGTACTGAAAAAGCTCCAGTATGGCAAGAGTGGCTCGCCGCTACAGTTGCTGACTATGTATTTATGGATGCAACCGGTGATAAAAATATTAAAACATATGTAGACGAGAAGATTGCTGCACTTATCGGTGGAGCTACACCTGAAACTCTCGATACACTTTCTGAGATTGCTACATGGATTGAATCTCATAAAGAAGTTTCTGATGCTCTTAATGAAGCAATTACAAAGAAAGCCGATAAAGATCATAGACATGATAATGCTACTGCTTCTGCAGATGGATTTATGTCTAAAGAAGATAAAACTAAATTAGATGGTATTGAAGCTGGTGCTAATAAATATACTCATCCTGCTACTCACCCTGCATCTATGATCACTCAGGATGATACTCACCAGTTTATTACCAAAGCCCAAAAAGAACAGCTTACAGGTAATATTACTTATACAAATGCTACACCTATCGTATCTGCTCATGGTGGTGTTGCTGTAGGTGATACATTTGATAATGTACCTATCTCTAAAGTACTTGATAAAATCTTATATCCGTATGTAGCACCAGTAGTATCTGCTTCTGCAGCTCCTTCTAATGGTGGTACATTCGAAATTGGTGTTGGTACAACTGTTACTTCTGTAACTGCTAACGTTACAAAGAAAGCTAGAAGCATCACTAAGGTAGAAGTATTTGGTTCTGACAGTGCTACTGCTCTTGCTACTAAGACAGAGGGTGTTGCTAATGGTGGTTCATTTAGCCTTGCGTTCTCTAAAGAACTTAAAGCTGCAGCTGCTAACGGAACTAGATTTACTGTAAAAGTAACCGATTCTGATAATAAAGTAACTTCTGCCAATACAGGTACATTTAGTCTTGTATATCCATTCTATCAGGGTGTTGTTGCTGCTGGTGCTACTGTTGATGCAGCTGCAGTTAAAGCTCTGACTAAGAAAGTTGAAACTAAGGGTAATAAGAAATGGGCTTATACAGCAGCTAACCAGAAAATGGTATTTGCTTATCCTGCATCTTATGGTAACCTTACAAAGATCTTTGATGCAAATAACTTCGATGTAACTGGTACATTTACTAAGTCTACAGTAAACGTTTCCTGTGCTGATGGAACTTCTGTAGCTTATAATGTATATGTAAATAGTGCATCTACAGTATCTGGATTTAATATGGATTTCAGATTCTAATTAATCCTATTTATGAAGATTTATAACAATAAATTTTGAAAGTGAGGAAAATAACATGGCTTTTGCTGATAAAAAAGGTATTGCTTTAGCTGGTGGTTTTAAACTTCAGGCGGAATCTCCACTTGATACCAGACAGCAGGTAGATACTATTGAAGAAAGAGACGAACTTGTTACATTACATGCTGCCTGGGAAGGTATGCAGGTTTATGTAAAAGCTGATAAGAAAACTTATGAATACCATGGAGCAGATGGTTGGTCTGCAGCAGTAACTGGTGTTGCATATGTCCATCCTACAACTGCTGGTAATAAACATATTCCAGCTGGTGGTGCTACAGGAAATATCCTTGGATATGCTGCTGATGGTACTGCTAAATGGTTAGCTCCAGATAAAACTACAGTAGGACTTGAAAATGTAGATAATACATCTGATATGAACAAACCTGTATCCACAGCTCAGAAAGCTGCTCTCGATAAGAAAGTAGATAAAGTTGAGGGTAAAGGATTATCTGCAAATGATTACACAGATGAGGAAAAAACTAAATTAGCAGGTATCGAAGATAATGCTAATAATTACGTTCATCCGGAAAATCATCCAGCATCTATGATTACTGAGACTGAGACTCTTAAAGTAATGACAGCTGCTGAGAGAACTAAATTAGCAGGTATCGAAGCTGGTGCTAATAAGTATACTCATCCAGCAACTCATGCTGCAACAATGATCGTTGAAGATGCTACTCATAGATTTGCTACAGATACAGAAAAGACTGCATGGAATGCTAAAGCAGATGTATTATTTGCTGACGAAGCTCCTGCTACAGCTCCTGCTGGTGCTATTCTGTATTGTACAAAACGTCTTGCAGCTGCTAAAGCTTGAGAAGCATTTCGTAGTTACAGATTAAAATAAATATATCCCGTATAGCATAATGCTATACGGGATTCTTTTTTGTTTATAGCGACTTCCATGAATCATTTACTTTTGTATAAGCAGAAGTAATTTGTTTCCATGAACCATTTACTTTTATATACATGGCTGAAGCAGTTTTAATAGATCCGCCAACCTTTATCTTTAGGTCTGGACACACTTGGCAATCTATAACTGTTATACGGCAATATCCATTCCCAGCATGACCTGTTTCCGAGCTTCCTGTAGGGCTTGTAAATGAAGTTCCGCCATTTTTCATAGATGCACTAGCTAAATAATCATCTGCTGTTAAAAGACATCCAGAAGGATAATTTCCTTTGGTACTACTTGTGTAGATATATCCAGAACCGCCAGCTCCACCTTTGTCATCGTCACCTGAACTGTCTGGGTATGATCCACCACCACCGTACCATCCGCCGCCTCCGGCTCCCGCGTAGCCAGAAGAGTAATAAGTTCCTTTGCCGCCAGCTCCAAATGATCCTGGATTTCCGGAACCACCTGAACCACCAGCCTTTTGTGTACCACCACCTCCGGCAGTACCATATCCATCACTTGGTGCTTGTCCAGTGTCACCACCACCATATCCACCTTGTCTAGATGATGCTCCATCGGATCCACCACCACCAGCTACAATTACTCTGGCATATAATGAATCTTTTCTTAAGCGAATATCAGAGCCACCACCTCCACCATTATATGTTTCTCTGGATCCACCACCATTGAACCCGCCACTGGTTTTACCAGTATTACCTGAACCACCAGCGTATACATATACAGTAGTTTTAGATTTTAAAGTTAGAGTACCAACAGAATATCCACCCATTCCACCGTATGATGATGAAGATCTATATCCGCCTTGAGCACCCCATACTTCTAATTTATAAGTACCCTTCGGCAAAGTTACCGTTTGAACTTTACCTGTATATGCAAAATTTAGTTTATCACCTTTTTTAATAGCCATTATTCATACACCACCCATATATCTCCATTTACCCCATCTGAAGATGATGGAGCCGATGTAGAGACAGTAATATTTCTAATTTGACTAGAATTTGTATTACTTTGATAAGATGAAACTTTTCCATTTACAATAGGTCTATTTGATAAATTATTATAATCAGATACAGCTTTTATTGTCGTTGCAGTACCATTTACAGTTATATATCCACTTGCATTAAGTCCAAGTGTAGGAGTTTTTCCTTCTGCTACTATACCTGTGTCTATTCCATTAATAATCCAATGTTTTGTATTGTCATCTATTGATATACTAGGAGTAGTACCTGCTCCTGCTATCATTTCAGCTCCTTGATAAAGTCCCATGTTATTTTACCTCCTTTAAATTACACCTGGAATATATCATTATTATATTCCAGGTATTTTGTTTTAATCATTTCTTATAATTGCTTCTATAGGTATATTAATACTTGGTTTATCTCCGTATGCTTTAAGTGTAACACTATTTGCAGCTTGTGTACCATTTACGATACCAGCAGCCATCCAAGCTTCTACTTGAGCATTTGTGGCAGAACCTGGTATTAATATTTCTACATTATTAGATGTAGTTACACCATTAATACTTAACGTGATATTATATGGTGCACTAGACCCAGACCAAGAACTTGCATTCATAGTAGCAGAAACTTTAGAAGATTTATTGACTTTTGCACCCAATAAAGCATTAGTTTTACTACTAGAATATGCAGTACTTGTACTTGATATAGAATCGTTTATAATTGTAGCAGAATCAAAATCGTCTGTTACATAATAATATTTATTAGGGTCGTAAGTGTTATTAGCTAATAACTTATTATATTCTACTCTTGTAATTGATATAGCATCGGATGGAACATCACCCCATACAGCTGTACCATCAGCACTCCATCTAAGAACTTTTCCTGAGGAACCCCCAGATGGAATATGCTTATTGCCAGAAGATGTAGGATGAGTATAATTATTAGCATTAGTAGCTATACCATTTAACTTAACTTTATCAGCAGCTGTCATAAGACCATGCACTGATGTAGTTACGTCATTATAAGTAGTGTCTGTTGGTTTATCCCAAGTACCATCTGCTCTTAAATACTGTCCTTGTTTACCAGCAGCAGGTGCTGGTACTAAACCTGCAGTTCCTGCAGCACTTGCTGTAGCAGCTGTCATAGTTTTATTAGCAGCTTTACCATTTAAGGTATCTTGCAAATTGGTTATATCAGATATAGCGTGTTTATGAGAAGATGGAGTAAATGTAGATGGTTTACCAGTTACACCTGTCCAAGGAACAGATGCTGCCGAACCAGCTGTAAACTCCATATATCCATCAGCACTATTCAATTTGGTTTGATCTGTTACAAAGTACATTAATCCTGTACTTTTAACTTTAACAACATCGCCATTCTGAACGTCACCTGTTGTTAATTTAAAACGAGCTGTATCATCTGCGACTGGGACTTGTCTTTCCAATGCAGCCTTAGGAATATTATCTAAAGATAATACACCAGAAATTTTAGATGCTGGAATATTATCAGTAATATCAGAAGCTTTATGACTATGAGATGATTTTGCAGCATCTGTAATACCATAGCCAGCTAATGTTGTAGGATTAGATCCTCCTGTTACATGTCCTTGAGCATCTACAGTTACAGACTTATATGTACCAGCAGTTACCCCAGAATTAGGATGAGTATAAGTATATTTATTTGCACCAGCAGCAATACCGTCAAGTTTAGCTTTATCAGCAGTACTCATAAGACCATGTGTTGATGTAGTAGCGTCATTATAAGTAGTGTCTGTTGGTTTAGCCCAAACATTATCTCCTCTTAAAAATAACCCTTGCGCTCCTTTAGCAGGTGCTGGTACTAAACCTGTACCACCAGCAGCATCAGCAGTAGCTGCTTTAAATACCCCATATTTAGTATCAGAACCAGGTATACCTAATGCGGTAATATCTGATTTAGTAACTGCAGTAGTAGCACTTACATGACCTGTACCATCTACAGTTACTTTATATAATCCAGATGATTTAGCTGTATAAGTAGGGTGAGTATACATTGAACCGGCCAATACTGGAGTCCATGTAGTCCCTCCTCTATATTCATAAGTTTTCTTATCAGTTTTTACATATACATGCATACCTTCCCAGGCAGCATTAATAGTAACAAGCTCATTTCTTTCAGCTACAGTATCTACAACTCTTCTTAAATCAAGCGGACTCTTGGCTTGATACTTGAATCCGCTTGCGAGAGAGATACCGGTTTTACTAGAAAATCCCATATCTACAATTCTCCTTTATTTAATATTTGACGCTCACTGTAAAATTATTTACGGTTGAAGCTTCATTTACATATACGAAGTATTGTATATCGTCATCTCCAAATCTCATAGAAACCATATATCTAGTAAATGTATCTGTAATATTGAAACCATTCGGATCCATAATACTTGATATTTGACCATAAGACGCAGGATATGCTATCATTAATCTTTGATTATCAGAATTAAATGTCAAAGATCTATTCGCTTTTGTCTGTACTAATTTAGTAGTATTTTTTACAGCAGCTTCATCTACAGTAGCATCTTTATCAATAGCTCCATACCACATAGGATATATTACATAGAATGCTCCTGAATCAGCTGTAACTGTTTTACCACTAGTATCAGTAATTCTAGCTCTAATTCTAAGATTGCTGGTTAATTTGTCTAATACTTTAGATATAGTATAATTGAATGTACCACCATCTTTGATTCCATCAGTCTGAGTTGCAAGTGGCCCGCTAATATCTTCGGTATTAAATATTTCAATCTTAGTAATATCTTTAGATTTCTTTGTAACTCCAACTCTTACACTAGTAATTGTCGGATTTGTTCCAAATTCATAGGTACCACCATTAGCAGGAGCTGTAACTGTACAACTTACTACAGGAGGTACATAAGGATATAAAATATCTCCAAGAATTTCTGCTAATGCTTTATTATCAAAAGTTGTACCAGCAGGAATTCCTCCATGCGCAGTTAAAGTAGGCTGATCATTTGTATATCTTAATAATCCTTTATCAGCTTTACTTATAAACTGCTTTTCGTTAGTCTCTAATATCATATCGGCAGAATGAGTATTTGGATGAGTATAATTATTTGCTCCTTCCTCAATACCATTAAGCTTCTTAAACATTTCAGGACTCATAAGACCTGATTTTGTACTATCGACAACACTTGTGGTTACATCACTCTTATTAGCTGGTGTATACCCTAAAGCATTTGTAATATCTTCTTTTTCTAAATGTCTCCAATCCACTTCCCCAGGCATAGAACCGGCACTTAAAAACTTACCTTTACTGGTAGTTCCAGTAGCAGGTATGTGCATATTTCCATCTCCTGTAGGATGAATATAATGATTAGCGTTATCATCAATGCTATTCAATTTATCTAATTGACTCTGAGTAATAAATTGATGACTAGCATCAGTAATAATATTAGAAATATCTACCTGTAATCTCAGATCTGTTTTTGTAACAGAACCATCATTATTGTGTTTAAAAGTACGAATTTTTTCTATACTATTACCGTCTTTGTTTAATATGAACATTACATCATTATCGTTAGGAGAAGCTTCGTTGTCCTCTCCTACATATATTTTACTGAAAAGCTTTACAAATTCTTCTTTACTATTATTCAGTATAGTTTTCATATCTACACTAGACAGATTAGTTCTTGGTAATATAAAATCCATAGTAATATTGTCTTGATTGTAAGTAACAGTAATGCTAGGATTCTCTGTATTTTCTGCGACTTTTATAGTACCGATTTCGATACGTCTATTCGCATCATAGATACCTTGCTCCATGTGATTTGCTTTCTCTAAAGTGAGAATAGCATCATTTTCTAAGTTTTCTGAGAAGGTCTTTGAATCATCATAGTTATTCCATCTATTTTTCGTATAGTTAACCATTTCGGAACCTCCATATTATTTAATATTACTTAGATGTGCACAAAAGTCCATGTTAAATAAAAACCATCTTACTCAAACGAGTAAGATGGTTAGTTTTAAATATCTTTTCTTATGATACATTCAATAGGTATATCAATGGATGGCTTATCGCCGTATGCTTTTAAAGTAATACTATCTGTATCTTGTGATCCACATAATATACCAGCAGCCATCCAAGACTCAGCTTGAGCTGCTGTAACTGTACTCGGAATTAGCACTTCAACATTATTAGTTGTAGTAACACCAGATACAGTTATAGTATTAGTATAAGGAGAAGTAGTTCCACTCCATCCAGAAGCTGATAATGTGGTGTTAACTTTAGTAGATTTTCCTGTATAATTATCACCTATAGCTTTTTGCGTTAATGTACCGTCTATTGCAGATCCTATTTTTGTATATAATTTAGTTGTACCAGAATATGATTCAGTACCTACTGTATAAGTAGTATCTTGTCCTGGTATTCCTAATTCTGTAATATCATCTTTTCCTATAGCTACAGCAGATTTAATATGACCATTTACGTCAACTTGTATTTTGTATAATCCTAATCCTTTTTCTGGATATGTAGGATGTACATATTTAGTTGCTCCAACTGCTATACCGTCTAATTTGGTTTTATCAGCAGCTGTCATAAGACCATTGGCTGTTGTTGTTACTTCGCCATAAGTTACGACTGTATCTTGTCCTGGTATTCCTAACGCAGTAATATCTGATTTAGTAACTGCAGTAGTAGCACTTACATGTCCTGTACCATCTACTGTTACTTTATATAAACCAGATGACTTAGCAGTATAAGTAGGATGATTATATTTATTTGCATTAGTAGCTATACCATCTAATTTAGTTTTATCAGCAGTACTCATTAAACCGTCTTTAGATGTAGTAGCAATTCCATATGTTGTATCAGGTGGAGTTGCCCAAGTAGCATCTCCCCTTAAAAACTGAGCTTGATTTCCTGAATACGGAGCTGGTACTAATCCGTTTGTACCATTATTTTCTGATGTGGCTCCTTTAAAATTGTCATACGTAGTATCAGTATTACTTCCAGGTATTCCTAATGCGGTAATGTCCGATTTAGTTACAGCAGCCGTATCACTTACATGACCAGTATCATCTACTACTATTTTATATAACCCAGAAGTTTTAGGTGTATATGATGGATGTGTATAGGTAAAATTATTAGCATTTTTAGCTATACCATCCAATTTAACCTTATCGGCAGAACTCATTAAACCAGGATCTGTTGCGGTTACTAAAGTATACGTAGTATCAGTATTAGCTCCTGGTATTCCTAATGCGGTAATGTCAGATTTAGTAACAGATGATACATCGCTTACATGTCCTGTGTCGTCTACTGTTATTTTATATAGACCATTGCTTCTTTTAGTATATTTAGGATGTATATATTTACTTCCAGTAATGACTTCTTCCCATGTTTTGTTTCCTTTATATTCATATGTCTTTTTGGTATTGGTTACATAAACATGCATACCTTCCCAAGCAGCGTTAATAGTAACAAGCTCATTTCTTTCAGCTACAGTATCTACAACTCTTCTTAAAT
>ERZ779869.4327-NODE-4327-length-10215-cov-9.797047_pt1 | contig 10215 bp, 9 predicted proteins | sample MGYA00511557_ERZ779869 | MGnify/ENA primary metagenome ERZ779869 (study PRJEB29588, sample SAMEA2154620) | human gut metagenome | biome: human gut; feature: human-associated habitat; material: faeces | place: Denmark | collected 2008/2010 ...
CGACGCACCGAGTTCCTGTGCAAGCGCCGAGATCGTGACGTCGTCCTCCGTGCTTGCAAGCAGCGCGTCGCGCGCCGCGCGCGCAAGGCGCACTTGCGCGGCGGTATAGCCGTGCTTTTCGTGCGCCACGTCGAGCGCACTCAAAAAGAGCAGAAGTTCAAGCACCTTAACCTTAAAGTAGCCGCGGCGGATGCCGGCGGGCACGGCGTAGAGCTCAGAGAAGATGTGCTCCACGCGCGCCGACGATCTTGAGACAAAGCACTCCGAGTCGGCGAAGAACTTCTCCGCCAGCACGCTGGGGCGGACGTCGACATCCTGCAAAATGCAGGACAAACAGTCAGGTGCGAGGGCGGGGTCGAGCGTGACGGTGATGCCGTGGTAGTGCCCCGTGGGGAACTCCACCTCCCCCTCGATAGCGGCGCGGCGCACGACAGAGAGGTCTCCGGGGGCCAAAAAGTAATGCTCGCCGCCGCAGCAGTATTCCGCACGCCCCTCGCGGCAGTGCTGGATCTCGATGAGTCCCGCCGCGCCCGGCTCTGCCAGACGGTACGACGGCGCGTGCACATCGTGATAGGCAAGCTCAATGCCGGGAAAAACGGGATAGGATGTGATGCGCACCTCACCGTCCGTCTCTCTGAGACGGTAGACGGTGCGTTCCTCGTTTTGCTGCAAAATTTCTGCGTGGGCGCTGCATTTCTTTATCTGAGACTTTGGTTCGATCAAGGAATCTTCCCTGTCCTTTCTTCTACATATAAAAGTAGAAAACGCCGCAAAGCGCAGATCCCGCGCTTTGCGGCTTGTGGCTGCTGATCAAACGCAGTCCTCCGCGAGATCTGCGTTTTCCTCCGTCGGCTTCCCCTCCAGCAGCTCGGGGTGCTTGAGATAGCGGCGCACGCTCGCCCAGAACAGCGCGTACTCGTGTCCCGTGCAGATGCGCTCATCCATCACGACGGAGAGCGGGATCATTTTTTTATTATACTCCCCGCTCCTGTAATTGGCAATAGGCTTGCCCATGCTGACGAACACACCCGTCGTGCCGAACTCGTAGCAGTGGTGAAAGATGGAATTCGTGTTGATGGAGGCAAGGTTCGTGATAAAAAGACTCGTGTGGAACGGGCTCAGATCAATGATCTTCCGCGGTAAAACGCCGCAGCGGTCCATCAGCTTGACAAGGCCGAACAAAAACCCCGGCAGGATGGGGATGGCGAACAGGAAATTCGCGAATTTATCCGTATTGTTGTTGTGCGCGGCCACCTGATTCTGCGCGACCGCCTCCTCGATCTTGCGGTTGATGGAGAAAATGTCATCCCCGTCCTCAAAGAACACCTTGATCGACGTCTCATCCGCGCGGCCGTCGGCGCGCGTTTTCAGGATGACGAAGCTGACGCAGAAGTGGTTGCGCTGATAGATCTTGCTGTTCATGATAAAGCGGTTGATCTTCGGATTTTCCTGATACGCCTTGAAGTATGCCGCCAGAATGAGCGTCATATACGGGATGCGGACGCCTTCTCGGCGCTTTTCCTGAATGTAGCGGCGCAGGACCTCCATATCAGCGTATTCGGTGATGAAATTCTGCGCATCGTAGCGCCGCGGCATGACATAAGGCAGTGCCGAAACGATGGTGGACGCCTCTTTCACTCGGGTTCCGTCGGGACGCATGGCAAGTTCCTCTTTTCTTTGAGTTAACCCCATCTTACCCGCTTTGCCCGCGTATTGCAATCATTTTCTTAGCGAATTCTTTATTAAGAATTGGTTAAGTCTCATCCTCTCCCCAGTCGAGCGAGACGTCAACGACGCGCAGGAGGCCGGAAAGCATCGAGGACACATAGGCTCTGGAGAACAGATCGTCCTGCGTGCAGAGCGTGCGGGCGCTTGTACCGTCCACACTCTGCATCGCCGTGACGAGAAGCGCCGCATGCTCGGGTGCGGCCAGCGTCTCGGGAAGAGCGTCGGCGGCGTATTCCGCGCGCGACAGAACGTTCTTATCGCTGTCCATCCAGACAAATTCGACCGATTCCGCCGCCGTGTGCGCCGCGAATGAAACGCTCACCTTGATCGAGCGGCTCTGCGCTTTGCCGTTCGCGCGCCAGTCGCTCGACCGCTCGGTCGAGATCGTCCGCGTCTGGTTCAGGTTTGCGCTGGGTGTCCTGTAACGCACATTTGTGCCGTTGGCCTGCGTGCACTCGGCATAGTAGTCCCCCGCAGATGTGCGGTAGACATAACATTCGTACAGTTCCGCCTGTCCCAGCGCGTCGAGCGCGATCTCTCCGCCCGTCTCGTAGCTGCTGCCGTTGTCGTCGACCTTGATGTGCATTCCGCTGCCCACCACCTCGTCGGACACCGCCGCACCGACGGAATTGTTGAATTCAGAGCCCTCTTCGTAATCCGGATCGTCGGGTTCAAACGCTGTGATGGTCACAAACACCGGCACGCCGGGCACGCCGAAGTCGTAATCATCGCCGTTCTCCGTCGCGTAGCGCCTGCCGTCGAAGGGTTCGAGGGCGAAGAAGTATCCGACCCATTCGTCGTCCATGGTCTCCTGCGCCGCGGCTTCGATCCGCTCGGGCTTGTAAAGCGCAAAACTCACACCGAACACCACCGCGAGCGCCAGCGCAAAAGCGATCAGTCGTTTCATGCTGCTCCCTCCCCCCAGTTGACCTTGATGCTGATTGAGCAGAGCTTCCCGTCCTGATAGCGGAAGGTATCCAGATTTGAGTAAGCATACGGCGCACTGTCATTGCTGCGGCTGCAAATGTTGTATTCTATCGTCTCGCCGTTCCAGCCTGTGCCATAGCTCGTGCCGATGAGATACGCCGTGCCGGGCGCGGCAGTGATAGACTCGGGCAGCGCGTCTGGCGCGAACTCCTCGAGCTTCAAGAGATCGTCGTTTTCGTCCATGTGCGCGACGGTGAACTTCGTCGGCGTCGGGCGGGAGACGGCGGTGATGGCAACTCTGACCTTCACGCGCTCGGACTTGCCGCCGATCGTCTCGGTCTTATCTCTCGTGAGCGTGTGGGTCACGCTGGCGCCGTCCGCGCCGGACATGCCCATGCTGTTGCCGCGCGTCAGGTAAATGCGGCCATCCGACGTCTGGTAGATGGGATAAAGCTTGAAAATCACTTGTCTGTCGCCGCAGGCGTAGACCTCGCCCGAGAGGTCGATGTCCGTCGTACGGACGCCGTTGTCATCGTCGATACCGGCCTTCCCCAGCGGCGCACCGAGTGCGCCGAAAATCCTGATATTCGGCGACTTGGCGTCCTCCTCACCGTAGCGCGCGTCCGGCTCCATCGTGCAGTAGATGCCGCCGCCGCGCTCACCGAGCGCGGACCAGTCGTCTGTCTCCATATAGAGCCGCCCGGCCTTCCAGACGAATTTGCCCGCGGCCGAGACCGCAAGATCACCGCCGATGTCGATGTCCTCTTCCGAGACGAAAGCCCCGATGAGCGTGCCCTCTTCCTCCTCGTCCGCGGCGGACTGCACCGCGCCGCCGTCAAGAAAGGCAATGAGAAAGGCCGCCGCGAGGATCGCAGCAAAAATCAGTATCGTTTTCGTTTTACTCTTCATGCTCTGCCTCCAATTCTCCGTCGCATTGCAGAATGTCGCCCACATTGCACTCGAGCGCGCAGCAGATGCGGTTGAGCGTTGCAAAGCGCACGCCCTTGGCCTTGCCGCTGCGCAGAATGGAAAGATTCGCCTCTGTGATGCCGACAATGGCGCAAAGCTCCTTGCTTGTCATGCCGCGCGCTTTCAGCACCTCGTCGAGATGTATCGTGATCGCCATGGCAGCACCCTCAGATAAAGAGGTCGTTGTCCGCCGCAAGGGCGACGTTCGAGGCGATGAGCCGCGCACCGAGAAGCGCTGCGAGCACGAAGCACAGCTCCAGAACAGGAAGAGGAATCGAAATGCTTGTGCTGAGGATGAGCGGCGCGCAAACCGCCTGTAAAACGTTGACTGCGAGGGCGAACAGCACGCTGAGCTTGAGCACCTTGACACACCATTCGGCGAGCTTTGGCGCGTAGGCGGCGCTCTCCTGCGTAAACGCGCCGTCTTCCATCGTGTCGAGAAGGCCGATGGCGAAGTACGCCGTCGCCGCGGCGAGCAGCGTAGGAAGGACTTCCGCGGCAAAGCGCAGGGCGAGGACAACATAGCTGAACACAAGGCTCTTCGAACCCGTTATGTCCGTTGCCACAGGCAGTACCGTATCGGTTGTAAAGGCGCTGTTGCCCGCCTTGAGCGCGTCGACGGCGGAAAACAGTCCCGCAAATTCGGCAAAGCAGACCTCAAAGACGAAGTACGCCGCCGCGAGGATAAGCAGCGCGCGGAAGAGCTTCAAGAGCTCCTGCGTACCGCCATCAGAAAACCTCCGCAGCAGCCGCAGCACAACCCAGCCCGCGAGCAGCGCGAAGATGAGCCACTGCCAGGCAAGGCGCGGGAACAGTGCCTCCGCCGATGTGCTCCAATAGGCGGTCCAGCTGTGCGGAAAGAGCGCGCAGGCCGCGGCAAACGCGATGAGCACGAGCAGCGCATCCTCCGGCTTCAGCTCCCGCCGCGCCCCGATGTGCACGAGCGCATAGATCGGCAGCAGGATCACCGCGGCGTACAGCGTGAACGCCAGCGCGAAGCCAAAGCGTCCCGAGGCGGCCAGCGCACTCAGTCCCTGCCCCACTGCGCTGCTGGGGAATCCGGCGACAGAAAAGGCGTCGCCCTCGAAAAGCCACAGGGCGAGCGCAAGCAGCGCGCAGATGAGCGCCTCCGCCAAAAGTAAGGTCTTGATCCGGTCACGTTTCATATCGCACCTCCAGAATTATTGTTTTGCGATAATTTCTATCGTCAGCGTAGCAGAAGAATTATCGTTTGTCAATAATTTCTGCATTTTCTTTTTGTTTTTCAAAGCGCGGCGCAGTTGTTTTTAAATAAATGATAAGTTTGCTTTTTTCTATTGATTATCCCCGCACAATAGACTATACTGTAGCTGTCATATCATGCAATTTCTGTTGCTATTGCTCAAAAAAGACAATCAGGAGGACACCAACAATGAAGTACAATCGCACCTACAACTTCTCTGCCGGTCCCGCTATGATGCCGGAGCCCGTGCTGGAGGAAATCCGTGACGAGATGATGAACTACCGCGGCAGCGGCATGTGCGTCATGGAAATGAGCCACCGCTCCAAGGTTTTCCAGCAGATCATCGACGAGGCCGAGGCTGACCTGCGCGACCTGATGGGCATTCCCGACAACTACAAGGTCCTGTTCATTCAGGGCGGCGCTACGCTGCAGTTCGCGGCTGTGCCTTGGAATCTGATGAAGAACGGCAAGGCCGTCTACGTCGAGACCGGCGCATGGTCCAAGAAGGCCATTGCCGAGGCTAAGAAGTACGGCGAGGTCATCGTCGCCGCTTCCTCCAAGGACAAGAACTACAGCTACATTCCCGACTGCTCTGATCTCGACATTCCCGACGATGCCGACTATGTCTACATCTGCGAGAACGAGACCATCCACGGTGTGACCTGGCAGCAGCTCCCCAACACCAAGGGTCACATCCTTGTCTCCGACCAGAGCTCCATGTTCCTCTCCCAGCCCTGCAATGTCAGCGATTACGGCATGATCTATGCGGGCGTGCAGAAGAACGTCGGCCCTGCCGGTATGGTCATCGCCATCATCCGCGAGGATCTCATCCGCGAGGATCTCGATCCCAAGATGCCCATCTACATGCGCTATGACACCCACGCCAAGAACGACTCCATGTACAACACCCCGAACTGCTGGGCGATTTACTGCTGCGGCAAGGTGTTCAAGTACCTCAAGAGCATCGGCGGTCTCGAGGTCATGCATCAGCGCAACATCGAGAAGGCCAAGGTCATCTATGACTTCCTGGATTCCTCCAAGATGTTCCATGGCACGGTTGAGCCCGAGTTCCGTTCCCTCATGAACATCCCCTTCGTCACCGATTCTGCCGAGCTCGACGCCGAAGTCGTCGCCGCTACCAAGGCTGCCGGTTACGATAACCTCAAGGGCCACAAGAGCGTCGGCGGTCTGCGCGCCAGCGTTTACAACGCCATGCCCATCGAGGGCGCTCAGGCTCTCGTCGAATTCCTGAAGAAGTTTGAGGCCGAGCACACCAAGTAATTGCTTTTTAAAAGGGGGATCACATCCCCCTTTTAGATACTCCCTCACCGGTGAAGCGTTCACCGGTGCCGCCGCTTAAAGAGCGGCTGGGTCAACGATTAAAATATTTACAAGGAGAAAGTTAAAATGCGTATTCTTGTTACCGACGGTATGGATAAGGGCGCGATCGAGAAGGTTCGCGCGATGGGTCACGAGCTCGTTGAGCAGTTCTACGAGCCCGACGAGCTTGGTAAGGCCCTGCGCGACTTTGATGTCGCCATCATTCGCTCCAAGACCAAGCTGCGCGCCAAGCAGATCGACGAGGCCAAGGGCAGCCGCTTCAAGTGCGTCATCCGCGCCGGTGTCGGCCTCGACAACATCGACGTGCAGTACGCCAAGGACAACGGCATCGAGGTGAAGAACACCCCGAAGTCCCCCTCCGAGTCCGTTGCTGAGCTCGCTATGGCTCACATGTTCTCCTGCGCCCGTTACATTTCCATCGCCGGCCACTCCATGCGCGAGGGCAAGTGGGAGAAGAAGGCCTACGGCAAGGGCATCGAGCTGACCGGCAAGACGCTCGGTATCGTCGGCTTCGGCCGCATCGGCCAGAAGCTCGGCAAGATGGCCAAGGCCATCGGCATGAACGTCATCGCGTTCGATATCTTCCACATCCCCGGCATCGAGGAAGAGCTTGGCATCCCCTATGTTGAGATGGACGAGCTGCTCGCCAAGTCCGACTTCATCTCCGTCCACGCTCCCGCTGTCGACGGCGGCGCTCTCATCAACGCTGAGCGCATCGCCAAGATGAAGGACGGCGTCGTCATCATCAACACCTCCCGCGGCACCAACGTCGACGAGGCTGCGCTTCTTGACGCGCTCAACAGCGGCAAGGTCCGCGCCGCCGGTCTGGACGTCTATGCCGACGAGCCCGCGACCAACGTTGCGCTCTACTCCCACCCGATGGTCTCCTGCACGCCGCACATCGGCTCCGCGACCGTCGAGGCTCAGGGCCGCATCGGCGAAGAGCTGGTCGAGATCATCTCCAAGATGTAATTTATCGCTCACGCGAATGGCAAAAAGAAAGAGCCGTCGAAAGACGGCTCTTTCTTCTTGTCCTCGTGCTCGGCACGGCATATCTCCACGTTCTTTTTCATAGGATACACCAACAAAACTGTGCTGAGGTGTACGATATGGAGCGCAACCAGAACTATGTGGAGCTGTGGGGCGTCGCCGCAGGCGAGCCCGTCTTTTCGCACGAGAACCATACCCGCCGGTTCGACAAATTTCCCCTGCGGGTCGAGCGCCTGTCAGGCCAGAACGACGTGCCCGTCATCGTGGCGAGCGAGGCACTGCTGCGCGTCTGCCCTGTGGAGGAGGGACAGAGCCTTCGCATCGTCGGGCAGCTGCGCTCGTTTAACAACAAGAGCGGGCAGGGCAACCGGCTCGTCATCACCGTGTTCGCCCAGAGCATCGAGCCGGGCGACGGCTCGTACTTTAACCGCATCCTGCTTTCGGGCGCGCTGTGCAAAAAGCCCGTGCTGCGGCGCACGCCGCTCGGCCGCAGCATTTGCGATGTCATTCTGGCAGTCAACCGCCACTACGGGCGCGCGGACTACTTACCCTGCATCGCCTGGGGACAGACCGCCGTGCAGATCGCGGGCATGGACGTCGGCGAGCGATTGGCGCTTGAGGGCCGCGTGCAGAGCCGGACCTACACCAAGCTGCTCGAAAGCGGCAGTGAGGAACGCACGGCGTTCGAAGTGTCGATCATGCAGCTTTTGGATGAAGAAGAAACGGAGGAGACCGCCTTATTATAGGCGGTCTCCTCCGTCTTTTGCTTATAGCCCGCTCTCCTATTCAAATAATTTATCAGTGCATCCCTTTACAATTTTAAGGCGCAGTGTTAGAGTTTTTCGTGCTATATATTCTATTAGATTTTTGAAATTTAAAAACGAAACACGGAGAGAGAAATGGCAAGAATTTTTTTACTCAAGGGTGACATCGCCAACCCCGGCTATGTAGACATTCCCGACGAGGCGACCACCATCCGAGAGGCGATCTACGGGATCGGCGGCGGCATTCCGAATGGGAAAAAGTTTAAGGCGGTGCAGATCGGCGGCCCGAGCGGCGGCCTTCTCGTCGAGGAGCATCTCGATCTGCCCCTGCACTTTCAAAAGCTCAAGCCCTACGGCGTGCGCCGCGGCGACAGCGTCATCACGGTGCTCGACGAGGACCGCTGCATGGTCGATGTCGCGTGTCGCTTTATGCAGTACACGCAGACAGAGTTCTGCGGCAAGTGCGTTCCCTGCCGCGAGGGCACAAAGCGCATGAACGAGCTGCTCTGGGCCATGCGGGACTACCGCCTCAGCGAGTCGGACTTTCATATGCTCACCGACCTTGGCGAGATGATCTCAGTCACGGCGTTCTGCAATCTGGGCCGCAATTCCTACCACACGCTGGAGACGGCCATCAAATACTTTCCCGAGGAATTCAAGGATCACCTGCGCGGGGACTGCGCGCTCTGCGAGCTTGACCGCGAGCCGATCGAGCCGGGTGGACTTCCCTATAACCGCATCCGCCTCGAGATCGACCCGAGCATCTGCCGCGGATGCAGCAAGTGCTCGCGTTCCTGCCACGCCGAGGCCATCACGGGCGTCATCAAGTCGCCGTTCGTGATCGACCCGGAAAAATGCGTCAAATGCTATACCTGCATCGAGGCCTGCCCCTTTGATGCGATCCAGGAGGTGGAGATCGATGGCTAAGGGTATTATGTATGTCGACAACATCCGCGTGGAGTTCGACGACGAGCCCACGATCATGGATGTCTGCCGCAAGGCGGGCGTGGAAATGCCGAACTTCTGCTTCCACTCCGACCTTTCCGTTTACGGCGCGTGCCGCATGTGTATGGTCGAGGATCTGGACACCGGCAAGATCGACGCCGCCTGCACGACCAAGCCGAAAAACGGCATGCGCATCCGCACCAACACGTCGCGCCTTCTCAAATACCGCCGCATGATACTGGAGCTGATGCTTGCCTCGCACTGCCGCGACTGCACCGCCTGCGAAAAAAACCGCTCCTGCCGTCTGCAGGAGATGGCCGTGCGCTTCGGCATCCATCACGTTCACTTCAAGGATACGCGCGAGCATGTACCGATGGACTTTTCAAGCCCTGCGGTCACATTCGACCTCAACAAATGCATCCTCTGCGGCGACTGCGTGCGCGTGTGCAAAGAGGTTCAGGGCATGAGCATCCTGCACTTTGCAGGCCGCGGCCCAGGGCTGCACATTGAGGCAGGCGACGACCAGCCCATCTCGACCACGCACTGCGTCAGCTGCGGCCAGTGCGCCGCCGTGTGCACGACCGGCGCCATCACCGTCAAAAACGACATCGGCGCGGCGTGGCGTGCCCTGCACGACCCGCAAAAGCGTGTCGTCATCCAGATCGCGCCCGCCGTGCGCGTCGCCATCGGTGAGGCCTATGGTCTGCCCGCGGGCGAAAATGTGCTCGACAAGCTCGTCACGGCGCTCAAGATCATGGGTGCGGACGAAATTTACGATACGATCTTCGGCGCGGACCTCACGGTGCGCGAGGAATCGAAGGAATTCCTCCGCCGCCTGGAAACGGGCGAAAATCTCCCGCTGATGACATCCTGCTGCCCGTCCTGGGTGCGCTATGTGGAGCAGGAGCGCCCGCAGTTCATCAAGAACCTGTCCTCCGCACTCTCGCCTATGCAAATGTTCGCAACGGTCTTAAAGGACAAGTACCGCGAAAAGGACGCCGCCGACGGCCGCACGACCTTCCATATCGCCATCATGCCCTGCACAGCCAAGAAAATGGAGGCCGGACGCGAGGAATTCCGCCGCGACGGCGTACCGAACGTCGACCTCGTGCTGACCACGCAGGAGGTCATCAAGATGATCAAGGAATCCGGCATCCGCTTCCAGATGCTCGAAAAGGAGTCGCCCGACCTGCCGTTCGGCATGGGCAGCGGCGCGGCCGAGATCTTCGGCACCTCCGGCGGCGTGGCGGAAGCGGTGCTCCGCTGCTGCCTGCCCGACAAGAGCAAAAACGTCCTGCGCATGCTCGAGCACAGCGGTCTTCGCGGCAC
>ERZ779869.4336-NODE-4336-length-10198-cov-5.225476_pt1 | contig 10198 bp, 4 predicted proteins | sample MGYA00511557_ERZ779869 | MGnify/ENA primary metagenome ERZ779869 (study PRJEB29588, sample SAMEA2154620) | human gut metagenome | biome: human gut; feature: human-associated habitat; material: faeces | place: Denmark | collected 2008/2010 ...
GGAGAGGACGGCAAAACTGCCACGGCGACCTTCACCTGCACCCGCGAGGGCTGCACGGCTGAGACGAACGGCCATGCCCAGACCGTGACCGCCACGGTCAGCGGCAAGCAGAAGGTCGCGCCCACCTGCACCGACAAGGGCACCACCACCTACACCGCGACTGTGACCTTCGAGGGCAAGAACTATAGCGCCACCAAGGATGTCGAGGATATTGCCAAGATCGCGCACACTTTGACTGCGACTCCTGCCAAGGCTGCCACCTGCACCGAGGCCGGCAACAATGCCTATTGGACTTGCGAAACCTGCGGTCAGGTGTTCAAGGACGAGCAGGGCACGCAGCCGACCACAGTGGCCGCTGAGACGATCAACGCGACCGGCCATACGCCGAAGACGGACTGGACAACGGATGGCGACTACCATTGGCACGTGTGCGACAAGTGCGGCGCTGTTGTGGGTGACAAGGCTGCGCATACCTTCGATACCAATGACTGCACGAAGGATAGGAAATGCACTGAGTGCGGCTATGAGAAGAAGGCCGGTCAGCACACCTGGGGCGAAAAGACCTATACGTGGAGCGACGATTTCAAGTGCACGGCTGCGACCAAGTGCATCAGCTGCCAGAAGCCGCTGACAGAGACGGTGGACGGTGTGAAGACCACCGTGCCCGCTACCTGCGTGGCAGACGGTAAGGACATCTATACCGCTACGTTTACTAATACCGCGTTCGAAACCCAGACCAAGGAAGTGACCATCGACAAGCTGGGTCACACCTATGGCGCACCTGTGTGGAGCTGGAGCGAGGACGGCAAGACCGCCACGGCGACCTTCACCTGCACCCGCGAGGGCTGCACGGCTGAGACGACCGGCCACGCCCAGAACGTGACCGCCACGGTCAGCGGCAAGCAGAAGGACGCGCCCACCTGCACCGACAAGGGCACCACCACCTACACCGCTAAGGTGAACTTTGAGACGAAGGATTACACCGACACCAAGGACGTACAGGACATCAAGGCACTGGGTCACACGCTGACCAAGACTGCGGCGAAGGCTGCCACCTGCACCGAGCCCGGCAACAACGAGTATTGGACTTGCAGCGTCTGCCATAAGGTGTTCAAGGCTGACAAGACCACAGAGACCACCGTGGCCGCTGAGAAGCTGGCCAAGGATCCCGCCAACCACACCGGCGGCGAAGAGCTGCGCGGCGCTGTGGCGGCGTCCTGCATGACCGCCGGCCGCAAGGCCGACACCTACTGCAAGGGCTGCGGCAAGCTGACTAAGGCGGGCGATCTTATCCCGCCCACCGGCGTACACAACTACAAGGACGGCGTCTGCACCACTTGCGGCAGCAAGCAGCCTGCGGATAACGCTACCATCAAGGCCACGATCGAGAAGGTCGTTGCGGATGTGAAAGAGGCTGTCGAAGAAGTTCTGGATAAGGCAATTAAGAACGAAACCGATGCGAATACCAAAAAGATTCTGGAGAAGCTGAAGGGCTATGTCAGCGGCAGCAGCCGTAGCAAGCTGCAGGCGGTCTACGGCGTGACCATGAGCTTGAACGGCCAGGATCTTGGCAAGGGCGATTCTCTGGCCGACGGTCAGAACGTGACCATCGCCATCAGCGAGGAGACGTATAACGCGCTGAAGTCCGGCGCCAAGATCGTGGAGAGCTATCTGGATGACAAGGGCGAAGCCCAGACCAGAGAGATCAATGCCACGCTGAACAAGACGGCGGACGGCGGCTACACCGTCACCTTCGCCTCCGACAAGACGGCGGTCTACGGCCTGATGACCAAGACCAGCAGCGGCGGCAGCTCCGGCTCCGGCAGCTCCTACACCTCCGGGCAGTCCTTCACCACCGATCTGCCCGCCGACAGCATCAACAGGGTGACTGTTAATGGCAAGAAGCTGGACAGCAAGTACTACACCGTCAGCAGCAATGGCAGCGGCAGCATCGTGACGCTGACCGATGCGTATCTGGCCACCCTGAAGGCCGGCAAGTACACGGTGAAGATCGAGAACAAGACCCATGTGAGCACGGGTACATTCACCATCAAGGCGGATGGCACCCTGTCCTCCCCCAAGACGGCGGACGCCGGTATCGCGTTGTACGCGATGTTGGCCGTCAGCTCCCTGATGGGCACCGCTGTGGTCAGCAAGAAGCGCCGCAAGGCATAAAGCAATAACGCGCAATACCAAACCTTGAGCAGAGGGACGGTTCGGGTCAGTCCCGAACCGTCCCTTTTTTGACAATTTCCAGATTCTGCCTGATTTTCGCCCCGTGGGGCGCTGAACGGCAGAGCGACTGAAACGAGAGCATGGAGAGCATGGGCAAACGAACAGAAAAAAGCGGTGGCCAGCGCCACTGGGTCTATTACGCGGCGCTGGCCGCGGCGGTCATCGTGCTGGCGGTGGCCGCAGTCATGCTGCTGCGCGGTCGGGGTTCCCCCAAAGAGCTGCGCGGCACGTGGATCTACGACAGCACCACGGAGTACACGTTCGATGGAGAAAAGAGCGGCGCCATGCGCGTGCAGGGCACGGATTACGCATTTACCTACCGTGTCCGCGGCAGCGTGGTGACGCTGACCTTTGAGCACGACGCCATTGAAACGGCCAACTACCGGTTCAAGGTGGACGGCGACACGCTGGTGTTGGCCGGAGAGGAGGGCACCAGCGGCGGCGTTTATCAGCTGCTGCGGCTGCCGGAGGAAGAGTAAGCATCGGGCGAAGCCCGGAGCGACAGAAAGAATCAACACAAAGGGGAGAATTGTTTGATGAGAAAATGGCGGATAAAAAGCCGGAAGATTCTGGCGACACTGCTGGCAGTGGTCATGCTGCTGGTGATGATCCCCACCACGATGGTGGATACGGCACTGGCGGCTAACTATGTGACGGACAAGGACGGGAATACGTATTTCTGGAGTGAGCAGGGTCTGCGGGAGCTGATCGCAGCCGCTCCGGACGGCTATGTCTGCTTTGCAAAGAGCGCGGCGCAGCTGGAGGACAGCAATGCCACGCTGACGATTGCCTCCGACCTGACCATACCCAAGGACTTTGGCGTCTATATGGGTGAAGGCCGGCTGGAGGTATCATCTGGCAAGACGCTGACGGTGGAAGGCCAGCTGGAGGCAGGCTTTGACAAGGTGAGCGGCAGCGTTGTTGCCGCTGAGGGCGCTAGGTATTACCTGTTCAGCGAGGCGTCCACCGGCGCGCAACTGACTGCTGATCTGCAGAAGCTCGGCGCTGCGGCTGCCGCGGACACGAGCGGCGCGAAGTACAGCGCCTATATTATCGGCGATGTGACCGTCAGCGGTGATTTGACCGCGCCGGCCAAGGTAGAGCTGTTCCTTGGCAGAGAGCGGGCACTAACCGTGACCGGTAAGCTGACGGTGGAGAGCAGCGCGTATGTCTATGCGACGGAGGCGTTGACCGTAGGCTCCATGGAGGTCAAAGCGGACAGCGCTGTTGACGCCTACGGCGGCATTCGTTACGGGAGTACACTCACCGTTAACGGAAGTATGGTTCTTTACGACAAGTCCTTCGGTACCGGTACAACGTCTACCATCACGATCGGTGCGGGCGGTAAGCTGATGAACGGCTATGAGGCCATTACCATCGCTGACAGATGGTATATTGGCGATAATGCGACTGTCGACAATAGCGGCAGTCTGGTCGTTCCGGTGGAGCATCGCGGCGATCTGGCGGGGAAAAAGAACGTACCCGGCGCTATCTGCAGCGTGAAAATGCTGACGGATACCGAGGCATCCCGTCCCGGTGCGCTGCAAAGTGCCATGGCCGCCTTTGACAGCGTCAGCGGCAAGGCGGACAATGAGTATTTTAATGTGGTAGTGCGCAATGCACAGCTGCGGCAGCCCCTGCAGTTCACGCTGCCGGAGGATCTGACTGTGGGCGGCACCGTGGACGGCATTTCCTTCCTGCAGCTGGCGCCTCCGGCGAATACGGAGAGATTCTTCCCCTCGGTGACGCTTCCGGCGGGCAAGACTCTGACGGTGGCGCTGGACAAGCAGCTGAGCAGTACCGTACCCTTTGTGGTGAACGGTACGCTGGTGCTGCCGGAGGGCGGCAGCATGGTCAACGGCGCCTACCCCACCGCAACGTTCAATGGCGGTTTGCAGGTGAACGGTACGGTCAACAGCTTCGGCTGGGTGACTGTCAACGGCGATATGACCGTTGCGGCGGGCGGTACCTTCCGCCAGCAGTACGGCAGCCTGACCGTCACCGGCACCCTGACAGTGAACGGTACGCTGGATCTGGCGGAGACGAATTTCACCGTCAAGGGCACCTATGTCAAGGGCGAGAACGCCACGGTCAATATGGACGAAAAGGTCAGCTTTGACTATCAGGTTAAGACGGAGTTCAACAGGGACGCGATCCTAGCGGCGTTCGCGCAGGAGAACGTCAGCACCGTTACCGTTGAGGTAAACGAGGATGTGACGCTGACGGAGAATCTGACGATTCCCAAGGGCAAGACGTTGGTTATTGACGGATATGAAACTCTGACCATCGCGCCCGGTGTGACGCTGGCACTGGAAGAGTATATCCGGGGTGAGAACGAGGCTCCTCCGACAGGTACCATGGGCGGCAGGATCGAATGCAGCTCACCGTTGGTGATAAAGGGTACGCTGGATGTGAGAGCAGAGGCGTGTCTGAATCCAGGAACCGTTACAGTGGAGAATGGCGGCAAGCTGATCGTGCAGGCAAATGGTGAATACAATTCCTGGTACGGGAGTTTTACCGTAAAGGCCGGCGGCCATGTGACCAACAATGGGTGGATGTCCTTCAGCGAGGATAGTGTCATCACAGTAGAGGACGAATGGGCGGTTGCGTGGACGCAGGGCGAAGGTGCGGAAGCGAACAAAAACGTGGCGGTTCGTTTGGAGCAGGGCGACAACGCCGATCAGAAGATACAAAAAGCGCTGGCCGATATCAACGCCAGTACGCTGCCAGACTTCTTCTCTTACACGGTGCCCATTTACCGCGAGGATAGCGGGGAGCGTATCGAGTTGACGCAGGATCTGACCATTCCGGCTGGCGTGGAGCTGTCATTTTCCAGCGAGGGCGCGATGACCTATATTGCTGAGGGGGCTGCGCTGACCGTACAGGGAACCCTGTACAGTGAGGCACCGATCACCGTTGACGGCAAACTGACCGTCAGCGCGAATGGATGGGCCACTGTGTGGAACGCCCTTCTGGTGGGCGGTACGCTGACCATCGACGAGGGCGGCCGGATGTATTGCCAGTACCTGACCGATGAAAACGAGCAGGGTAAGGCCGGTACGATCGTCAATAACGGCTCCCTGGCCGCCGAGCAGTTCGACCTGAAGCACAATGCAATTGACATCAGCGATGGCGATGGAAACAGGGTCGTGGGCACGTTTGAAGCGCTGAAATCGGCGCTGGCAGAAGGCGGACAGATCAACTACAGCGGCACCGAGCTGACCATCAGCGAGGATCTGACCATCCCGGAGAACGTTAATCTGACCATCAACGTGACCACCTTTACTGTCAACGAGGGCGTGACCCTGACCAACAAGGGCAACGTGTGGCTGCACGGCGATGCGTGCCTGTACGGAAAACTGGATGTCAGTAATGAAGGCGGCTACATCTGGGGCTACGGCCTTGTCAAAGCGGGCGGTGAGGACAACCTCATCGGGGACAAATATGGCAACCGATGGTTCAACTGGACGTCGCGTATTTCCAAAGAGGGCGCAAGCGAAACACTGACACAGGAGGAGCTGACGGCGGCAGGAGCCAGTGTGTTGGCGGACGGGATTGAAATAAATCTTGGCAGCCAGACCACGCTGACACTGGCAGACGGTCTGGAGATCAGGGACAAGAATGTGTACATCTGGGGCGCCAATGCCGCGAAGGTCGTGGTGAACGGCACTCTGTCGGTTTGGAATTACCTGAATCTGGATGCGCCCATGGAGTTGAACGGCACGGTGAATGTATACGACAGCGTATACGCGAGTAGAGATATCACCGTGAATACCGGCGGCAAGCTGCATGTGCGCAATTATTACAATGAAAGCGAGCACCGCCAGTGGACAGGCAGCGTGGAGTTCGAAAGTAATGCATGGATCGCGCTTCCGGAGGGCGCCGCTTGGGACGATTATGTGACCGTGGACGATGGCTGCAACCTGTGCGTTAACAAAAGTGTTCGGATGAGCGAGCTGGAGAGCTTCCTGCAAAGCTGCGACGACGGACGGAATTACATAGTCACACTGCACATGAATCGGCATGAGGGCGAGAAGCGGCCGCTGTATATTGCTGCGGGTACGACTGTGACGATACCGGAAAACGTGACAGTGCAGATACCTGATTATAACATCGGTGGCTTCAGCGAGTTCGCTATCGGTGCCGCTGATGAAAACGGCACAAAGGGCGAGCTGGTCGTTAATGGCAGACTGGAAGTTGATGTGCCTGCGCGGGTAGAGGGTACTTTGACTGTGAACGGAAGCGCTCGATTTGGCAATGGATATGAGGTGCGGGCCAACGGTGCGATGTTGGTCAATGCCGGAGGCGAAATGGTGATCACCGGCAAGCTCACCGGCACAGGCACCATCACCAACAACGGCACGCTGACGGCCAATGAGAAGGCGATGGGTACGGTGATCGGCGGCAGCGGCAAGACCACGATCGGCAACACCCGTCTCGAGGCCTCCAACATGGCGGAGCTGAAGACAGCGCTGAGCGGTCTGAGTGGTTCTACGGAGCGGCTGATCATCTACCTGTGCCGCAGCGCCATGGATGCCGCGGATCCCTATTTCGTTATTGACGGGGATATCACCGTTCCGTCCAACGTGCAGCTGCGCATGGACGAGATGCGATTCAGCAGCTTCCGCGGCCTGACCGTGGCGGAAAACGTGAAGCTGACAATCGCCGGAGATGTCTATAGCTGGGCGGAGGACGGCGTGACCGTGAATGGCACGCTGGAAACATTGTACGGCGGGCAGGATGAGAGCGGCAATTGGATACCCAATGGCCGGATAGTCGCTTATTCCGTCACTGTGGCATCCACAGGTCACCTTGTTAACGGTGGAAACACGGATGTGGATGACCGCGATGAACAGACCGGCGGAACGCTGGTGGTGGAGGGTGTGCTGGAAAATAGCGACACCGTCAATTGCCGTGATCTGCGATACAGCGGCACAGCTCTGACCAACAAGGGCGACATCCGTGTGCGGCAGCAACTGAAGATCGCCGAAGGCTCTGTCATCGAAAACACAGGATGGATCACCTATGGCGACTGTGATGCGCTGGATAAAATCAACAACAGCGGGAAGGCTACCATCCACTGGGAAAAGACAGTGAACACCGTGGAAGAACTGCGGGCGTTGCTGACGCGGACGGATGAGGGAACAATAATTCTGCGGCCACAGGGGGAGGAGACCCTCACTGAGGATCTGGCGATTCCGGAGAACATAGAGCTGGTATTCGCGGCAGATCATGGACAGGCTCCCACGCTCACCGTATCGGAGGGTGTGACGCTGTCTGCGAACGGTCAGCTGAACATTCAGAAGTCTGCGACCCTTGCTGTCAACGGTACGCTGGCGACGTGCAATAACGTGCAGGTGAATGGTGCGCTTCTCATCAGCGAAAGCGGTGTGTGGAAACAGAAGAACAGCGCGAGTGTCAACAACGACAGCGCCAGTATAACCATCAACGGCACGCTTGAGCAGAGCGAGTCTTGGGTCGAACTGACGGACTGGGATGGCATGCTCGTTTTCGGCGCCAATGCCCGGTGGAACGAGGTAGGAACAGTCAGATGCTACGGCGACGATGCGACCATCACTGGCTTTGATCCCGGCAGATACGAGCTGCGCTCGGATGGTGACTACTACTACCTGAAACGCATATCCAGCGGCGGCGGTTCCGGCGGCGGTGAGACGAGCGTTACCGGCGATGTGAACGGCGACGGCGTGGTGGATCAGGCCGACTTGGTAGCGCTGGCGCGCTTCATGGCGGGCATTGACGATCTGGAGGATACTACCAGAGCGGATATCAACGGCGACGGCATCTATTCTGCTGCCGACCTGACGGCGCTGGCGCGTATGCTGGAAGCGCAGCAGGGCACGCAGACGGCTGACGCGGACGAGAACGGCGCACCGGTGGACACCGGCGCGGAGCTGAACGCAGATGCGCAGGACACCGTCCAGACGGAGGACGGCGGCGCGCCCGTGGAGCCTGCGCCTGCGGTGGACGATGTGCCGGAGACCGTTGAGGAGTCTGTCACCGGTGAAGTCCCTCAGACGGAAGCGGGGGAGCAGGCCGCCTGAGAAAAAACGCATAAGAAGTCGGGAGCGGAGCGCATCCGCGCTCCGCTCCCGGCACTCACGGTATGGCAGAGAAATACAGACAACAGGAGGGTTCGCGATGAAAAAGAGATTCTTTGGCGCGGCGATGGCGCTGCTGATGCTGGCAGCTCTGCTGCCGGCGCAGGCAGTCGGCGCGGCGATATTTACAGTCATCCCCAAAGATGCCACGGTGGTCGTACAGAAAACGATTGCAGCAGGCGTTTATGAAGACGTGCAGACCATTACACCGACAGACGGGAGCTACACTTTTGGCGAATTGGAGCAGAGGGATTATCTGGTTCGCGTGAAAAGAGAAGGCTATGTGACATTTGAGAAGTATTTCTGGACTGCGGATGACGCTCTTCAGAATATGCCGACACCCCTGACACTAGTGCAGGTAGGTGACATTAATGGTGCTTCTTCAGAGGATGGTGCCGTAGACATCACCGATCTGGCCTGCCTGTTCGAGTACCTGTCCACGGGCCATTACTCCGGCGCCATTACCGACTGGCATTACATACAGGCGGTGGCCGATGTGAACGGCGACGGCGAGCAGAACATTCTGGATTATCAGCAGCTGTACGGCATGATAAAGGCGGCTGCGGCGGAGAAGCCGGAGGAAGAAGGACAGACCACCACCACTCCCTTCAGCGGCAGACTGGTAAAGGCGGGAACCTTCGAGGCGGTCGATGTTCCGTCTGACGCGCAGCTGGCGGTCACAAAGCGACCGTCTAAGCAGGAGACGACGGCCAGCGGCGCGGCATTGCGCGGCTATCCGGACAGATTCCAGATAACGGGATTTGCGCCGATGTACGCCTGTGACGCATCCGTGGCGGACTATGTGCTGCTTAACGGCTCGGCGGTGAGGGTGTATCTGAGCACCAGCACAGCCTTTGCCAACGGAACGACAGCCATTGCGAGCACGTTGATCAAAGGCGTGGATGTCGATGATGCGAAATGCGGCGAGTACATGGAGAACGTGCTGCTTATCAACGGGAAGTGCTACGCTGTGGGCGGTACGGAGGCGGCCATGTGGAATGGCAAGGGCATCCTGTACACGCCGGTGGAGGCGCAGCCCCTTCCGCACAAGCTGGCCAACGATGACGGTACGCCCTGCACAGGCGCAAAGCTGACCTATGACACCAGCGGAAACGCAACAGCCATTTCCTGCGCGGCGTGCGGAAAGATATTTGGACTGTCCCGGCAGCTTCCGGCCAGCTATTTTGGCCAGATCGTACAGGTGACGGTGAACGGGACTACCTATTTTGTTTTGGTGTCGCCGGGAACCAGCAGCGGGACGACGACCGGGACGACGACCAGCCCCAAAACAGGCTGATAACGGATGACCAGCGCCCATGAGGGGATCGACCTTGTGGGCGCTTCCCTTTGAACAGATGGAGACGGAGAGACAGCATGGGTGAGAAAAACAAATCAGGTCAGCGCGCACTGCGGGTGCTGCTGTGCGCCGCGCCGTTCATAATGGGGCTGTATTACGAGCTGCTCTGCGCGGTGTTTGCTTTGGCGCTGCTGGTGTGGCTGGCGGTGTACGGCAGGCGGCATGGTCTGACCCTGCGGCGGAATATGGCGCTGACAGCGGTGGCAGTGCTGTTCGCCGCCTATTTGGTAACGCCCCTGTGGGCGGCGGATCACGGGCTGGCGGTGTGGGGAATCGCGAAAACATTGCCGCTGCCGCTGCTGGCAGTATGTCTGATGCATCTGGACGGGGTGCAGCGGCGTGCGCTGCTGGACGATCTGCCGCTGACGGGATGCGCCATGACGGTGATCTCCTGCGTGATGCTTGCCTGACGTGCCCGGTTGTAATGCAGATTCAGCTTCTCTATCATTTCTTCTGCATTATTGGTAGCAGCCTCCATGGCGGTACG
>ERZ779869.4337-NODE-4337-length-10196-cov-3.800118_pt1 | contig 10196 bp, 12 predicted proteins | sample MGYA00511557_ERZ779869 | MGnify/ENA primary metagenome ERZ779869 (study PRJEB29588, sample SAMEA2154620) | human gut metagenome | biome: human gut; feature: human-associated habitat; material: faeces | place: Denmark | collected 2008/2010 ...
ATTGTTTAATTCGTTCAGCATAGACAACTCAGCAACACAGGGCTTACAGCCGGTAAACCAGAAATTGACAACGGTTACTGCATTGCCGGAAAACAGACTTTCATCGACAGAATTACCATCAAAATCCTGACCGGAGAAATTCCGGAAGGGAGAGGCAGCTTCGGAATTGTTTTCCGGAGCAGTATGATCGGATGTGGTAGTTCCCTGTTCCAGTTCTGCGATCTGTTCTTCGATCTTCCGTATGGTTTCCATATCTTCCGTAAGTGTTTTCCATTCATCCTCTGTAAAGGAGTCCTTGTTTGCTTCGACGGTATCAGCCAGATAATCAGCATAATTTGCGCTGGGATCAGCATTACTTTTGCTCATCATGCCGAATACCTTGTTCCATACAGCCTCATGATCTGCAAAAATCTGGTTCTCCTGCTGATACAGATCATTTAGTGCAGTGTTGGAGCTGTCTGTGGATACGGTACCGGTTTCCGTCAGAGACTCATTGGTTTTGTCCGTGCCGGCAGCATCTGTTGTGCCGCAGGCTGTAAGCAATAAAGCTATGCAGAGTGTTAAAATAGTAAGGAATTTTTTGTTTGTTTTCATGATTAAATTCTCCTTTGAGTAATCGTAATAAGATTATTTTCCCATAAACCGGTAGTGGATCGCATCCTTGGGACAAGCCTTGATGCAGGCTCCACACCGTATGCATTCCGGATGGTCTGGATGCTTGCACACATCCACATCCATTTTACATACCTTTGAACATTGACCACAACCGATACATTTGCTGTCCTCCACCTTAATATTAAGAAGGCTGACCTTATTAAACAGTGAGTAGATCGCACCAAGAGGACAGATCCATTTACAGAAGGGTCTGTAAAATAAAATACTTAACACGACAACTGTGATCAAAATAAAGCATTTAAAAGAAAAGAGTTTTCCAAGTGCGGACCGTATGGCTGCATTTCCCAGGGAAAGCGGGATAGCTCCCTCCAGAACGCCCTGTGGACAAATATATTTACAGAAGAAAGGGTCGCCCATTCCGACTGAGTTCGTTACAAGCATTGGCAGAAGGATAACAAAAACAATAAGAATGAGATATTTCAGATATCTTAGCGGCTTCAGTCCGGCTGTGGAAAATTTTTTCCCGGGGATTTTATGAAGTAAATCCTGAAACCATCCAAACGGACACAAAAACCCGCATATAAATCTTCCAAGTGTCACACCCAGTAAAATAAAAAACCCAGTGACATAATATGAAAATTTAAATCGGGAGGATCCGATCACCGCCTGAAATGCGCCAATGGGGCACGCTCCCGTGGCAGCAGGACAGGAATAACAGTTTAATCCCGGTACACATACGGTCTTAGCGTTTCCCTGATATATTTTGCCCTTAAAAAAATTAGGGATGTGAATATTAGTAAGCAGTGTGGCAGCAGCCTGTATCCATCCGCGTATCCCGGCTGTCTGCCCTGACAGTGATTTTTTTCTCTTATCCAATTCCGACACACTCCAGACATAATTTTATTGCTTTACCAAGCACGACAGTCGCTTCGCCTCTGACTGCACCGTAGCCGATCATAGTGATCCCGGTGACGAGCAGAACGATCTGCGATATTTTTCTGCACTTCAAGTTATTGTTACTCCTTTCGATCGTGGTATTTATTGACCAGTTGACTTCGCTATTATACAATAATTGTTGTAAAATCTTTGTTAAGGCGGGGAAGGAATTTTGAGATTATTCATTGTTGAGGATGAAAAAGAAATATGTGATACAGTTGCGAAAAGTCTGTATGACGCAGGATATGAGGTGGATACCTGTTATGATGGGGAAGAAGCTCTTGCAGGTATCCTGACGGAGAACTATGATCTGGTCGTTCTTGATCTGAATCTGCCAGGCATGGATGGAATGGAGATCCTGAAGGAACTCAGGCAGGAAAACGAGGAGACGAAGGTCCTTATATTATCTGCAAGAGGGCAGATAGCGGATAAGGTTGAGGCGCTGGATGCAGGGGCAAATGATTATATGGAAAAACCATTCCATCTACAGGAGCTTGAGGCACGTATCAGAAGCCTGACCAGAAGGAAGTTTGTACAGAAGGATGTATGTCTGGAAAGCGGTGAGATAAAGTTCGATACCGTAAGGCGTGAGGCTTATGCAAAAGGAGAAATGGTATCCCTGACAAGAAAAGAAAATGGTATTCTGGAATATCTGCTTCTGAACATGGGCAGACCGGTAAGTCAGGAGGAATTGATGGAGCATGTCTGGGATGCATCTGTGGATAGCTTTAGCGGAGCGATCAGAGTACACATGTCTTCCCTTAGAAAAAAGCTTAAGGCTGTGCTGGGATATGATCCGATTCTGAACAAGGTGGGAGAAGGGTATAAAATACGAGAGGAGTCCGATAGATGAAAAAAATGTCGCTGCAGTGGAGACTTACCTGCATCATTACATTATATATAGCGGTGATATGTGGATGCGTGACGATGCTTGTCTATAAAAACGGTGTGTATTATATGGATTCCCTGCAAGAGGCTGTGGATACACGGGGAGATGATCAGCCGGACGATGCGGAGGAAATATATATCAGCATTCCGGAGGACAAGTGGGATGAGTTCGCCAATGACTTTTCTGTCCAGGTGTATAATAATAAGGCGGACTACAGGAAAAACAGCCTGATCATTACAGCAGTATTGGCTCTTCTGGGTGGAGTGGCTACCTATTTTATAAGTGGGCATGCACTCAGACCGATCAGAGAGTTTTCTGACAAGATCGAAAAGGTGCAGGCGCAAAATCTGGCAGATTCACGGATAGAAGAAAACCAGGTGAAGGAACTGAACCAGCTTAGCGTTTCGTATAACCGGATGCTGGAACGTCTCTCGGATGCATTTGAGATACAGAGACAATTTACTGCAAATGCAGCCCATGAGCTTCGTACTCCTTTAGCCCTGATGCAGGTACAGCTTGATCTGTATCATTCCAACAGACATCCGGACAATGATGCAGACACGGTACAGATGATAAAGATGGTTACCGAACAGAACGACAGACTCAACAAAATGGTAAAGACACTTCTCGACATGAGTGAGCTTCAGACGGTAGGACGGGATGATGAAATTATCTTAGATGCTCTGGTGGATGAGGTATTGGAGGATCTGGAACCGCTCGCAGAGGGAAAAAATATAAGACTGATCGGAAAATGTAAGGATATAACGATGGTCGGAAGTGATATCCTTATTTACCGGCTGGTATACAATCTTGTTGAGAATGCCATAAAATATAATCATTCGGGCGGGCAGGTCACAGTAACCGCAGACCGGAAGGAAAAACATGTATATCTGTCAGTGAAGGATACGGGAACCGGAATTCCTGAGGAACTTAAGGAGCGCGTATTTGAACCGTTTTTCCGGGTGGATAAATCCAGAAGCCGGGAGCTTGGTGGAGTAGGACTGGGACTTGCCCTGGTCCGTGAAATTGTAAGAGTGCATGATGGCAGTATTACGGTGAAGTCTAATCCATCCGGAGGGACGATCTTCGAGGTGGTTTTGTAAATTGTAGTAGAACAGGGTGTTTGAAGAAGTATGATCAGAGTATTACAAAAAGTAGATATCGAACGAGTTGTTGATATATGGTTAGATACCAACTTAAAAGCACATTATTTTATCCCGGGGCAATATTGGAAAGATAATATTGATTTAGTGAAAGAAATGTTGCCACAGGCAGAGGTCTATGTGTATGAGAATGACTGCCAGATAGAAGGCTTTATAGGGTTAAATGATGAATATATGGAAGGCATTTTTGTTCGTGATGAAATGCAGTCGCAGGGTATAGGTAAGCTTCTGTTGAATTTTGTAAAAGAAAAAAAGACGAAATTATACTTAAATGTTTACCAAAAGAATACACGTGCAATTCACTTTTATCAACGAGAAGGTTTTGAAATTCAACGAGAAGGATTGGATGAAGTTACCAGGGAAAAAGACTATGTAATGGTATGGCAGCGTGGAAATTCTTTGTAAAAAGAGCAGGGAGCTGATAGAAACTGCCGGGGTTATTAGGAGAAGAGAAGCAATGAAAATCTACATAGATTTTGATGATGTACTATGTGAAACCGCCGAATATTTTACGAAAATCGCAAAAGAACTGTTCGGCATTGATGTCCCTTACCGGCAGGTTCAGTTTTTCAATTTGCAGAAATCATTTGATTTAAATGATGAGCAGTATGAAGCTCTGATGAAAGTGGGGCATTTGCCGGAAAATCTGCTGAATTACGAGGAGACGCCGGGGGCTTCCGAAGCAATTAATAAGTGGGTGGATCAGGGACACGAGGTTTTTATCATTACCGGAAGGCCGTTTAATTCCTACGAACCATCGAGGCAATGGCTTGATGAACATCATCTGGAAAGAGTTCCCTTGTTCTGCGTAGACAAATACGGGCGCGAAACAGCGAAACAGGATTATAGATATAATATGACATTGGCGGAACTTTACAACATGACCTTTGATTTTGCGGTAGAGGATTCTCCGGCGGCATTTGAGCATGTAATGCATTTTGACAACTGCAGGATAGCCGTGTTCGACCGACCATGGAACAGCCGGGCAGAGCTTCCCAATGACAGATTTGTGAGATGCAAGGACTGGCAGGAGATTGACCGGCTGTTTGAAAATAGGGAGATAACCAAATGACACGTGAGGATTCCATCAGACAAATAGAAAACTATCCCCCATTCAATGAACAGGAAGAAAAGGACAAAGCTTTGATTCTGGGATGGATCAGTAACAATGAGAACGCATTTTCCAGAGAAAATACAGTTGCGCATATTACGGCTTCTGCCTGGGTGGTAAATAAGGACAGAAGCAAAGTGCTTATGGTATATCATAATATTTATAATTCCTGGTCCTGGATGGGAGGACATGCGGATGGGGAGACGGATCTGCTGTCCGTTGCCATCCGGGAAGTGAAGGAGGAGGCGGGAATTTCCAATGTGAGACCGGTATCAGAGGAGATTTTTTCTCTGGAATCTCTGACGGTGGACGGACATGTGAAAAAAGGGAACTATGTGTCCAGCCATTTGCATCTGAATATCACGTATTTACTGGAGGCAGATTCGGAAGAGCAGGTATCCGTAAAAGCCGATGAGAACAGTGGAGTGATGTGGTTCTCTCTGGAAGATGCTTTGGAGAAATCTACGGAACCATGGTTCGTGGAACATATTTATTCAAAACTCATTAAGAAAATGGGTATATGAAATTGGAAAAAACGGAGAATAACCTATGATAAAATTCTTAAAGGCAGCGCCTGTCGTGTTCCTGATCGGAACCATTGTCACGGGTATTTTATATCAAAAAACTTTGTTAGAAATCTGGCTGACGATTGCCATTACCTTTGGAACCACTGCTTATCATTTTATCATGCGATGGGTGGTAGCATTTATCTACAATTCTATCATGCATAACAGGGCAGATTACAGAAAACACTGGTATCAGGTAAGTAAATCTGAAATGAAATTATATGAAAAGCTGCATGTGAAAAAATGGAAGAATCGCATGCCTACCTATAATCCCAGCCTGTTTGATCCGAGACAACACACCTGGGAGGAAATAGCGCAGGTCACATGTCAGGCGGAACTGGGGCATGAGACGATCGTAGTGCTCAGCTTTGTACCGATTGTGGCAGGTCATTGGCTGGGTGGATATCCGGCATTTATCATTACATCGATCCTTGCGGCCATGTTTGATATGATGTTTGTGATCATGCAGCGATATAACAGGCAAAGGATTCTGAAACTGATAAAATAGAATGGATACTTGATAGAAAAGGATATTTGATAGAGAAAGAGGACGGCATGACTAAATATAAATATGGGAATCCGGAGGCTCCCATTGTTTTGATCCAGCCCGTGGGAGATCATGATCTTCCGGAAATAGAGGGCGAAGTGGCACAAATCCGGAAACTGACAGCATTGGATTTTCAAATGATTGCGGTGAAAGTGGATGACTGGAACCTCGATCTGTCTCCGTGGAAAGCACCAGCGGTATTCGGAAATGAGGATTTTGGCGAGGGTGCAGCCTCGTTGCTAGAAGAAATTTTGCGTTTATGCTCGGATGAAAGTAAAACTTATTATCTTGGAGGATATTCTCTTGCAGGGTTGTTTTCTCTGTGGGCATCTTATCAGACGGATCGGTTTGCGGGGATAGCGGCGGCATCGCCCTCGGTGTGGTTCCCCGGGTTTCTACCCTATGTGAAAGAGCACGAGAATCAGAGTCGGGCAGTTTACTTAAGCCTGGGGGACAAAGAGGAAAAGACCAGAAATCTTGTTATGGCTACTGTGGGTGACTGCATCCGGGAGGCACATGCGTGGCTGCAACAGTGTGGGATCCGCAGTACGCTGGAATGGAATCCGGGGAATCATTTCAGAGATCCGGGCCTGCGGACTGCGAAGGCATTTGCCTGGGTAATGAAAAATTCATAAATTTTGCTTATCGGATCGGAGGAGAGGGATATGGTAATGGAAGCTCTGGTATACATATTGACATTATTGTTTGGAGTATCTACCGTTATCATTATAAAAAATAAGAGATATAAGGTTGTACCTTTTATATGTCTGGACATCATCCTGACATTTGCTGGTTTTGCCATCACATCATTTGTTATTTTGTTTGTAGGGAATGAAGCTCTCGAGGCGCTGCTGATTATGAGCGTGTTTGGATTGTTTCTGTTTTTACTGGGTGCGAATGATATCTATGCTGTATTTTGCTGCAATCAGAAGATAGAAGCTATCTATTGCGGATATAACAGCTACCCCGGACGCTATGGGATTACCAGCTATGCACCGGTGTTTGAATACGTCTGTAACGGCACGGCTTACCATGAGCAGACCACATTGACGGTACCCTATCGTCTGCTGCGGAGGATGACAGAAGGGAACACTTATCCCATCTATATTCATTCAAAACATCCTGGAGTATGTGTTTTGAAGAGAAGAATCAGGTTCACGACAGTGATTGAATTTGGTTTTGCAATTATGTTTTTGGTAGTAGCAATTTTGTGGCAGCAATCCTGAAAATGGTACATAGGAATACTCGGAACATGTGGACAATGCCGAATACCGGAGAAACCGGTAAATCAGTAGAAACTCTGAGGTTTGCGGAAATGTTAAGTTCCTTTGCGCAATTTCCCGGAGATGTTGATAGTACTGCATAGCTATTGCATGCTATACTTCCTGCGAAAGGAGAGGTGACGGATGCAGTTAGGAAACAATATTCAGACCTTAAGAAAAAGGAAGGGGCTTTCGCAGGAGAAGCTGGCAGAAAAAATTAATGTTACAAGGCAGACCATATCAAATTGGGAATTAGGAGAGACTGCGCCGAACCCGGAGCAATTAATTCTTTTATCAAAGCAATTCGACATAAGCATTGATGTGTTAGTGGGAAATGATGCGATGCCGTCCGGGAGTTCGAGGGAGAATAAGAGTATAAAAGATATCTATATCGGATTGATCGTTTTGTGCGGCATCGTAGCATGCGTATGGGCATCTTCGGCAAACAGATTTCGCTATGTGGAAATACTGGGAATCACCATTGCCGGGGCGGTGATAGGATCATGCCTGGGCAGAGTTATCCATGGAATTTTGATGTATTTGCGAAATGATAAAAAGTAAGAGGAAGTTCAGCTTTTTTCATAATATTTGTACACCATAGACATATCTGCTGCTTCGATGGTAAAGATTGCAAAATAGAGCGTTAGTGCCCGCAGCTATTTCTATTGCTTTGGCGCAAATCGCATCAAAATAGCAAAATCAGTACAAAAAAACTTCTAAATCAAACATTTTTTGTACTGATTTAATTATTTTTCCTATTTTAGCGAAAATAATCACTTATAATAGGCCAAAATTTCATGTTTTTGTATTTTTTTAGTGAAAAATGTTGCTTTAAATACAAACAGAACTCCCGGAGGGCCGTCTGCTCCGGGAGTTATTCATAAAAGATGCGCCACATTTATTTCATATTGCGGCATTCGCCGCATCACGACAAAAGTAAAAACCGAGCAAGCTCGTAATCACGGTTCTTATTTTGCCTGTGTGCAGCTTAACTCTCAATTTATTTCCGGTGTTTATTCTCCAAAGCCGCTTCCACGAATCCCTTAAATAACGGATGGGGTCTGTTGGGTCTGGACTTGAGCTCGGGGTGTCCCTGGGTGGCGACGAAGAAGGGATGCTCGGTAAGCTCGCACATCTCCACGATACGTCCGTCAGGGGACAATCCGGACAGACGCAGACCGTGTTCAGTGAGGACGGCACGGTAATCGTTGTTGACCTCGTAACGATGACGATGTCTCTCGGAGATATTCTCCTGTCCGTAGAGCTGATAAGCACGGGAATCCTTATCCAGTACACAAGGGTATGCACCCAGTCTTAAGGTGCCGCCGATATCCTCGACACCGTTCTGATCCGGCATCAGAGCGATCACAGGATGTGTGGTGTTAGGATCCAGTTCCACACTGTGTGCATCCGTATAACCAATGACATTTCTTGCATATTCTACGATCGTCAGCTGCATTCCCAGACACAGTCCCAGGAAGGGAACTCCATGGGTTCTTGCATACTGAATCGCCAGGATCTTGCCTTCGATACCCCGGGAACCGAAGCCGCCGGGTACCAGGACACCGTTGCAGTCACCTAACAGTTCATCCACATTTTCAGGCGTTACCGTCTCGGAGTCGATCCATTTGATGTGTACGGTCGCATGATTGGTGATACCGCCATGCTTCAGAGCCTCTACAACACTGATATAGGCATCATGCAGAGAGACATATTTTCCGACCAGAGCAATCTGCACTTCATCGGTGGGATGACGCAGATCCTCTACCATCTTCTTCCAGTCTGCCAGATCCGGTTCCGGACAATCCAGATGCAGACATTCACAGGCTACCTGTGCCAGATGCTCTTTTTCCATAGCTAACGGAGCCTCATACAGATATTCCACATCCAGATTCTGCAATACATGACTCTGAGGTACGTTACAGAACAGAGCAATCTTATCCTTGATGGACTGATCCAGAGGATGCTCACTTCTGCAGACGATGATATCCGGCTGGATGCCCATGCCCTGCAGATCCTTAACACTGGCTTGGGTAGGCTTGGTCTTCAGCTCCTGAGAAGCACTCAGATAAGGAATCAGCGTTACATGGATCAGAATGGCATTGTCATGCCCAACCTCATGCTGGAACTGACGGATGGACTCCAGGAAAGGCTGGCTCTCGATGTCACCTACGGTACCGCCTACCTCGATGATGGCGATACGGGTCTCATCATCTGTAAAGTTGCGGTAAAAGCGGCTCTTGATCTCATTGGTGATATGGGGGATGACCTGAACGGTACCTCCGCCAAAATCACCGTGAAGATCGCAGAGGAACTCGGCAATATCGATGCGGCTATGTCCGACGCGCTGGAATTGGCAAACCGACGGGCGGACGCACTGACAGACAAGAGTCCGTGGAACAGCATCGCCCTCGACAGGCAGGTGAGCGACACCTATACCTCAGGCACCTTAAACGAGCTGGTACAGGAGATCGGACAGTCCATCGAAGCAAAGAGCGGCACGCAGTACGAGGTTGTAACGGATTATGCCAAGTGGGTACTGGCGATTCAGGCTGCGGGCGGCGACCCGTCTTCGCTGGTATATAACAATACAAAAATCGACCTGTTATCAAAGATCTATAACTTCCATGTCCGGTTAAACGACGGAACGGTCAAGACCCTTTATGCACAGGGGCTGAATGCGCCGATCTGGTCGCTGATCGCGCTGGACAGCGTACCGGAAGCGGTACCGGAGAATGCGAGATACAGCAAGGCGGATCTGGTGGAATATATCCTTAGGGCACAGAAAGCGGACGGTTCTTTCGCGCTCTCTGCGGAATATGGCTCGGATGTGGATATTACGGTGATGGCGCTGCAGGCGCTCGCCAGACACAGAGACGAAGCCGGGGTGGGCGGAGGCTGTGGTGTGGAGCCAGGGGTGCGGCTGGGGGCAGCAGGAGGACGGAGGATTCACTTCAATCAACACTGTGAACTGCGAGTCTACGGCGCAGACCATCATCGCACTGACAACGCTGGGTATGGATCCGGCAGCAGCGCCGTTCAAGACCGAAACAGGCAAGACCATGCTCGATGCCCTGCTCTATTATCATCTGGGTAACGGCAGCTTT
>ERZ779869.4340-NODE-4340-length-10189-cov-3.977896_pt1 | contig 10189 bp, 7 predicted proteins | sample MGYA00511557_ERZ779869 | MGnify/ENA primary metagenome ERZ779869 (study PRJEB29588, sample SAMEA2154620) | human gut metagenome | biome: human gut; feature: human-associated habitat; material: faeces | place: Denmark | collected 2008/2010 ...
TTCATCATTTAAAATTTCTGTAATTCTTTCTAAATCATTAAAAATTAAAGTTGCTCTTTTATATGTTGCAAACCTTCTTGCAAAACCTATAAATAAATCATTTGGCGAAAGAGAACCTATAATTTCTTTAATTTCTTCATAGCTAACTCCTGCTCTTCTTAACCTTGTCGTTGTATTTTCTTTTACCATTTCAATTAATTTTTCTTTTCTGTCTAAATGAGCTTTCCAAAGTTCTTCATCTGGAATATTTTTTATTTTTTTCCAGGTATCTTCTAAATAAATTCTATCGTGCCAATATGGCGATGTTGCAGATGTTAAATATTTATTATATAACTCTTTCAAGTTTGGAGAAAGCCATGAACAAGTATGTATTCCATTTGTTACATATGTAATTGGAGATTCATTTGCTGCAATATTAGGCCATACATCTGCAAAAAGTTCTCTTGAAACTTCGCCATGAAGTTTACTTACACCATTTTTCTTTCCTGCTATTTTTAATGCAAAAATCCCCATATTAAATCCAGAATCTAAACCTTCTTGTGGTTTCATTCCTAGTTTTAAGAATTCTTCTCTTGATAGTCCTAAACGTGGCCAGAAATCTTTGAAATATTTCTCAACCAAACCAATTGGGAAAATATCATTTCCTGCTGGAACTGGTGTATGTGTTGTAAATACTGTTTTTGATGATGCAATATCTCTTGCAACTTCAAATGACACTTGTTTTTCTTTTATTATATTTTTTATTACTTCTAAGTTTAAGAATGCAGAATGTCCTTCGTTCATGTGGTAAATTGTTGGTTTTAGTCCTAATCTTCTTAATAGATTTACTCCACCCATTCCAAGAATAATTTCTTGTCTTATTCTCATTTCTTGGTCTCCACCATAAAGTCTTGCAGTTGTATCTCTATCTTCATCATTATTTAAATCTATATCTGAATCCATTAAATATAATTTAATTCTTCCTACATTGATTTCCCATACTTTTAAGTAAATTCTTCTTCTTGGGAATTTGATATATATCATTAAATCATTTCCATCCACATCTTTTACTGGATTAATTGGTAAATCATATAAATCTAAATCTCTATATTCTGCTTGTTGCATTCCATATTTATCTATTCTTTGATTAAAATAGCCATTTTTATATAATAAACCTACAGCCACTAATGGAATTCCTAAATCACTTGCAGATTTCAAATGATCACCAGATAAAATTCCTAATCCTCCTGAATATATAGCTATTGTTTGATCTAGTCCATATTCTGCTGAAAAATATGCTATTAAATCTGTCTTATTATCTGGATATTTTGCACTAAACCATGTATTTTTACTGTTCATGTATCCATCAAAATCTGCTACAACTTTATCATATTCTTTTAAGAATTGTACATCTTTTGATGCAGCTTCCAATTTATCTTGTGCTACTGCTTTTAAAAATTTTACAGGATTTTTATTACATCTTTCCCATAAATCTATATCCATCATTTTAAATAGTCTTAGAAAATCAGTGTTCCAAGACCACCACAAATTATTTGCTATTTCATTTATTCTCCCAATTCTCTTTGGTAATTGTGGATTTACTGTAATTCTATTAAATACGTACATTTCTATTCCTCCTATGTTCCTCTATTCCTACCATTATAATGGTAACTTTTTCTTTTCGTTAATCACATTTATTATCTACTAATTTTATTTTTTTGTCAATATATTGTTTCTAGTTTTGATATTTTTTATGAACAATAAACACAAAGGATTGCCTCTAAGCCTACATTCAAATCTATCAATCCAATTTTATAATGATAATCTAAATCTTCTAATTCTTGAATAATTTTTCTTAGTTCAGAAGTTTTAAAACCTTTTGCCTGCAATTTATATTTGTTTACTAGAAACATCTGATTTGGTTTTAATTGAAGACTTTGAACAACATCCTTATTATTAGCAATTGCAATTTTTACAAAGTATAATTTTTTAAAATGATTATACAGTGTGATTAAAATTTTTTGAATTGGTTCTTTTGATGCGATTAAATTATACAACACTTCTAATGCTTCTTTTACTTTTTTCTGTCCTAAATTATCTGTTAAATCAAATATTATACTTTCTATTTTCTTTATGCATAATTTATCTATATCCTGTTTTTGAATTTTTCCATTTTCTCCAGCATATTCAATTAATTTTCTAATTTCATTAATTAAATCTTGCATATTTGTTCCGCAACTTTCTATAAGATATTGTAGTGTACTTTCATCTACATTTACTTTATAACTATTGCAAATTGCTTTTAATCTTTTTATAATTTGAAATGGCTTTTGTTCTTCAAAATTGCATACAGTTCCAATTTTCTCTATCGTGTTATAAATCGAATTTTTTTCTACTTCATTTTCAACAAATACAAGAATTACTGATTCATTTATCATGTCTATGTTAGATTTTAAATATTCATTTATTTTGTCTTTTAATTCTTTACTTGCTCCACCGCTTCTACCTTTTACTTCTCTTTTAAATATCCCAGTATTTCTAGCTATTATAAGCTTAGTTGAGTATCCAAATGCTGGTGTTTCAATGTCTGCAATTAATTCTTGGATATTATTTTCATCAATTGCTATGTAATTTATTCCTTTTATTATTTCTCCAAACTTTTTCTTTATTTTATTAAGTTGCTGTTGCAACAAAAAAGTTTCTTCACCATATAATAAATAAATTCCTTTTGGTTCTTGTTGACTTAATTGTTTTTCTAACTCATCTATTTTTAACATCTGAATACTCCTTGAACTTTATTTTTCCATTATAATTCTAAATACTTCTGCCACACTCCATGCTTGAGCAATTGCACCTTTAGGAGTAAATGGCTTACGTGAATCATATATTTCCGCAATACTTCCAATACATCCTCTTTCTTGGATTTCTTTTGAAAATGTTTTAGTTACATTTTCTACAAATTCTTTTAATTTAATTTTATAATTTTCCCTATCTGCCTTTGTTTTTCCATTAGTAGATAATTGTTTTAATGAATTATAGTATAATCCCAAAAGCCATGTCCAAGTAATTCCTTGGTGATAGCTAAAATCTCTTCTACATCCATCTCCCTCATATACTTCTACATAGTTTTCTTCACCTTTGGCTAATGATTTTAAACCATAATTATTAAGCAATTTTTTGGTTACTGTCTCTACTATTTCTTTTGCTTCCTCTGAAGCTGGATTTAATACAGGATATGTTAAACTTAATGCAAATAATTGGTTTGGCCTTATTTTATTATCTCCTAGCACATCATATAAACATTTTCTACGTTTATTATAAAATTTAGTTTCAAAAGAATTTTTAGTTTTATTAGCCATTTTCTCATATTTTTTAGCTTTTTCTTTTTCACCTTTTTTCAATGCTAGTTCTTGCATTATTTTCAATGCATTATACCACATAGCATTTATTTCTACAGCTTTTCCATTACGTGGTGTTACTGCTATTCCTGCATATTTGGCATCCATCCATGTGTTTTGAGTATTTTCTGTTCCTGATGAAATCAATCCATCTATATCCATATAAATATTATTATCATATAACTCAATTCCCTTAGCATAATTTTCAATAATATTTTCTAATTTAACATAAATTTCATTCATTACGAATTCATAATTATCTGTATATTGCAAATATTTTTTTACTTGTTCAAAGAACAATAATGAAGCATCAACACTATTATATAATGGTCTATAATCATCTTCACTATAAGTATTTGGAATTAATCCAAATTTAATATCTCTTATACAATGTTGTAAAACTTTTTTTGCATTATCAAATCTTCTAGTTACCAAAAACAACCCCTCAAATGAAATTAAAGTATCTCTCATCCAATCTAGAAACCATGGATAACCTGCTATAGCTGAATAAGTATTGAACAATGGCCTTTTTATTATAAAATTATCTGTGGCTATTAAAAATGTTTTTATCAATTCATCTTTTTCTTTTTCATCTTTTGCCTTATCTACTTTAGAATTATCTATTAACATAGATTCATTAAATATTTTGTGTAACCTGACTGTTTCTTTCATTATTAATGCTCTTGCATCTAATTCTTCAATATTATCTTCTGTTGAGCAAATAAATGAAATTTCTTTTTCTTCATTTGGTTCTATTTCAATCTCATATCTTCCAGGCACAGCATGATTCTCTTCTGGTTCAAATCCTCTTTTTTGTTCTTCTATGTAAAACATATTATAAAATGTATCATTATGATGTTCTATATATTTTCCTTCATTGATTGCCATAAAAATTGGATTTTGTTCATCTATTCTTATTTCTAGTTTTTTCTCATGCATTTTTTGATCTACTTTGAATTGATGATCTTTATTTATTCCATGTGCATTTCTAAAATTCATAATAGGCGCCAAAATCAATTTCGAATGATGATTTCCATTTTTTATTTTATAATATACTCCAACTGTATTTTTATAATGTTCCATACAAATTACTTTTGTAATCTCTATATCTTCTACCTTATATTCAAACATTGGAAAAAGTTCTTTTATAAAGCTTTCTTGATATTTGTAACCTTGTGATATATAGTTTTTTCCTATATTAGTAAACAAATCATATTTTCTTCCATCTACTTCTATACTTTCATCAAGTTTGGATAAAATTAATCTTCTTCTTGCTGGTGGAATAATTGGAACTACTAATAACCCATGATATTTTCTAGTATTTGCTCCAATAATCGTAGATGAAGCAAAGCCTCCTATTCCATTTGTTATAATCCATTCTTTATCTAATGCTGTTTCCAATTTTAAATTTTCTTTTGAAAATTTCATATTTTTACTTCCTTTCATTTGTTATTTTTCAATTTTCTTTGGACGTTCTTTATCTGAATCTTTTATTGACTGTATTCTTTCACTATACTTAGCACTAAATTTTCCTTGATGTTTTGTTCTATCTTTTTTATTTGGGTCAATTCCTTTTCTTTTTGCTTTTTTATCCATTCTAATTTTTTCTTTTTTCAATTTATTTATTCTTTTGTCTGATTGCAATTTGGCATTTAGCATTAAATATTCAGGGTCACTCTCTTTGTCTTGGAATTTCATATCATTACATATTAATGTAATCGCAGATTCTGCTATTAAATAAGGATCATGTCTTATTTTATCATCTATTATTGTAGAAATATTTTTCTTAATAAATTTGATTCTTTTTACTCTAGGATCATTGATTTTTTGTTCTACTAAATCTGCACCCTCTTTATTATATTTTTTTATGTATTCTGGTATAACTTCTCCTGTATCATAAATACAATAATCTATTAATCCCTCACCACAGTGGTCTATAATTGCCTTTATATGGTCTTCAACTGAATAATCATCCGTTTGTCCTGGTTCTGTCATAATATTATTAATATAAATTTTTATTGCTTTACTTTCCTTTATTGCTTTTGCTACACCATTAACCAACAAATTAGGAATAACATTTGTATATAAACTTCCTGGTCCAATTATTATACTATCAGCGTCTCTTATAGCCTCTAATACGCCTGGTGCTGGTTTACAATTTGAAGGTCTTAAAAATACTCTATTTATTTTAGTCACCTTATCATTAACTATTTCTGGTATTTTGTCTTTTTCTTCTACTACATATCCATTTTCTAATTCAGCACAAATCTTCATTTCTTCTGTTGTTACTGGCATTACATTTCCTGTTATGTTAAAGATAGAATTGCTTTTTGCTATTGATATTGCATCATTTTTATAAATTTCTTTCATTGCAGTAAAATAAATATCAGAAAATTTTAATCCTCTTAATCTTTCATTTGTCATTTCGTGATTTAATATTTTGTCTAGTTCACCTTGTTTATCTGCTGATAAAGCAACTATACTATCTTTAACCTCTTCAAATGGCAAAGTCGTTCCTAAGGCTCTTCTTGAATTATTAGGTATTTTTCCATATTCTGAAACAGCAACAATTGCAGTAATATTATCTGTATATCTTTTCATTCCTGTTAATACTGTATTTAAACCTGCCCCTCCACCTATAGCTACTATTTTAGGTCCTTGGTCATATATTTTTCTATCAAATATCAATGACTTTACATTTACATTCTTTTTGTTTTTCATTCTATCATCTGTTGCTTCTATAAATAATTCCATATTTCTTTTATTTAAAAATACTAAACCTAGTACTATGCAAGTAAATCCCACAACAAATACTGCAATAACTTTTCCAGCTTCTGCAAATTCCATTTCCTTTTGTACTAAAATCTTTGCTATTCCATAACAGGTCATTACAATTCCTACTAAAACTAAAAATATCCACCTCTTCATTTTTGAACTTGATTTTAGCCAATGCCATAGTCCTTTCATTTCTATCATCCTTTCACAATTATATTATTTCTATTTCTGGTTCTATTTTCTTTTCAAATTTATTATATACTTGTTCTTCCACATATTTCATTAATTGTTTTACATCTTCAGCTGTTGCATTTCCTTTATTTATGATAAATCCTGCATGTTTCTCAGAGACTTGTGCTCCTCCAATTTGATATCCTTTTAGTCCACATTCATCTATTAATTTTGCTGTTATAAAATCATTACCTCTTTTAAATGTACTACCTGCACTCGGATATTCAATTGGTTGTTTTTCTTTTCTATATGTTGCATATTCATCCATTTTGCTTCTTATTTCTTCAGGATTTCCTTTTCTCAGTTGTATTTCTGCCTCTAAAATAATGTAATCATTTTGCGAAAATATACTATTTCTATATTCAAACTTTGCTTCTTCATTTGAAATAACTTGAATCTTTCCATCTCTTGTCATACATGTAATTTTTTTTACAATATCTTTCATTTCACTTCCATGAGCACCAGCGTTCATTCTAATAGCTCCACCTATTGTTCCTGGAATTCCTGAAGCAAATTCAAATCCTTCTAATTTTTCTTTCAAACATTTTTGTGCCAAAAATGCAAGTTTTACTCCACTACCAACTTTTAATTTTCCACTTTCTTCTATTTCTATTTTATCAAATTCTATTTTTAGTACTATTCCTCTTATTCCATCATCAGATACTAATAAATTACTTCCATTTCCAACTACTGTTATTGGAACTTCTGCTTGCTTTGAAATTTTTATTATTAATTTTAATTCTTCAACATTATTTATTTTAACGAAAATTTCAGCAGGTCCACCAATTTTAAATGAAGTATGCTTACTCATTGGTTCATTTGTAAAAATTTTATCTTTAGAAACAATTTTTTGAATTTCTTCTAATATCATTCTTTTACTCCTATCTCTCAAAATTTTATAGTGAGTATCCTTTTTATTATAATAATCAGGTTAATCTTATCATTTTTTTCCTAGATTTACAAGTTTTTTTACTAAATCTCTTTGTTTTTTCTCAAATATGTAGTATAATATAGTTGTGGTGTTTTTTTCCACAATTTGCTTGAGCAATATGCTCGATTGGAGGTTATTATGTGGCAAATATGGTTAATTGCATCTGGAATATTTTTTATTATTGAAATTTTTACTGTTGGATTCTTTGTTTTTTGGCTTGGAGTTGCAGCATTAATTGCAATGGTAATTAGTTTCTTTATAGATAATGTAATTTTTCAGGCATCAGTATTTGTTATATCGTCAGGATTGCTTATATTAGCAACAAGACCATTAATAAATAAAATTGCAAAAAAAGATACTATTCCTACTAATGTATATTCACTTGTTGGAAAAAAAGGAATTGTAATTGAAGATATTGATTGGGCAAAAGGTACTGGTCAAATTAAAATCGAAGGCGAAATTTGGTCTGCAAAAACAAAAGAACAAATTAATATTCAAAAAGGTACAGAAGTTGAAGTCGAAAGTATTGAAGGAGTTAAGGCTTTTGTAAAACCCTTAAGAAAACTTTCAAATATATAGTTATTTAAATTAATTTTTATAGAGCAAGTTAACTTGCTAGAAGGAGGATTTTATGTACTTTTTAATTGCATTACTTATTATAATAGTTATTATAGCAGTTAAATCAATCAAAGTCGTTAGACAATCTGAGGTATACATTATTGAAAGATTAGGTAAATTTCACAAAGTCGCAGATGCCGGGCTTACAATTATAATACCATTTTTCGATCATGTTAGAAGTGTTGTTAGTTTAAAACAACAAACAATGGATGTTCCACCTCAAGGAGTTATTACTAAAGATAATGTTACAATTACAATAGATACTGTTGTATTTTATCAAATCACAGATCCAGCAAAAGCTGTTTATGAAATTCAAAGTTTAAAGAAAGGTATTGAATACCTTGCAATCACTACAATACGTGATATTGTTGGTAAGATGGATTTAGATGAAACATTTAGTTCAAGAGATGGTATAAATTCTCAATTAAGAACAATACTTGATGATGCAACAGACAGATGGGGTTGTAAAATTGATAGAGTTGAAATAAAAGATATCACTCCACCAGCTGATATTAGAGATGCAATGGAAAAACAAATGAATGCAGAAAGAAATAAAAGAGCTTTGATTCTTGAAGCTGAAGCTCAAAAACAATCTGCAGTTACTATTGCAGAAGGTAAAAAACAAGCAGCTATTCTTGAAGCCGAAGCTGATAGAGAAGCAAGAATTCGTAGAGCTGCTGGTGAAGCACAAGCTATAAAATCTGTTGCAGAAGCAAAAGCAAAAGAAATCACTATGGTTTATGATGCTATTAAAGCTGCTGACCCAGATGAAAAACTTGTACAAATCAAATCACTTGAAGCACTTGAAGAAATTGCAAAAGGTGACGCTAATAAAGTATTCATTCCTTTTGAAGCAACTAGTGCATTAAGTAGTTTAGGTGCAGCAAAAGAAATGTTTAAAGATGATAATAAATAACTATAAAAAGCTGAAATTAAATTTCAGCTTTTTTATTTTCCAAATATGGTTCTATATGCACAACAGCTTTATATACTTTTTCAAGAGTAGTTATACTTTCTTCCAATTTATCTGCTAATTGATGACTTTTAAATGTTGTCATTTCCCCATCAACAGCAATTGTTAAAAACACAACATATTGATACCCTACAGGAGCTGATGATATTCCATTTATAGCCTTTACATCTTTATATGTATTAACAATATTTATAACCATATCTTTTGTTTCTTCATCCATTGACATATCCATTAAAATATTATAACTTTCTATAAAAATTTTTCCTCCAGTCTTACAAATCCATGCAGATATACAAATACCAACAACACTATCAAACCAGTTAATTCCTTTTAATGATAACAATATAGATATCAATGTAAATGTCGTAATAATGCAATCGTTTCTATGGTCTTCCATGCTTGCTTCAAGCAATATATTATTACATTTATTATACATCGTTTTTGTATAAATATATAATGTTAATTTTGTAATTATAGTAATGACACACACTACTACTAACCACCATGTAAAAGAAATTTCACTACCTGTAAAAAGCGTTTTGGCTGAATCTATAATAGTTTTTATAGAAACCACTATCATTGATATTGAAATAAATAGTGAAAACATATACTCAGCTTTTCCATGTCCAAAATTATGGTCATCATCACGTGGTACACTTGCAATTTTATTTCCTATTGATGTCATTATTGATGCAAATATATCTCCTGCACTATTTATACTATCTGCTATCATAGCTTGGCTTTTTGTTGAAAATCCAACAATTGCCTTTATTGAAAGTAAAAATATATTTCCTATTATTCCAAATAGTCCTACTCTTTTGGTTATTTCAAATCTATTTTCAGCTTCTTTCATAATGTTTCTCCTCTTTTTTATAAGTATATTTGGTTATTATATATTTTTACTTTAAATTTTGCAATAGGTTTATCTAGATTTATTTACACCTAATATTCCTCCAAACATTCCACAAACTATCCCAGATATAATCATTACAATTGATTGCATTGATAATGCAAATTTTTGATTTATTATGCTCGAAAGTAAATATATACTTATTAAATATATTCCTCCTACTATAGCTCCATTTAATAATCCGTTTCTTTGAATTTTTGAGTTTGATATTGTGCTACCAATAAATATGCTAATTGCCGTTATTACTATTATTGTTGGTGTTATAAAATTTTCACTTATGTTTGTATATGTTAAAATTATTGAAAATATTAACAAAAATATTATCGTTGTTATAAATGATATTATAATTCCTTTTATAATATTTGAAATTGATG
>ERZ779869.4341-NODE-4341-length-10188-cov-2.865292_pt1 | contig 10188 bp, 8 predicted proteins | sample MGYA00511557_ERZ779869 | MGnify/ENA primary metagenome ERZ779869 (study PRJEB29588, sample SAMEA2154620) | human gut metagenome | biome: human gut; feature: human-associated habitat; material: faeces | place: Denmark | collected 2008/2010 ...
TTCGCGCGCCTGACGGCGGCTGTCGGCAAAGGCAAACAAAAGCCCCGCCACCGCCGCGGCAACAAGCAATATTTCAAGCGCTGTCAAAAGAATTTTTCCGGTTTTTCTTTTCATTATTATAGATAAATATTGAAGCTTACTCGCCCGCCCGGCGCATTCTCCGCACCGGCGGTATCTGTACGGTTACAGTATACCACAAAAAAACGATAAAAGCAAGACCTTGCGGTCTTGCAACCTAACGGTCTTGCAACCTTGCGGTCTTGCAGCCTTGCGGTCTTGCGACCTAACGGTCTTGCGCATACCGACCCGCCGCAGCGTCAAAAAACAATTTTCGGGATCTCCGAACGGCACTGCCGCTTCGCCAAATGTAAGCCAGCATTTATATGCACAGAAACCGGGCTGCCGCAAGGTGCGACAGCCCGAATGAAGCAAGAATAGATCCTTCCTTATTATTTATCCCTGAAGGACTCGGAAATTTCGGCAAACACGCCGTTGATATAGCTCTCGTTGGCGGCTATCTTCGACGACCACGACTTATCGTTGGCGATCACGCTGTTTCTGAACAGCGCCACGGCGCTGTTTGCCCAGGTGAAGTTTCCGCTGTAAAGCCTTGCCATGTCAACATAGATGTTCGACTTTATAATATCATACATCTGCGCGTCAAGCGGGTCGTTGGAGTACATACTCTTGAACACGACCTCAAACAGTGTGGGAGACGTAAGGCGATAGCTTTCCGACGCCAGCGCCTCGATCACAGCGCCCGACATCTCAGCGTCACGCGCCGAAACGGGAATGCAGTAGTTGGTGTATGCAAAACCAAGGTTGGTGCAATAGCCGTCCGAGTTTTCGCCTATCATAGGATAAGGCAGAATACCGTACACCCAGTCAACATCACGGAAGCCGATTATGGTCGATCCGGCACAAGTCCCGAGCAGGGCGTTGCCCGACTTTATCGACTTATACCCGTTTGTTGCGTCGTAGCATATCTCCTGATTGTTGTTTATCCAGTCGCCAAGTCTCGAAACCAGATCGACCATCCTCTCGCCCTTGAAATCATCGCTAAGCACTATACTGCCGTTTTCATCCCAACGGGTCATATGTATGCCGGATGCGGCAAGGAAGGAGTCCACGTGCGTCTGGTTGAAGATGACAAGGCCGAAATTATCGCCGAAATCCGGAGTCTGCGAGGCGTTAAGATCACTGTACGCGGTGCGGCACATCTCTGCCATTTTGTCAAGCGTCCACTTGTTCTCTGCGGCAAGTGCGCGCGGGTCTTCGATTCCAAGCGTCTTTACCATTCCGGTATTCACGACCATGAAATACAGGTTGTAAAGAAATTCGTTTGAAATATCCCCGGTGATGAAATACAGCTTGCCGTTTATCTCGGAGGATCGGATAAGGGATTCCGGCCACCACGGCTTTAAGGTGTCGGGATATTCAAGTTCATAAAGATCGGTAAGCATACCGCGCTGGGCAAGTATGCCAGAACACATACTGTAACAGCCGATGATGTCATATTCGGAGGTGCCGGAGCTCATTGAAGCCTCCGCCTGAGTCACAAATGCGTCCTTGTTTGAGTTGTCACCCTTTATCAGGGTGTATATCAGCTTAACGCCAAGCCGCTGAGACACCTTGAGGTTGCGGTTGTAAATGGAGTCGTTGACGCGGTCGTCGGTATGCTCCTCAACGAAAAACTCATTCCGTGTGGTCTCCCAGCCCAGCACATGAACGTCCGAGTCAAAATTCATTGTGGCGGGCAGACTGTCCTTAAGCAGACCGTTCTCGTCATAAAGATCCTCGGTCTGTGCAACCGTAGATTCCGCCCCGACTGAGGAAACCGGGGGATCCTTTTCATCTGTACCATTCCGGCAGGAGCAAAGCAGACATATAAGTGCCATCAAAAGTGCTATAAGCGGCAGAAGCGGGTGTGTCTTTTTCATTGTTTTTGTTTTCTCCTTATTTATTATTTTTATCAGCCGATTGTAAAAGTCGGCAATTTAAAATAAAATCCGTTTTTTCGGTGGCTTTGCCGACGAAAAACACCGCATAGACGTGCCAAGCGAGTCCGCGCGCCGAGGGGAGCCGCCAAAATCCGCGATTTTGGCGAGCGGCGATAAGCGCGCGTATCCCCGCCGCGCGGATCTCAATTGTAAAACGCAGTTTTACAATTGGCTATATTATTTTTATGAGAACATTGAAAACTCTACATAAACTGCGCGGTGATCAGAGCATATGAGTTCATCCTCCACACGGTAGATACGGATGTTGAAATCCCCCTCCGACACATAGCAATAGTCGATAATGTTCACCTCGCAGGTGTTCACGTCGTCCCGGTCAGAGGTAAGATATTTTGCGTCCGACACGCCCTCGGCGGTCATAAGCCGGTAATACTCGCTTGAGGGAGTAAAGTTGAAGTCCCCCGTCACCACAAAGGGCAGCTCAAGGCGCGCCAGCGCATTCCTCAGCACATTGATCTGAGGCTTTCGCGCGGCATCGTTATAGTCAAGGTGAGTGTTCACATGATAATATTCTCCGCCGCCGTCAATACGGCGGAAGTGAGCAAGCGTAAATATGCGGTACTGAGAGGATGAGTCAAGCTTTGAATGCTTTGACGGCGTGGCTGAAAGCCACCGTGTTTCGGTAGAGACCAGCTCCAGCCGGTCGCGGCGGTAAAAGATGGCGTTGCGCCAGTTCTGACCGCCGGGGTCGTTTATCTCTCCCACCCAGTCGTAAACGTCGCCAAGCTCCCGCACAAGTATGTCGAGCCACTGCGTCGTGACCTCCTGAAATCCCACGCTGTCCGGCATACGTGCCCTGACCGTCTTAACGACAAGGTCGGCGCGGGAGGGATCGTCGTTCAGGGTGCAAAGGATATTGAAGCTCATCACCGACATACGCGGATTATTGTCCGTAATGACACTGCCGCTAAGGCTGGCGTTTATTCTGCCATCAACAGCAGCGTCCGCCGACAAAGCACCGCTTAAAAGGCTATTGACGACATATCTCAGCGCATAAATGTCATATCCCGCAATGAAAATACTGCCATTTTCCGAAATAATACGGCTCTCTCCCTCAGCCATGCCGTCAAGCGCCGCCTTGACCGCCGCTCCCTCGCGGTTGATCCTGCCAAGCAGTATCTCCTTGCCCTCCGCCTCCTTGACGTCGGAGACGACAGACATACGTATGCCCGCCGCCGAAAGCAGATGTGCGCGAAGCGCGGAGGCGAGCTTTTCCGCCTCGCTGTCGCCAGCCGGATAGACTATGCGGTAATCTCTTGCATCTGTACCGTCTATCAGAATTTCCTCTACATCATATTCGCCCTCATGCGTAAAGCACTGGGAGCGGCGGATGTAAAGATTTCCGTCCTCGTCGGCGGAGAGCGCCCCGGCAAGCTCCTGAGCCGCCGCAAGCGTCAGCTCCTGCGTACCGCCCATTACCAACAGCTTGCCGCCCGAAACCGCAACGGCACAGTCGCCCACACGCAGGCGGCGGGAAAGCGCTCGGCTTTCCTCGCGCCCGGTATCACCAACCAGAATTTCAAACTCGCCGGGCAGTATCCCACGGTTTTCGTTGGTGTAGTCGTCGCCGATCTCAAGCTCGCAGCCGCAAGCCGCCTTTATCGCATCACGCAGGATACGCGCCGCCTGCTGTTCGTCACTGCCGGCACTGCGCGGAATTATTATTCTGAACCCGCTTTGCCCCGCGCTGACCGGGGTAAGAAGTATCTCGTCCTCCGTATGCGGGGCGGCGGGGGAACAGGCCGATAACGCCGCAAGAAGCAAAAGCAACGCGGCAAAAACACATATTTTTTTCATGCTTTCATTTTATCATAGACAAATGTATGTGTCAAGGAAAAAATCCGATACATCAAACCAAAAATACGACGCAAAATATCTTTTTTATCTTGCGTTCCGGCGCAGGATATGATACAATATCAGATAAGAAAAACGCACGGAGGGAAACAATATGGTCGATTATCTTGAAAACCTTTACTACCTGTCGGGCAGGGCAGTACACCCGAATGCCGGCTGGCAGCACCGCCGCCGGCAGGCACATTCGCGCAGCGACCTTATAGTTTCCTTCGGCGGAACGCTGCATTTATACGAAAATGACCGCAAATACGACGTAAAAAAGGGGGAATTCCTCTTTTTACAGCAGAATATGCCCTCCGGAGGCTACAAGCCCTCGGCAGGTCCGGTGGACTTCTGCTACGTGCTGTTTGACGGGGACATTCCTACGGATATACCCAAGCACGCCGCACTGTCAGATCTCGCCCGCCCCCGCGCACTTTTCAGTCTGATGGACTGCTACAACTCGCTGGCGGAAGCGCCGCGCGGAGTGCTGAACAATCTGGTTCAGGTGCTTTTTTGCGACATCAGAATGCAGTGTGAAAATCAGATTTTTTCCGGGAACGCGGTAGCGGCTTCGGCGCGGGCGTGGGTGCGACGCAACTGTGCGCGCGCCATTACGGTGACGGACGCCGCGCACCGCTTCGGTTACAGCGCCGACCACCTGTCAAGGCTTTTTACCCGTGAATACGGGGGCAGCCTTAAGGAATACATCACCTCGACCCGCCTCTCTCACATAGACTCCCTGCTTGTCGACCCCAAATATTCGCTCGCTGAAATTGCGGAGATGACCGACTTCCAGGGGGAGACGCAGTTTGCAAAATACTATAAGTACCACAAGGGCATGACTCCCGGCGAATTTCGTGCCGCAAAAAAGGGGATTGACTGACAAAGCCTTACGTGTTATAATAAATACGCCGCATATTGCGCGCGTCGCAAAAAACTTGCGGCGGCTCCGCAGGATCTTATCGCGCGGATAGAAAAATAAATTAAATATTCGCAGTACGGTTCCGGACGTGTCCGGATGAGGGGGAAGTTCGGTGAAAATCCGTCGCAACCGCCATTACCGTGATCGGGACGTAAGATTGACTCCCGTAAGTCGGAATACCTGCCGTACAGCGCAAGGTCACCGGCATATGCCGGAACACTTTTGGGTCATGAAGAGTGCAGCCGTTTTACTTATTCCGCGGGAGAAGTGTCGGATGCGCTTTTCCATCGGGATTTTTGATGCTGCTGCGCTCTTTCCGCCATATGGCGGAAGGAGCGTTTTTGTTTTTATTAATTTTCGGGGGCAAGCATGAACAAAGACGGAAAATACACGCGCGAGGACTGCATAAAGCTGCTGGCAGACAAAGGCCGCTCCCTCCGGTCGGCGGGAGAAGAAAGATATCCGCAGCGCCGTGACTTTACCGACGCCGAGGTCTGCGCGATAAAGGCACAGCTCGGTCCGTGGCCGCGGGCGCTTGAGGCGGCGGGGCTGAAGCCCGTGCGCGACGACGACCGTCCGCAAAGGAATCTTGAAAAGCGGATACGCGCAAAGCGGAGGCGCATCGAAGCGCGCAAGAAAACCTCAAAGGACGAAGGCTCTGACGGATAACACCGCCCCGAGGCGTTGTATTTTATAAAAATATTATTTTTTATCTTTAAGGAGAAAACCAAAATGAAACTCAGAAAGCTCACTGCCCTGATTGCGGTAATTGCCGTAATTTCCTGCCTTGTACTCGTTCCCGCACTCGCCGCCGCCGGCGGCGTGACCGTGTACGTTACGATCGCAAACGGCAGTCTTGTAATGACTCAGGAAGCCATAAACGTGACCGACGCCGACGGCGACGGCGCGCTTACCATCAACGACGCACTTTTTCTGGCTCACGAAGCGGGATTTTCGGGCGGAGCCGCCGCCGGATATGCCTCCGAGGTCGGCGCATACGGACTTTGCATTGCAAAGCTCTGGGGCGTTCAGAACGGCGGAAGCTACGGCTACTATCTGAACAACGAATCCGCCATGGGACTTACCGATGCCGTAAAGGACGGGGATCATCTTACCGCCTTTGTCTATACCGACACCGCCGCATTTTCCGACACCTTTTGCTTTTTTGACGTTAACAACGTCACTGCGGAAGCCGGAGAAAAGCTGACCCTCACCCTTTCCGCCGCCGGATATGACGAAAGCTGGAATCCTGTCGTAAAGCCCGTCTCCGAAGCCGTTATCACGGTAGACGGAGTTCCCTCATCCTTTGTGACCGACGCCGAGGGTAAGGTCACGCTGACGCTTGAGGGCGGCGCGCACACACTGAGCGCCGTATCGGAAAGCGCCGTATTGGTTCCTCCCGTGTGTGCCGTAACCGTCGCATCCCCCTCCACCGGCGACATTGCAGGCGGGGTGATCTGCCTTGCCGTATTTGCCGCGGCACTCGGAGCAGCCCTTTGCGTGTCCCGGAGAAAAAATAAATATGCGGAATAAACTCTCGTCCGTCATGCGGCGCATACTTGCCGCGGTCGTACTGATCGCGGTACTTGCCGCGGCGGCGCTGTCTGCCGGAGCGCAGGATAACGAACAACTGATCGACGGCATCATCTGCCGCGAGGCGGCAAAAAACAACGCCGCCACAGCTCAGGAATGGCTTGACGGCGCGCTTACCGCAGGAGCTGGACAGACCTCGGAATGGTTCGTGCTTGCGCTGAGGCAGTACCGCCCGGAGCTTGACTTTTCCGCATATGCCGCCGCGCTTGACGCGCGGCTCAGAGACGGAAATATATCGGGAGCTGTCGCGCGTCAGCGCTGCGCCCTTTTGCTTGTTGCCTGCGGGAGGGCGGACAGCCCGGCAGTCGCCGACGTTGCCGCGCAGACCGCAGGTGCGCAGGGGATCATGAGCTGGATATTTGCATTGCATCTTGCAAACAACGGTATCGCCGGAGAACACAGCGCGGAAGATATCAAAGAAAAGCTCCTTTCTCTCCGCCTTGCCGACGGCGGCTGGGCGCTGGGCGGCGAGAGGTCTGACGTTGACGTTACCGCCATGACGCTTCAGGCGCTTGCGCCGTATTATGACTCCGACCCTGCCGTGTGCGATGCCGTGGACGGCGCGCTCGACCTGCTTGGCAGTATTCAGCTTGAAAACGGCGGATATAAAAGCTACGGCACCGAAAACCCCGAAAGCATTGCTCAGGTCATAACCGCGCTTACCTCAGTCGGTATCGACCCCGCCGCCGACGCACGGTTCGAAAAAAACGGCGCAGGTCTTACCGACGCGCTTCTGCGCTTCCGGCTGGAGGACGGCAGCTTCTGCCACACGGAGGCGGGAGAAAGCAACGCCACCTCCACCGCGCAGGCGCTTTACTCGCTTGTCGCCCTATACCGCCTGCGTGCGGGACTCGGTCCGCTTTATCTGTTCGGAAATGATGATACCGCTTCATCTGACACATACCCGGAAACCGCCTTGCAAACGGACGCGACGCCCGGCACGTCAGAGCCGCAAGCAGAGACTTCCGCTCCCCAGCCGGACAACCGCCAAGCCCCCGGTTATAAGCTCTGGGCGTCCCTTTTTATACTTGCCGCCGCGCTTGCGGCTTGCATTATCCTTGCGGCGTCCGGCAAAAGGAACTATAAGAATTTCCTGTTTGTCGCCGTCATTGCCGCGCTCCTGCTCTGTGTTGTACTGCTGACCGACATCCGCTCAGCCGACAGCTATTACGGCACCGATGCCCAGGAAAGGTCTGACATCGCCGGAACGGTAACGCTTACTATTCGCTGTGACAACGCCGTGGGCAAAGTCAGCTCGGAGCACATCCCCGCAGACGGAGTTGTACTTGAAGCTACCGATTTTACATTTTGCGAGGGAGACACGGTATACGACCTGCTGATTGCGGCGGCGCGGAAATACGGCATACACGTAGAGAGCAACGGAATGCGGTATATTGAGGGGATAAGTTACCTGTACGAGTATGACTGCGGCGACCTCTCCGGCTGGATGTACCGCGTAAACGGTGAGATCCCGTCCGTCGGATGCGGCGAATACCGCCTGCGCGACGGCGACTGCGTTGAGTGGCTGTATACCTGCGAGCTGGGCAACGATCTGAACTGATATTATATATTATATTAAGGAAAGGAGTGCGCGGCATGAGAGCCTTTGCAGACTATAATCCTATTGCTTTGTTCTTTTATTTTGCCGCCGCGGCGGGGATCACCATGTTCTGCCGCGACCCCGTGATCGCACTCCTCTCCCTTGCAGGTTCTGTGCTTCTTTTCCTGCTCCGTGCAAAAAAGTCGGAAGCAAAAACTCATCTGTTTTCGCTTTTTCTGTTTGCCGCCTCCGCTCTGATAAATCCGCTTGTCTCACACAACGGCGTAACGGTTCTGTTCGTGCTTAACGACAACCCGGTAACGCTTGAAGCGCTGATATACGGCGCCGTCACCGGAACGATGCTTGTGTCGGCGCTCTATTGGTTCAGAACATTTTCGGACATCATGACGAGCGACCGGCTGCTTTATCTTTTCGGCGCGCTATCCCCCAAGGCGGCGCTGATCCTTTCGATGGCACTGCGGTATATTCCGCTTTTTGCCCGCCGGACGCGCGAGGTGCGCCAAGCCCGCAAGGGCATGGGACTTGACCGGGGGGACAGCATCCCCGACCGGCTGCGTTCAGGGCTTGCAGTGTTCTCAATAATGCTTATATGGACGCTTGAGGACGGGATCGTCACTGCGGACAGTATGTCCGCGCGGGGCTATGACGTCGGACGGCGCACACATTTTTCGGTCTACCGCTTCCGGAGCGGTGACGCGCTCCTGCTTGCCGCCTCCCTGTTGCTTTCGGCTCCTGTGATCTCCGGAGAAGCCCTCGGAACGCTTGATTTCGTCTTTTATCCCGCGCTCGGCGCAATAACCCCATCCCCCGCCGCGCTTGCGGTGTATGTCTGCTTCGGCGCGCTTGCCTTTATGCCCTCAATTCTTGATATTACGGAGAAAACGCGATGGAATTGCTTGCAATCAAAGATCTGAGCTTCAGATATGCCGGTTCCGACTCCGCGGCGATCTCGGGGGTTAGCTTTTCGGTGGAGCGGGGCGATTTTTTAGCGGTCTGCGGAGCGACCGGAAGCGGTAAATCCACCCTTTTGCGACTCATCAAGCGCGAGCTTGCCCCGCGTGGAAAAGCCGAGGGCGAAATTTTGTTCTGCGGCAAACCGCTCTGCGAGCTTGACGACCGCAAAGCTGCGCAGAAGATAGGATATGTGGCTCAGCGCCCCGAGGAACAGATAGTCACCGACCGCGTGTGGCACGAGCTGGCATTCGGGCTTGAAAACCTCGGACTTCCCACCGGAGTCATACGGCGGCGGGTGGCGGAAACCGCCTGCTTTTTCGGGATCGAGGAGTGGTTTGACAAAAGCACGGACGAGCTTTCCGGCGGTCAGAAGCAGCTTCTCTCCCTTGCCTCGGTGATGGTCATGCAGCCGGAGCTGCTTTTGCTTGACGAGCCGACCGCCCGCCTTGACCCTATCGCCGCCGGGGACTTTATAAACGCCGTTGCGCGACTCAACCGCGAGCTGTCGCTGACCGTCATAATGATATCACACTGCCTTGAGGACGTGCTGCCTGTGGCAAACCGCGTGCTTGCGCTTGAGGGCGGGCGCGTGGCTGAGTACGGTGAAACACGCAAGGCTGTCGGAAAAATAAAAAATATCCCCTCTCTTGCCGGGGCGTTGCCTGCGGCGACGAGACTGTACTCAAGGCTCGGAGCGGACTGCGAGTGTCCGCTGACGGTGAGGGAAGGACGCGACCTTATCGAGCATAACTTCAAAAGCTCCGTCCGCGCACTGCCGCCGGAGGAATATGTACACAGCAAAAATGTCGCCCTTGAATTTTCCGGGGTATATTTCAGATATTCGCGCGAGCAGGAGGACGTACTGCGCGGGCTTGAGCTGAAGGTATATGAAAATGAAATATTCTGCCTTCTCGGCGGCAACGGTTCGGGCAAATCCACCGCTCTTGCCGCCGCCGCAGGACTTATCAAGCCCTACGCCGGGCATATCCGCGTTTTCGGAAAAAAGGTGACCGACCGGGACTTTGCCCGTGCGGGACTTCTGACGCTGCTGCCGCAGGATGTTCAGCTGTTCTCCCAGAGCGCGGGACTGGGAAGAAAGCAGGGCCTCCATCTGGGCCCGCAGGGCGGCCAGCTCCTCTTCGGTGAAGTCCATGTTTTGGTCATCCATTGCTTGTTTCCTGCCTTATTTGCTCCTGCGGAGCTTCTCTAACGCGGCGTATTGCTCCTGACTGAAGCGCTCCATCAGCGGATTGCGCTGAAGAGACGCACGATCCCGGTGCTGGGCAAAGCCGCGGCTGCGGGTC
>ERZ779869.4344-NODE-4344-length-10185-cov-2.341461_pt1 | contig 10185 bp, 8 predicted proteins | sample MGYA00511557_ERZ779869 | MGnify/ENA primary metagenome ERZ779869 (study PRJEB29588, sample SAMEA2154620) | human gut metagenome | biome: human gut; feature: human-associated habitat; material: faeces | place: Denmark | collected 2008/2010 ...
TGCGGAAATCATCACTGGATGAACTTCCGCAGCACGCGTTCCAGCTCGTCGATACGCTCATGGTTTCGCGCCTCGGCGATGTGACGCTCTCTGCCGTCGGCATGGCGGCGCAGTGGGGCTGGATGGCGGGGCTCTTAAGCTTCGGACTGTGTTCCGGCATGAGCGTGTTTATCTCTCAATACTGGGGCATCCAGAACCTCAAGGGCATCCGCCGCGTGATGGGACTGGGGCTTCTGACGGCGCTGCTGATTTCCGCCGCCTTCCTCGGCGTTGCGTTCTTTGCACCGGGATGGGTGTTGGGACTGTTCAACAGCGACCCGGCTGTTCTGGACGCAGGCTGCCGGTATCTGAAAATCGTCTGCTTTTCCTATCCGGCGGTGGCGCTGACGTATCTTCTTTCCAACGTTCTGCGCGGCACGGAGCGGGTCAAGCTGCCGCTGTATGTCTCGATCGTCACGACGATTGCCAACGCCTTTGCGGACTATGGTCTGATCTTCGGCGCGTTCGGTCTGCCGCGGCTCGGTGTGGAGGGCGCGGCGCTGGCAACGTGCTTTTCTTCGTGGCTGGGACCGGTGCTGATTCTTATTTTCTCGGCGTTTGAAAAGAATCTGCTGATGGGACCGGTGAAGGAGTTATTTGCCTTTACGCCGCGCGAGGCGGGCGAGTTCTACGCGAAGGCGCTTCCCGTCACGCTCAACGAAGGACTCTGGGCGCTCGGCATGCTGACGCTCAACCGCATCTACGCGAATATCGGCTACGAATACTACGCGGGTATGACGATCTTCAAGACATTTTCCGAGCTTGCCTTTGCGTTCTATGTGGGTCTCGGCAACGCCTGCGTGATCATGGTCGGCAAATCCATCGGCAAGGGTAAAATCCGGCGCGGCGTAGAAGACGCACGGCGCTTTTCCGTGCTGGTGCCGCTGATGGGACTGATCGTCGGGCTTACGATGGTTGCGGCAAGGCAGCCGCTCGTCGCGCTGTTTGCAACAGGCGATAACCTGTCCGCAACGACCATCTCGACCGCCTACGCGGTGACGATTTTCTGCTCGCTGGAATACTTCTTCCGCAACATTTCCTATGTGCAGGTTGTGGGCGTCTTCCGCTCGGGCGGCGACACGCTGACGGGTATGTTCCTGGATCTCGGCAGCCTCTGGCTCGTGTCGATTCCGCTGACGCTGCTTGCTGCGCGCGTATTCCATCTGCCGTTCCTCGGCGTGGTCATTACGGCGTATCTGGGAGAAGACATTCCAAAGTCGCTTCTGTGCCTGTGGCACTTTGTCTCCATGCGCTGGCTCAAGCCTGTCACCGAAGAAGGGCGTGAGGGCTTGCGGCTCTATCGCGGCGAGGAGGACTAACGAGTGCTTGCAATCCGGAACCTTTTCCGGTATACTTCGTCTAAGAAGTGTGAATGAAAAACCGGGAAAAGAGAAAGGACGGTATACACATGGGCTTTGGGGTTGGCTTTCAGCTGATGAACGCAGTATTTCCGCTGCTGTTTCTGATTGTATTTGTCTTTGTCATCAGTACAATTGTGGGAACATTTGTGTCCAAGGCAAAGCGGGAGCGGAAAAATGACCAGTCTCCGCGCTTGACGGCGGAGGCAAAGGTCGTTTCCAAACGTATGCAGGTGGGCGAGAACCGTCACCGGCACACAAACGACGACATGATGCACAGCTACAACTACAGCAAGTACTTTGTGACCTTTGAGTTTGAAAGCGGCGACCGGGTGGAAATGCCCGTCGACGGCTCGGAGTATGGGCTGCTCGTCGAGGGAGATACCGGCAAACTCACCTTCCAGGGCACGAGATACCTCAGCTTCTCGCGCGGATAACAGAAAATGAAGCAGAAAAGAGACGGCTTCGCCGTCTCTTTTTTTGTCGGAACAGAACATGAGAAACGAAAAATATTTATCGAAAAACGATAAAATCGCATTGACAAACGATGTACCTCGTGGTATTCTATGGTTAACGGAAGGAGAGTGGTTCCGATGGACTGGAATGAAAACAAAAGCGTCCGGCTCTCGCAGGCGTGCGTGGTGCTGTTCGCAGTGTGTTTGCTGCTGCTCGACTGCCTGTGCTATTTCGCGGTGCGCTGGTTTACGGGGCTGCGCGGTATGCCGTGGCAAACGGGAAAGCTGATGATGCTGACCATCTATCTTTGCAGCGTTTTCGGCTGGATTTTGCTCTGGAAGCTCTGGCGATTGCTTGCAAATATCCGTGCGCAGGTCATCTTTGATGCGCGGAACGTGGCGCTTTTGCGTGCGGTGAGCTGGTGCTGCGTGGGTGCGGGGCTGATCTGTCTGGTGAGCGGGGTTTACTATCTGCCATTTGCCGTGATTGCAATCGCAGCGGGCTTCATGGCGCTGATTGTCCGGATTGTCAAGAACGTCTTCCGGCAGGCGATTTTGATGAAGGACGATCTGGATCTGACGATCTAGGAGGCGCAGCATGGAGATTCTGGTCAATCTGGATGTGATGATGGCAAAGCGGAAAATATCCGCCGGAGAGCTTGCCGAGCGCGTGGGCATCACGCCTGCAAACCTGTCCATTCTCAAAAACAACAAGGCGAAGGCAATCCGGTTTTCAACGCTGATGGCGCTGTGCCACGAGCTTTCGTGCCAGCCCGGAGATCTGCTGGAGTTTGTAGAGCGGAAGTTTGATCTGCTGGATAAAGTCCGGGAAATCAAAAGCAGTACCGGTATCAGTGCCACCATTTCCATGGGCATCGGCAAGGGCGATACCGATCTGAACGAGCTGTATCAATATGCCCGTCTGGCAGCGGATACCGCTTTGGCCCGGGGCGGCGACCAGGTGGTCATCAAGAGCAAATATGCCTTTGAATTCTATGGTGGTCACGCCAAGGAAGTGGAAAAACGCCTTATCAAACAGTAGTTGATACAAAGAATATTGCATTCAAATGTTCTTGTCCCAGCCGTAAGTTTCCGTGTAAACATGGGTTGGGGCTTTTATTTATGTATGCTTCCCATGCTGATCTTTTCAAGGAAGCGGAGGAACCGGACTGGGTAACGGCATGGCTCTCCAAACGTGAAGAGAAGGCGGAGAAGAAAGAGCAGAAAGAGAAATCGGAAACTCCGGTGGATGAAGCGGCACAGGCCAAGAGGCAGGCCGTGCGTCATCAGAAGGTATTGGCCGGAATTGATGATCTTCAGATCTGGATGAAAGACTTGCTCCGCAACGGGCTGCTGAATATCCCGGAAAGAGCACATACACTATTTGAACCCATATCCCGCAGGATGATTGATGCACAGGCCGGCGGATTGGCGGGCAGGTTACGATCGCTACAGGAAATCAATTACTATACAGACAGTTGGAAATATGAGCTTACCGACAAATTGAGTAAACTGTATCTTCTGACAGAAAGTTATAAGAATCTGGATTCTCTTTCTGCTGAGTGGCAAACGGAAATCCGTACTCAGGTAGGATATCCGCAGGCGAAGGAAGAAGTGATGTCCGGCGTACCGGTGGCAGACCAATGGATCGTTTTGCATACCAGAAGCCGGAAGATAAATGAGCTGCGGACAGAAACTTTCTGGTTGTACGGGAAGTCCAGTCACCGTATGGCCCTCTATTTAAACTTTCTGGCTCCCGGAGCGTTGCCGGAATTTAATCTGGTTCCCGGTGGTGTCTATGAAGGAGAGTTGTATTTTTATCAGGGTGTTGGTGCCTTGCGTGCCCTGCCCCAAAACATGAAATGGCTGGATAGTACCTTCCTGCCTTCATTGTGTGCCGATATACCGGTTGCCATGCAATCTTACAGAGCAGTTATACAGACTCATCCGTTTGCGGAGGAAGTTCCTCTCTTGGTGGACAATGTCAGACTGGTAACAAGCGGAAATACGCACTATCTACAGGATGTCGGAGGCGTGGCTGTTCCGGTGCATATCGAAGAGACTGCACGTGTTGACATACTGGCTATAACAGGCGGAAAACCCTTCTCGGCTTTTTTGCTGGCAGACGCCGTTTCCTGTGAATTGAAAACAATCTGGTATCAATCTGAATTTTATTTTTCATAATTTATATTATACATGTATCAATCATTACTGATCATATCATCAATGTGGCATTGCTTGGCACTGCCACCCGTGGACTGATAACGACTGATTTTCCGGAAGAGTTGCAAGAAACTCTCCGCGACATTCAGGCGAAAGCAGAGGATGCGGAAGCTCTCTTCTATCAGCAGTCCGCTTTGGGCTTTGCCTTTGCACGTGCCGGAGTGGAGGCGCAATCCATTGCAGGAGTTACAAATGTGACAGAAGCTCCGGAAGAAGACAAACCTTACTTCCTCCGTGAAGTGGGAGAGTTGCTTACTTCCCTGTATCTCAATAAAAATCAGTATCTTTTGCTATATGCTTACCGGAAAGCTGCCGACAAAGGAAAATTGATCCCTCCTGCCTATCTGCAAACTTTATTGCGAAGAGCTTTTGACCGGAATAATCCCTACAGGTATGAGGAACAGCACTGGCTGTCTCTGCTGACAGGGCAAAGAGGACGTTGGCTTCTTCCGCAAATGGGATTTCCTGTATGGGGAGAATCCGGCAACGAAACTTGGGAAACTGCCTCTCACGAAGAACGGAAACGAATGTTGACTAACCTGCGGAAAAATAGTCCGGAGCAGGGGCTTGCCTTATTGCAGACCGAACTGAAGAATGAGTCGGCTGCCCATCGGGATGAACTGATTCAGTGTTTGCGGTGGGGGTTGAGTAAATCAGACGAAGCATTCCTGCAAGAGATCGTGGCGACCGACCGGAGCAGTAATGTCAAAGAAACGGCCCGGCGATTATTGTGTAGCCTGCCGGACTCCAAACTGGTGAAAATATACGAAAAATTATTGCGGGGGAAATTACATTTCAATTTCCTTTTGGGATGGTCGTATGATAAGATTGAATTTACCCCTGAAATGAAGAAACTGGGACTTGAAGAGGTGAGTTCCAATAAAAACGAGAAGGATGATCGTTTCTTGTTACGCCAGTTGGCGGAACGTGTTCCATTAAGTTTCTGGAGTGAGTTTTATGACTGTCCGCCGGAGAAGGCTGCCGGCAAACTGGCGAAGAACCCTCCTTTTCAGAAACTGTTCGACCTGTCGAAACCGATCCTGAATTTCAGCGACTCCGGTTGGGCATATCATACCTTGAAGGAGAATGCGGATGAAAAAATGGCGGACGCGTTGATGGGTTTATTGCCTTCCTTCCAACGGGAGGAAATAGCTTTTCAGTCGGACAGAGGCGGTTATATTCCGGATAGCTGGTTCAACGAAGACGGCATCGGATGGGGAATGAAATTCTCCACCCGTGTATTCCAGCGGATGCTTCGGAATAATTACTATCTTCCTAAGGAGACAGCCGAACAACTGGCATTATACTTCCCGTCCGAGATGAGAAAACCCATCGAACAGACAGCGCTTTCAATGGCCGCACAAGAGAATAATACCTCCACCCGTTTTTCCCGGTTGATGATGGAATACATGGATTTGAAGCAGAGAATAGATACCTTATTAAATAATGACTAATAAAAACAGAAAGAAGATATGAGCACTTTATTAAGACAACATGCTGAACAGCAATTTGCAGAAGAACTTCACGAGTTGAAACAGAATGAAACAAATCCCGTTCCGGAGAATTGGGAGATGTCTCCGCAGTCAGTGGTTACCTACCTGATGGGCGGTAAATTGAAAAACGGGGTTGAAGTTTCTCCTAAATATATAGGTAACCGTCGTCTGATGGAAATAGCTGTGGCAACCCTTGTCACCGACCGTGCGCTACTGCTTTACGGACTGCCCGGAACTGCGAAAAGCTGGGTGAGCGAGCATATTGCCGCTGCTATTTCCGGTGATTCCACTTTGATAGTGCAGGGGACGGCCGGCACCGGTGAAGAAGCGATCCGTTACGGATGGAACTATGCCCGTTTGCTGGCGGAAGGTCCGAGTGTGGGAGCATTGGTGCAAACTCCGGTTATGAAAGCTATGCAGGAAGGTAAGATAGGCCGTATTGAGGAGCTGACACGCATCGGTTCCGATGTGCAGGATACACTGATCACCATTCTTTCTGAAAAGACATTGCCCATTCCGGAGCTGAATACAGAAGTACAGGCAATCCGCGGTTTCAATATCATCGCTACTGCTAATAATCGGGATAAGGGAGTCAATGATCTGTCAAGCGCCTTGAAGCGCCGTTTCAATACGGTCATTCTTCCCTTGCCGGATTCTATTGATGAAGAAATAGATATTGTGCGCCGACGGGTAGAGAGCTTTGAGAAAGTAATGCAGCTCCCGGCTGAAAAGCCTGCTCTGGAGGAGATTCGCCGTGTCGTTACTATCTTCCGTGAACTTCGTCAGGGTGCTACTGCCGACGGTAAGACGAAACTGAAGACTCCGAGCGGAACGCTTAGCACGGCAGAGGCTATTTCGGTGGTAAACAATGGACTGGCGATGGCAGGTTATTTCGGTGACGGAGAAATTCATGCCGAAGATCTCGTATCCGGTATTTTGGGTGCAGTGGTCAAAGACCCTGTACAGGATAAAGTCGTTTGGCAGGAATATATGGAAACGGTCGTGAAGAATCGGGACGGCTGGAAAGATATTTACCGTGCTTCAAGGGATATGATTTAAAAAGAAAGGAAGAAATGGCTATTCATTTACTAGGCATCAGGCATCACGGTCCCGGCTCGTGCCGCAATGTGCTGAACTACTTGCAGGAACTGCAACCGGATCTGATTCTGGTAGAAGGTCCGGCAGAAGCTGAAGCGCTGCTGCCCTGTGTGGAAAATCCGCAGATGACGCCTCCGGTAGCTTTGCTGGCATACCAGCCGGACGAGCCTCAGAATGCGGTGTTCTCGCCCGAGTGGCAGGCGATGCGTTATGCCGTACAGAACCGGATACCTTTCCGCTTTTTCGACTTGCCCCTGATCTATTCGCTGGCTCTTCGGACAGAAAAGACCTCTGAACAGGAGACGGAAACGACCGCTGAAGTCGCAGAAGCCGGCGACCCGTTCGACTGGCTGGCTCATGCCGCAGGATTTACCGATGGTGAATCCTGGTGGGAAACTATGATTGAACACCGGCAAGAACCTGCCGATATTTTTCAGGCGGTACAAGAGGCTGTGACTGCTCTTCGGGAAGAACTTCCGGGGCACACCTCTCCGCGTGACCTGATACGTGAAGCGTGGATGCGTAAAATGATACGTGCGGCACAGAAGGAGAATTTCGAACGCATTGTCGTCGTCTGTGGTGCATGGCATGTACCCGCACTGGACGATATGCCCAAAGTAAAGGACGATAATGAACTACTGAAGGGACTTCCCAAAGTAAAGGTAGAATGTACATGGATTCCGTGGACGTATGACCGGCTTGCTTTCCGCAGCGGGTACGGTGCGGGAATCGAATCTCCGGGCTGGTATCATTATCTCTGGCATCATCCGGAGGATGATGGCACGCTTTGGGTGAGCCGGATCGCCTCTCTGTTGCGGCAGAAGAATATGGATATCTCGGTAGCCCATGTTATTGAAACCGTCCGTCTGGCACAGGTGACGGCTGCTTTGAGAGATCTGCCTTATCCTTCTCTGGATGAATATAACGAAGCTGTCACTACGGTGATGGGCTTCGGAGATGATATTTTGTTGCAGATTATCAAAGAAGAACTGATCATCAGCAACCGCTTGGGAAGTGTACCTGATGACGTTCCCAAAGTACCTCTGCTGGTAGACGTGGAGAAAATACAGAAACGTCTGCGTGTTCCGTTCACCGCCGAGATCAAAGAACTGATATTAGACCTCCGCAAGCCGAATGATCTGGAGCGAAGTATCTTCTTCCATCGCCTGCAACTGCTGGGCATCGACTGGACTATCCTCGGACGGATAGACGGGAAAGGTACTTTCAAGGAAAAATGGACCTTGTATCACAAACCGGAACAAATCATTCAGATTATTGAACGGGCTATCTGGGGAAACACGGTGATGGAAGCTACGCAGAAATATCTGTTGAAACAGATGGCGGAGATTCAGCATATCCCGGAACTGACAGCTTTGTTGAGTACGGTCCTCCCCGCTGATCTTCCGGCGCTGGTAGAAGCGATGACCGTACAGTTGGACCGTCTTTCGGCTGCTTCTACCGATATTCTGGAAATGATGGAGGCGGTCCCCGATCTGGTGAATATCGTCCGTTACGGAAACGTGCGTGATCTTGATTTCTCGAAGGTCGGTGATATGCTCGAAGCCATGATTGCCCGTATTCTTGCGGGTGGTGTATTGGTGTGTATCAATATCGATGAAGAGGCTGCCGGTGATCTTCTGAATAAATTGGTTGCCACGGACTATGCGCTCTCCATTCTGAATCGGGAAGAACTGAACCTGATGTGGCGCAATTTCATCGGTCAGGTACGTTCTTCTGCCAATGTGCATCCGTTGTTGTCCGGTTATGCTACCCGTCTGCTGAATGACAAAGGGGAAATCTCCGCAGAGGAGATGGAGACGACACTTAGTTTTTATTCTTCTGTTGGCAATGCTCCGGCAGATATGGCATACTGGTTCGAAGGCTTTTTGCGTTCATCCGGTTCGATCCTGTTGCTGGACGACCGTCTCTGGAATTTGGTGAATAACTGGGTATGTTCGCAGGACAAAGAAACATTTATGGAATTGTTGCCTGTATTGAGGCGTACTTTCAGCGAATTTACCTCTGCCGAACGCCGTAAGCTGGGTGAGAAAGCCCGTCGTACGGATTCTACGGGCACATCATCTGCCGTAGGAGCTTCGGTAACGGAGAATGAGTGTCTGAATCGGGAAGAAGCAAAGAAGGTAATCCCCGTGATTCGTCAATTATTGGGACTGGAAACAAAGTAAAGGAAAGAAGATGGAAGAAGAATTACTGAAAAGGTGGCGTCTGATACTGGGCGGCGATGAGGCTGACGGTACAGGCGTGACATTGAATCTGGAAGAACAGCGGATAGACCATTCTCTGGAAGCTGTATATGATAGTGACAGGGGGCTGGGTTCCTCGGCTCCCAAAGTAAGCCGATGGCTTGGAGATATCCGTGAGTTCTTTCCGCAGACAGTGGTACAAGTGATTCAGCGGGATGCTATAAAACGTCTGAATCTGACCAGTCTGCTTACCGAAAAAGAAATGCTGGAAACGGTCGTCCCCGATGTTCATCTGGTTGCCACCCTGATGTCGTTAAGCCGGGTGATTCCTGAAAAGAATAAGGAGATGGCACACCAGGTAGTCCGCAAGGTGGTTGAGGAGTTGCTTCGCAAACTGTCGGCTCCTACGCAACAGGCGGTAACCGGTGCTTTGAACCGTTCCAGCCGTCGCAGGAACCCGCGTTACAATGAGATAGATTGGAAAACGACCATTACCAAGAACCTGAAAAACTACCAACCGGACTATAAGACGATTATTCCCGAAATCCGTATTGGTTATGGGCGTAAACGGAAAGCGATGAAAGACATTATCCTGTGTCTGGATCAAAGCGGTTCTATGGGGACATCGGTCATTTATTCCGGCATATTCGGTTCTGTGTTGGCATCCATTCCGGCGGTATCTACCCGTATGGTGGTTTTTGATACGGCAGTCGTTGATCTGACGGATGATTTGCAAGATCCCGTGGATCTGCTTTTCGGGGTACAGCTCGGGGGAGGGACCGATATAGCCCGTGCGCTGACTTATTGTCAGGGAGTCATTACCCGTCCGCAGGACACGGTGATGGTGTTGGTGACTGACCTTTACGAAGGAGGAGACTCCAGAGAAATGAGAAAGAAATTTGTCTCGTTGGTCAATAGCGGTGTGCAGTTGATTGTCCTTCCGGCGTTGAACGATGACGGTGCTCCGTCCTACGACAAGGGGCATGCTGAATTTCTCGCTTCCATAGGAGTGCCGACATTTGCCTGTACTCCGGATAAGTTTCCGGACCTTATGGCGGCTGCTTTGAGTAAACAGGACATTGGAATGTGGGTTTCTCAGAATGTAAAGAGTGAATGACAACTATTGGATAGAAAAGAAAGAAGGCTGTCCCTCATAGCGAAGGACAGCCTTTCTTAGCTTATATAAATGTAAGGGGATTGCTAATTACAGAGCACCTACTTCTTTCAAAGCAGCGTTTGTTCCGTGAACAGCTTTTGCGCTGGCAGCGAACTTAGCTTTTTCGTCAGCGTTCAGATCCAGTTCAACGATCTTTTC
>ERZ779869.4347-NODE-4347-length-10182-cov-11.669004_pt1 | contig 10182 bp, 7 predicted proteins | sample MGYA00511557_ERZ779869 | MGnify/ENA primary metagenome ERZ779869 (study PRJEB29588, sample SAMEA2154620) | human gut metagenome | biome: human gut; feature: human-associated habitat; material: faeces | place: Denmark | collected 2008/2010 ...
GCTGACGTGGCCGATGACCGGGCCGCGGCTTGCGCCGGAAAAGCGCCCGTCGGTGATGAGAGCTACGCTGGAAGCGAGCGCCGGGTCTGCGCAGATGGCCTCGCCGGTATAGAACATCTCGGGCATCCCGCTGCCGCGCGGACCTTCATAGCGGATAAAGACCGCGTCGCCGGGGCAGACGTCGCCGTGCAGCACGGCCGCGATGCACGCTTCCTCGCTGTCGTAGGGCTTTGCTCGCAGCGTGACCTGAAACATCTCTTTGGGGCAGGCGGTGTGCTTGATGACGCAGCCCTCGGGGGCGAGGTTGCCCTTGAGAATGGCAATGCTGCCGTCTGTGCCCTTGGCATTTTCAAACGTGCGGATGATATCGGTGCGCAGCGGCCTGCGGCTCAGATGTGCAGTTTTTTCGCGCAGCAGCTCGTCGCAGTGCTCGTAAAAACCGCTCTTTTTCAGCGCGTCCAGATTTTCGCCGAGCGTTTTCCCGGTCACCGTCATTGCGTCGAGGTGCAGCATGGAGCGGATCTCCTCCATCACGCGGGGGACGCCGCCGGCATAGTAGAAATACTGCGCGGGCCAGTCGCCGGAGGGACGGATGTTGAGCAGATAGTGCGCCCCGCGGTGCATCCGATCGAAGGTGTCAGCATCGATCTCGATGCCGAATTCGTGCGCGATGGCGGGCAGGTGCATCGTCGCGTTGGTGGAGCCGGAGATCGCGGCATGGACCATGATGGCGTTTTCAAAGCTTTCTTTGGTCACGATGTCCTGCGCGCGGATGCCTTGCTCCAGCAGCTTGAGCAGCTGGACGCCCGCATCGTAAGCGGCCTTTTTCAGCTCCGGGGCGGTGGCGGGCATCAGCGCGGTGCCAGGCAGCATCAGCCCGAGGGCCTCGGCCATGATCTGCATGGTGGAGGCTGTGCCCATAAAGGAGCACGCGCCGCAGCTGGGGCAGGCGTTGTGCTTATAATAGCGCAGCTGCTGGCCGGAGATGACGCCGGTTTTTTCCCATGCGTCGAATTTGCCGATCTGCTCGAGCGTCAAGAGCTCGTTGATCGCGCAGGCGGGATCCTGCACGGTGTATTCCTCCGGCAGGGGATGGGCTTCCATGACGCCGCCGGTGACGACGATGGCGCTCATTTCCTTGAGCCGCCCGATGCTCATCAGCATGGCGGGAACGGCCTTGTCGCAGCTTGCGATGAATATGCCGCCGTCAAATCCGCTTGCGTTCGCCTGCGCCTCCACCAGATCGACGATGGCTTCACGGTGGGCGAGGGAGTAATTGATGCCGTCGTGTCCCTGTGCGATACCGTCGCACAGATCGGTGGCAAAATAGCGGGCGGCTTTGCCGCCGTGCTCGTTGACCGCCTGCACGGCCTGTCTTACAAATTGATCGAGATGCGCGCTGCCGGGATGGCTGTCGCCAAAGGTGCTCTCCACCATGATCTGGGGTTTGCTCAGATCATCAATCGTCCATCCCATGCCGATCTTCAGCGGATCGCTCTCTGGTGCAAGTGCGCGCACCTGCTGAGAATGTAATTCCATTATAGACCCCTCCCCGTACAATTTGTCATTTTGAAGCGAAAATCATCAGATGATTTCTTGACATATTATAACGAAGTATGCCGAGGCTGACAAGTAAAAATAGTGTGATTTTGCGCATCCGGAAGAGGAGAGCTTTTGAGACGCTGTGTGCCGGGGGGTGAAAGAGAGCAGATCGTGCTGGTGTCAGTCGGCGGCGTCGGTGCAGTAAAAAACGTAACGCTCGGCGTGTTCAACAGTGAGGGACTCCAATACGAATCGCAACAATTTAGCGTAAGTGTTTGAGCGTATAAGGGAAGGGACGAATGGAACTGCTCTGCAGTACGGCTATGCAATACTGCATCATCTGCAAGGTCAGATGTAGTATGCGTAGTCCTGAGACAACAATAAAGCCGTGCGAGGGCAATCGGACGAAAGGGGTTCGACTCACAGAATAAGGAATTATTATAGCGAGGAGGGTTAGACGCTCGAAACATAAAAAATATACATTTCAGATAATAGGACGGGAAGTAGATCCGTCCTTAGAGAGAATTATTTCTTAGTGTCCGGTAGCAGCTTTTGCTTTATGATGAAATAGTAGGTTGTCAGAACAATCGTGCGAGGAGTATTCCCTTGAGTAAAATCAATGGCCTTCATCGTTTGAACTATATGGAACACTCCTACGAGTTTGAATCGTTTTCGATTTTTGGACATGACACCGCTAAGATCAAGAGTAGGTAGCGGGCTTCTGACGAAAAAGGCATGTCCTGTGCGGCAGCTAAAATTCAGCCTTATTTTTAGCCTTTCTGCGTTGATACGAGATAAGATTACCTAACATGAGATGGCAATAAAATCGCATGACTTCCCCACATTATGGTACCGGTTGGCATAGGCAGGGACAATCTAAAACACCTTTTTGCCGGTTCGAGTTCTGTACCGCGCACCAGAAAAAACCTTGAAGCTTCAGTGGTTTCAAGGTTTTTTTATTGCCCTGAGGTGCCATTTACCCTTTATCGTACCCTTTATAAATTGAGAACATTTGTCATGAAGCCTTCCATATGCATTCCTCCCATCTGTGAATTGCAACCGGAATCCATCTTTTTCTCATTGCCGATTCAATGTATTGGGTGACACGAACTCTATAACTGCCGTGTACGCGGGCGAAAGGTGATGGATATTTACCGCGAACATACCGTTGCGGTAGGGAGCTGATTGTGGTATGATTCATCAAAAAGGCACAGGCCCGGCCTGTTTTCCCGCGTCCTGCGGCACGGGATAATAGGGAAGCGGAAACGGCGGGCGGGACCTTGAAAATTGACAAAACAGAAAGGATCACTTGACGATGAAACCCAAATTTGACGGCTACGCGGCGCAGTACGACGCCTGGTTTATGGAAAACGAAAACGTGTTCCAGAGCGAATTCCGCCTGTTTGAAAAGGCGCTCGGCGATATTTCGGGGAAGCGCGTGCTCTCCGTTGGCTGCGGCAGCGGCCTGTTCGAGAGTATGATCGACTGCAAGAACATCGAGGGCGTTGAGCCCTCGCGCGACATGGGCGCGATCGCGCAGAAGCGCGGCATCAACGTCATCGCCTTCGGCGCGATCGAGGAGGTCGAGCTTGAGGAGAACGCCTACGACATCATCTATTTGAACGGCAGCTCCAGCTATATGGAGGACCTGACGCGCGCGTTCGACGTGTGCAAAAAGGCGCTCAAGCCGAACGGCAAGTTCATTTCGCTGGATGTGCCCAAGGAGAGCGCGTTCGGCTTCATGTACCTTCTCGCCAAGGCCGTTGGCACGTTCGACCACCCGTCCCTGCGCGGTGTCATGCCCAAACTGCCGTATCCGCTCGAACTGTGCTGCGCGGGCGTGTGGCACTCGACCGAGGAAAAGGTCGACGCGCTCAAATCGCTCGGCTTCCACGATTTTGACTTCTACCAGACGCTCTTGAAGAACCCTATGTACACCAACGAGAGCGTGGAGGACGTCGTCCCCGGCTATCAGAGCGGCGGCTACGTCGCGCTCATCGCCCACAAATGAGCGGGGAGAACAGAGTGAAGCTCTCCGAGAGGATCTACGAGCGGGCAAAGGCGCTCTGGCCGCGGTATCTGACCCATCCGTTTGTGACGGAGATGGCGGACGGCACGCTGCCGAAGGAAAAGTTCCGCTACTATATGGTGCAGGATTATCTGTACCTGCGGGATTACGTGAAAATTTTTGCGGCGATCCTTCAGAAAACCGACGACTTCGAGCAGATCCGCTTTTTGAGCGGGGAGATGGCGAACACGATCGACGAGACGTTCCGCACGCATCTTCCGTACATGAAGCGCCTCGGCGTCACGGAGAAGGAGATCGCCGATGCGCGCCCGCACATCGACAACAGCGCCTACAGCCATTACATGCTCTGCGAGGCGCAGGCGGGGGATGTGCTGACGGGGCTCGTGACGCTTTTGAACTGCTCGTGGAGCTATGCGTATATTGCCGAGCAGATGGTGGAGCGCTGCCCAAGCGCCCTGCACGATGAGAACTACGGCGCGTGGTTCGCGGGCTACGTTTCCGAGGAGTACCGGCAGACGAATCAGGCCTTGATCGACCGGATCGACGCGCTCGCCGAAGGGATCGACGAAAAGAAGGCGCAGCGGCTCTGCGAGATCTTCGAAAATTGCTGCCTTTTTGACCTGCGCTTCTGGGACATGGTCTACACGATGGGCGAGAACTGAACAGGAAAGAAAAGCCGGAGCAGCCTGAGCTGCTCCGGCTTTTTCATTGAAAAGAAAGGAAATTCACGGTTCCACGTTGGCGTGCTCCATCAGGTCGATGAGTACGCGGATGCCCTGCAAATACGAGCGGACGAGAAGACGCTCGTTCGTGCCGTGCACGCCGGAGGCGGCCTCCGCGGGCTCGGTCATAAACGGGCTGCACCGCAGGCACGTGTCGCAGATCTCCTCATAGCGGTGCGCGTCCGTCGCGCCCACGGCCATCGAGGGAATGAACACGGCTTCGGGATAGTAGCGCTGGAAGCTCTCGACCACTGTGCGGTAGCCGTAGCCGTCGCGGCGCGCGATGGCGGAGGGATCGTTGGCCTGCAAAAAACGCATCTCAACGCCCTTATCCTGCACTGCCTCGCGGCAGTGGGCCATGACGCTCTCGACCGTGTCTCCGTCCGCCAAGCGGAAGTTGATGACCGCGGTCATATCCTGCGGCATCACGTTGCACGCGGCGCTGCCGCCGCGGATCATCGTGGGCGCGATAGTGGTGGTGACAAACGGGAAGAGGTCGGGCGAGCCCATGCAGCAGGCCGCGATGGCGTCCGCGTTGCCCGCAACATCCTGCACGAGCGTTTTGAGCGGCTCCTGCGTGATATAGGGCGCGAGCGTTTCAAACGCGCCGGTCATGGCGCTGTTGAGGCGCACGGCAAACGGTGCGCGCGTGATGCCGGCGATCGCACCGGAGAGACGCCCAAGTGACGTGCCGCCGTAGGGGCGGCTCGAATGCCCGCCGATGCTGTGGACGGAGAGCTCCAAATCGGCATAGCCCTTTTCCATCAGCTGCACGCTGACAATGGCCGTCTCCGGCGCGCCGAAGGCCGTGCCGGGCTCAATTTTGCAGCCGCCCTCGTCAAGAACGAATTCGAGCGTCACGCCCTGCGCCTTCAAATGCTCGGCGATGGCGAGCGCGCCTAAGTTGATGGTCTCCTCGTCGTCGCCGAAGGCGAGATACGCCGTGCGGGCAAAGGACTTGCCGCGGGCGAGCAGATATTCCGCGGCCTCCAGCACGCCGAAGACCTGCTCTTTGATGTCAAGCGTGCCGCGGCCCCAGATATAGCCGTCCGCGATGTCGCCGGAAAAGGCGGGATGCGTCCAGTCCTGCTCTGTGCCCTCAACAACGGGAACGACGTCCTGATGCGACATGTAGAGGCAGGGGCGCAGAGAAGCGTCGCTGCCGGGGATGGTGATGAGCACGGCGTGGTGGCCGATGCGCTCAAACGTGCCCACGCGCATGATGTTGGGGTAGCTTGCCTTGATGTGCGCGTGCAGCTTGTCGAACTCCGTGTAGTCCGTCCGGCTGTGGTCAAAGTAGTTGATGGTCTTGCACCGGATGGCGGCGGACAGGCGCGCAGCCGCGCCCTCGCCGTCCAAGTCGGGATAATTGCCCTCCAGGGCAAAAAAATCGGTCACTTTTTTCTGTATCATGCCATTTTATCCTCCAGATAACGGCTGAGAAACTCACGCGTGCGCGGCTCCTTGGGGTTACCGAAGACCTCCTTGGGCGAGCCCTGCTCTAAGATAACCCCCTGATCCATGAAGACGACGCGGTCGCTCACTTCCTTGGCAAACGCCATCTCGTGCGTGACGACGACCATTGTCATGCCCTGCTGGGCGAGGTTTTTCATGACGTCCAGCACTTCGCCGACGATCTCGGGGTCGAGCGCGGAGGTCGGTTCATCGAAGAGCATGATCTCCGGTTCCATGCACAGCGCCCGCGCGATGGCGACGCGCTGCTTCTGCCCGCCGGAGAGGCGGCGGGAGTCGGCGTGGATGAAGTCGGCGAGGCCGACGGTCGTTAAGTGCTTGATGGCCGTGGCCTCGGCCTGCGTCTTGGGGATGTGCTTGACGTCCATGGGAGCGAGGGTGCAGTTGTCAAGCACGGACTTGTTGTTGAAGAGGTTAAAGCCCTGGAACACCATGCCGATCTTCTGGCGCAGGGCGTTCAGGTTGACCTTTAAGTCCATTAAATCCTGCCCGTCGAACCAGATGTGGCCCGAGTCGGCCTCTTCCAGTAAGTTGATGCAGCGCAGCAGTGTCGATTTGCCAGAGCCGGATGCGCCGATGATGCACACGACCTCTCCGCGGTTGACCTCAAGGTCAATGCCCTTGAGCACGTGCAGGTCGCCGAAGGACTTTTCGATCTGTTCGATTTTGATGATGGGATCGTTCGTCATAGCGCCCTCCTGTCAGTTCGAGCTGGGAAGCCCCAGATCGACGGTTTGGTTGCCCTGGTGCCGCTTGGTGTTGTCCGGCGCGGTCATCTTTCCCGTGATGGCCTTGAGCAGGAGCGAAGAAAGATACGTCAGGAACAGGTAAACGATGGCGGCGATGAGGTAGCACTCGGTACCTTTATAATAAATACCGGCGACCGAGCGGGTCATGAACATCAGATCGGACACGCCGACGACGCAGAGAACGGACGAATCCTTGATATTGATGATGAATTCGTTGCCGATGGCGGGAAGCGAGTTCTTGATGGCCTGCGGGAAGACGACCTTGCGCATGGCCTGCCAGTGCGTCATGCCGAGCGAGCGCGCGGCCTCCATCTGGCCCGCGTCCACGGCGAGAATGCCGCCGCGCAGCACCTCGGCAAGATATGCCGTCGAGTTGAGCGAGATCGTGACAAGGCCTGCTAAAAAGAGCGGCCAGACGCGGTTGATGTCCGAAACGCTCATGCCCGTGCGCTTGAAGAGGCCGAACACCGCGTTGTAGAGGATCAGCGACTGCACCATCATTGGCGTGCCGCGGATGACGAAGATATAGAAGCGGGAGAACTTGTTGGCAACGATCTTGAGGAACTTCACAAAGTCGTTGTCGCGTTTGTCGGGCTCCTGAATGCGGAGAAAGACCATGAGAAGCGCCAGCACGAACGCGATCGCCGTGCCGAAGAGCGCGAGGCGCACCGTGTACGAAATGCCGATGGCGAAGAGCGAGCGCTGGTTGTACGCCATGTAGGCCATCATGGAGAGCGTGTCGGTCGGGTTGCTGTCGGCATGGATGGCGACGTTGATGATGTAGGCGAGCTTTAAAATGAAGCGGTCGAGCACCAGCAGCGCGCAGGCCGCGGCGTCGAGATACGAGAGGTAACGGCTGACGCGCACGATGAGGGGGCGCTTCATAATAGTGGAGCTGTAATTGTTCCAATAGGCCCACTTGACGAGCAGCGCCATGGCGCTCACGCCGAGGAAGAACCAGCAGATCGCCGCGAGCGCCGTGCCGAACACGGACTGCGCGGGGATGAAGCTGTACGGGCTGGGGGCGGAGTAGAACATGCCGAGACCCAGCAGGGCGATGAAACTTCCGCCTAAATAAACATAACGGTGATCCCGGGTGATGAAGTTCTTCCGGGGCGCGGTGGGTGCTGCCATGGTGTTTCCTCCTTTATGGTGCGAAGCGCGTTGTCTCTAGAGTGCTTCGCGTACCCGCCGCCGCGTGAAAAACGCGGCGGCGGTGCGTGGGATATTACTGGGGCTGGCCGTCGACGGCTGCCTGCCACATGGCGGAGCGGGCGTCGTCGTCGATGCCGGAAAGGATGGTGTTGATCTGATCAAGGAGTTCATTGTCGCTCTTGCGCAGACCCACGCAGGAGCCCTTGGCCGGCAGCGTGAAGCCGCTGCCCTCATCGAAGGTGACCAGGCGGAAGTTCGGGTTGGAAGCGAGGTAGCCCTGCGCGTTCTCAACGTTGATGACGATGGCGTCGCAGGTGCCCTGCTGCAGGCGGGAGATCATGTCGGGCACGCTGCCGACGGGGCTTAAGTGGTCGACGCCTTCGATCTGCTCGATGACATCGTCAAGCGCCGTGCCCTGCTGGCCGAGGACGGCCGCGCCGGAGAAGTCCTGAATGGAGGTGGCATTTAAGTACGGGGAATCGGCGAGCACCATCAGGCCGTAGGTGGTCTCACGGTAGGGCTCGGAGAAGTTGATGGATTCGCGGCGCTCGGCGGTGTCCATCATACCGGCGATGATGGCGTCGATCTGGCCCTGATTGAGCGCGTCGATCAGGCCGTCCCAGCTGAGCTTGACGATGACGAGCTCCTTGCCGAGGCCCTCTGCGATGGCCTTGGCGATCTGCACGTCGTAACCCTCGGCATACGTGCCGGCGACGTTTTCAACGGGGACGTTCGAGTCCGTCGCTTCGCTTTCCTGCCAGTTGTTGGGGGCGTAAGCGCACTCCATGCCGACGCGGAATTCGTTGCTTTCGTTTGTGGTGGTGTCCTGCTGTTCCTGCTGCTGATCGCTGCTGGAATCGTCGGCGGCCTGACTGCCGCAGGCGGTGAGTGCGAAGAGCATGATGGCCGCCAGCAGGAGGGCGGTAAAGGTTCTGAGCTTCATGGTGGTGGTTTCCTTTCTTGTGATGAGGTTGATTTTTCAAAAACAGGGGAGTCCTGCTTTTTTCGGGTTTTCGCACTCCCGATGCAGACAAAAAAACAAAGCCGTAAATGCTTTGTGAAGCATTTACGGCTGCAACTGTACTGCAATCCGGCAAACCGGTCATCACCTTTTTTGGGGGGGACAAACAGCTTGCCGACCTCGATAGCGCTCCACATACGTGACAGTCCGGCGGATGTTCTCCGACGAACCAGCGGCAAACGGCACAGGAACCGTTTCCACTTCGGCGGCATCCCCTTTCGCGCGCTCCGGCTTCCTGTGCCGGTGCGAACGCGCTACTTTTGTCAGCCGCGCCTCTATCTTCCCGACCTCGCGATCGGGCGTTTGAAATTGTTGGCGTTACCATACTCCCATGCTGGGAAAATGTCAATCCCTAATTTTCCACTTCTCCAAATTCTGAGAATCTTTTTACACGGAAGAATGGGTTCTTGTGAAATATTACCACAGCTTTCCTGCATGAATATCGGATATGACACAGCGGAATGTAAAAAAAGGGCCGGAGCATGATACCCCAGCCCGCTGAAAATTCATCTCAAAACTCGGCGACAACATCGTACCCACTGCCCGTCCAGATGGCGGGACGCGTTTCCAGCGTGTGCAGCGCGGTGACAAAATCGGGCAGCGTTGTGACCGTTTCGGGCAGCCATGTCACGTATTTTCCCACCTGCTCCGGCACGTGCGCGTCGCTCGCGCCGATGGCCTTGAGCCCCAGCTCGCGGCAGAAGCGCAGTGCTGTCCGGTTCTCCTCAAGCGGCGTGCTGCCGTTGAGGACCTCCACGCCGTCAAGACCGTGCACATCGCGCAGGTGCTCGCGCAGCCCGCGATTGTTGCTGCGAAAGGGGTGGCAGGAGACGCAGAAACCGTCCTTTTCGCGCACCAGGTCGATAAAGTCCTGTGCGCTGACGCGCTGGTCGGGGATGCCGTCGATGCCCCAGGCGGTGATATCGCCCCAGAGCGAGAAAAATTCCACGCCGACGAAGATGGGATAGCCAATCTCGCGGGAATAGGCCTCCGCGCGCTCGCGCAGGCCCATGCTGTCGTGGTCCGTGATGCAGATCGCGTCCAGCCCCTTTTGCCTGGCGATAGAGACGATCTCCTCCAGGTGGAGAAAGCTGTCGGTCGAGTAGGTGCATTCGTGCAGGTGCATATCAACAAGCATGGCAAGTTTACTCCTTTTCTCCGTGGCGGATGACCTTCAGCACGCTGCCGTCATCCTTCCACACAATGTCGTTGAGCCCCAGAAATGACGCGATATAGTCGTTTGCAGGATGACGGAAGACCTCCTCCGCCGAGCCGAGCTGCAAGAGCTCGCCCTCGCTCATCACGGCGATGGAGTCAGCCAGAATGAACGCCTCCTCCTGATCGTGCGTGACGAAGACCATCGTGGTGCCGAGCTCGCGCTGCAGGCGCTTGAGCTCCCCGCGCATCCGCACGCGCAGCGCCGCGTCGAGGTTCGAGAGCGGCTCGTCAAGCAGGCAGAGCTTTGGCTCGACGATGAGCCCGCGGGCGAGT
>ERZ779869.4356-NODE-4356-length-10166-cov-9.382356_pt1 | contig 10166 bp, 9 predicted proteins | sample MGYA00511557_ERZ779869 | MGnify/ENA primary metagenome ERZ779869 (study PRJEB29588, sample SAMEA2154620) | human gut metagenome | biome: human gut; feature: human-associated habitat; material: faeces | place: Denmark | collected 2008/2010 ...
AATATGTATTACTATAATCATTAATAAATATTAAATCATCACCACTTATATCTATATTTATATCAGTTGAATATATTAGTTCATTATTATTATCATAAACCGCAAAATCACAACCTGGAAACTTAGCCATAGGTATGCCACCATAATCTTCATACTTTAATTTATCCTCGTATTTTAAGAAATCTTCAAGCACTAAAAAACTATTGTTAAGTCGCCAATTAACAAATATATTTATAAGGATATAACCTCCAAGAACAATAAAAGTATAAATTGCAAATTGTACAATTATTACTTTACTAAAACTATATTTCTTCTTTGTTTTCAAATTTATAACCTAACCCCCTAACTGTTTTAATATATTTAGGTTTAGATGGATTATCTTCAATCTTCCCCCTTATGTTTGATATATGAACCATCATTGTATTATCATCACATTCATAAAACTCTCCACTAATACACTCATAAATTTGTTGCTTAGTAAAAACTTTCCCCGGGGATTTTAACATCATTGCTATAATTTTAATTTCAGTTGATGTCAAAGGCACAACTTTTTTATTTTTCTTTAAAATACACTTACTTAAATCTAAAGATAAATCTCCAATATTTATTATATCATTAATTTTACTATTACCACTAAGTTCATTATATCTTCTAAGAAGAGCCTTAACATAAGCAACAACCTCTAAAGGATTAAATGGCTTAGTAACATACGCATCAGCTCCAATATCTAAGCCTAATATTTTATCACTATCCATATTTTTAGCAGATATTATTATAATAGGAATATTACTGTTTACTCGAACACTTTTAATTAATTCATAACCATTCATCCTTGGCATCATTATATCTGCAATTAACAAATCAATTTTTTCATTTTTTAATATATCTAATGCCTCAACACCATCATAAGCAACAGACACTAAAAACTCACTAGCTTCAAGATATAACTTTAAAAGTTCCAATATATCATTGTCATCTTCTACAACAAGTACATGTTTTTGCATAATATCACCTCAAACTTAAATCATATTATATCACAAAAACATGCAATAAAAAAAGTTTTTACAACACATCGTAAAAACTTTTATCAATTATAACCTAAATTGTGAATTATATAGTTCTGCATAGAACCCATTTTGCTTCATTAATTCATCATGAGTTCCTTGTTCGATAATATTACCTTCATTCATAACAAGTATTAAATCAGCATTTTTTATTGTGGATAATCTGTGAGCAATTATAAATGATGTTTTACCTTCAGTTAATTTATCCATTGCTTTTTGCACTAATTCTTCAGTTCTTGTATCAACATTACTAGTAGCTTCATCTAAAATCAAGAATGGAGCATTTTGTATCATGCCACGAGCTATTGTAAGAAGTTGTCTTTGCCCAGCAGAAACAGAGTCATTATCACTAAGAATAGTATCATAACCGTTTGGTAATGTCTTAATAAAATGATCAAGACCAACAGTTTTACAAACACTTTCTACCATTTCCATTGAAACATCTGAAGTATTATAAATAATATTATCTTTAATTGAACCATTAAATACCCAAGTATCTTGAAGAACCATTGTAAATAAATCATGAATATTACTACGTGTTAAATCCTTCGTAGAAACACCATCAATCAATATTTCTCCATTATTAATATCATAGAACTTCATAAGTAAATTAACCATCGTAGTTTTACCAGCACCAGTTGGTCCAACAATTGCTACTTTTTCACCAGCTTTAGCTTTAGCACTAAAGTTCTTAATTGTTGGTTTATCATTACCTTCATATTTAAACTCAACATTTTTAAATTCAATATTACCTTTTACTTTCTCTTTATCTAAAGTAGTTTTAATATTACTTTCATCAGCCATTTCTTTTTCATCTAAAAATTCAAATACTCTTTCACTAGCTGCAGCAGTTGATTGGAGACTAGTCATAGCTTGCGCAATTTGAGAAAGCGGTGAAACAAATAATCTAACATAAACAATAAATGCAACAATTACACCAAAACTAATATGTCCATTTAAAGCAAGTAAAGCTCCAACAACACAAACAGCAACATAACCAAAGTTACCAATAAAACTCATCATTGGCATCATTAAACCTGATAAAAATCCACTCTTCCAATTTGCTTTATATAATTTATCATTTAATTCATCAAATTTTTCATTTGATATTTTTTCACCATTATAAGTTTTAACTACATTTAATCCTGAATAAACTTCTTCAATATGTCCATTCAAAGCCCCAAGTTCATTTTGTTTAGCAACGAAATACTTTTGCGATTTAGATAAAACTAATGCCATAAACACAAATCCAAATAAACTTGCAAGTATAGCCGTAATAGCCATAACACTATTTGTTACAAACATCATAATAGTAGTTCCCACAAATAATGTAATAGCACTTACTAAAGTTGATAATGATTGGTTCATTGATTGAGCAATTGTATCAACATCATTTGTAACTCTAGATAATATATCCCCAATAGCATGCTTATCAAAATATTTCAAAGGTAATTTATTAATCTTACTTGATATATTACCCCTTAGTTTTCTAGCAAAATTATTTGACACATCAGTCATTAATATTGCTTCAAAGTATTCAAATATAGCGCTTATTAAATAAATACATATTAATAAAATGGCAATATTTTTAATTTTATCTATATTCATATATGGTTCTACAACCACCTTCACAGAACTAGGCATGTTATCTACAAGACTATATATTTCTGTGGCACTTACATCTTCACCTATATTGCTAACAATCTCTAAAAACTTCCCTTGACTAGCAGCATCTATTACATGACCATCAATTTCAATATCGCTAAATATTTTACTTGCAACACCCTCAGGTATTACTAAATTACTATTTAAACTTTTTATAAATATTTTAGCATCTTCATCATTATTAACTAAAATATCTAAAATACTATCTGGCATTTCACTTATTGCTTTAAATGATTTATTGTTAGTTTCATCATTTAACTTCGCCATTATTTCTTGGAATTTCATTAAATCATCTTTAGGAATATTTGAACTCATCATTACTTTTCCAATATTTTTTTCACTAAAATCAATTACCTTACTTATACTCTCTTCATTTAAACTACTAGTTACTTCTTTAGTTAACTTTAAAAAATTATCTTTATTTAACACTAATCCCTTAGATATTTCATCAGTTAAATCAGATAATATATTCGGAGTAACGATAGTAAGTATAGCCCCTAAAGCAGCTAAAACTAAAGATATAATAACTAATTTTTTAAAGCCTGATAACTCTTTTAATAATCTTTTAATTGCCCCTTTAAAATCTTTTGCTTTTGTTATATCTTTATTTGGTCTTGGCATTATCTAATTCCTCCTTTGAAAGTTGTGATAAAGCAATTTGCTTATAAACTTCACAACTCTTTAATAGTTCTTCATGTGTACCAACACCCACAGACTCTCCGTTATCAAGAACAATTATTTTATCAGCATTCATTATTGTCCCAATTCTTTGAGCAACAATTAAACTTGTAGCGTCTTTTGTATATTTTTTTAATTCACTTCTAAGCACAGCATCTGTTTTATAGTCAAGAGCAGAAAAAGAATCATCAAAAATATATATTTCTGGATTTTTAGCAATAGCTCTTGAAATAGCAATTCTTTGTTTTTGTCCTCCAGAAATGTTGGTTCCACCTTGAGCAATATGAGACTCATACCCATTATCCATTTTAGAAATAAATTCATCAGCTTGAGCAACCTTAGATGCTTCTACTATTTTTTTATCACTAATTTTTTCCATTGCTTCACCATAACTAATGTTACTATTTACTGTTCCGTTAAATAAAACAGCCCTTTGAGGTACATATCCAATTAATTTATATAAATACTCTAGTTTATAATCTTTAATATTAACTCCATCAATTAATATTTTACCATCAGTTACATCATAAAATCTAACAATTAAATTAACTAATGTTGATTTACCTGAACCAGTTGAACCAATAAATGCAACAGTATCTCCTTTATTTGCTTTAAACGAAATATTTTTTAACACATACTCTTCGGCATCAGGATACTTAAACGAAACATTTTTAAATTCAATTGTACCAACTTCACTTTTAGTTTCAACATTACCATCAATTACACTAACACTAGTATCTAATACCTCATTTATTCTTGATGCGGACACTTGAGCTCTAGGTAATATCATAAATATCATTGCAAGCATTAAAAATGACATAATTATTTGCATTGCATATGAAGAAAATACAACCATATCACCGAATAAACCAATTTTATCAGCCATTAACGCATCTTTAATTAAATAAGCACCAATAAAATAAATAACTAATGTTAACATATACATAACTAAATACATAACGGGTGCCATAATTGACATTGTCTTTTGGTTAAATAATTGTAAATTTGTTAAACTATTATTTACATCTTGAAACTTTTCTTGTTGGTATTCTTCAGCATTAAAAGCTCTAACAACTCTAATACCCGTTAAATTTTCTCTAGTAACCCCATTTAATTTGTCAGTTAGCTTTTGAACTATCTTAAACTTAGGCATAACAATAATTGTTAAAATTCCTATTACTACTAACAAAACAACTACAGCAACAGCCGTTACCATACTCCATTCCCAACTTTTATTTAAAATTTTCGTAATCGCCCACACTGCTGTAACCGGAGCTTTAATAAGAAGTTGAAGACCAAAGCCAATAAACATTTCAACTTGTGTAATATCATTAGTAGTTCTAGTTATTAAACTATTCGGTGAAAATTCTTTAATTTCACTCATAGACATATCTTCAACTTTTCTAAACAATTTAGAACGAAGATTTCTAGAAAAGCCTGATGCAAGTAATGCAATCAAATATCCAACAATCACTGCACCAACTAAAGAACCAAAAGCACATAAAAGCATAAATCCTCCATTTTTAAGGATTTCACTCATTTTACTTCCTTCAGTTTGCACAAGTACAGTTACTTTAGACATATAATCTGGCATCTTTAATTCTAGCCAAACCTGCATAATTATGAGGACAATACTAACAATTATTATTAACCAATCTTTCTTTTTAAAATTTTTAATTAATTTAAACATAACTATCCTTTCTCTTTTTTATTATATTACTTTTTTAATTTTATAAAACTAAAACTCTATCACTTGCCATATAATACTAAACTATTTAGAAAATTTTGTCAAGCAACTTATACTTGACAAATGCAAAAAAATGGCTATAATAGATAGTACTTCAAAAAAAGGGGGAAATTATAATGAAAGATTATTGTGGTAATTGTGCTTATTTAGATTTAAATCAAAAAGAATACTGGGGAGACAGATACTATTGTACTGAAAATTGCAAATACAAAGAAAAAAGTGATGCCGCTTGCAATAGATACATAAAGAAACCAGATAATGGCTATACACCAGCAGGATGCTTTATAACAACAGTAATTTGTCAATCTCTAGGATACAGAGACAATTGTGAATACTTAGTAATTTTAAGAAATTTTAGAGAACTTTATTTAAAAAGTTTTCCAGCAGGTGTTAGATTACTTCAAGAATATGATCAAATTGGACCAGTATTAAGTATGGAATTAGCTAATTGTCCAGCAATTGATGCAATTATGCTTATGGACAGATTTATTATTCCATGCACAGATGCCATTAAACTAAAAAAATTCGATGATGCAATAGCTATTTATGAAAACATGGTAAATGAACTTAAATTCAGATTTAGATATGTTCTAGATACCTTCAAAGTTGATTACACAGCTGAAACACCAATCGAAGATTTAGGCAAAGCAAGAGCAAGATTAAAACCAGCAAACGCATAAGTTGCTGGTTTATTTTGTTATTTTATCAATTTATTCTAATCGGGGAATTCAATGTGCCATCTCCAGAAACATAAGTTACAGTTGATAAAAGAGAAAATGTGGGACGAACCGCGTAGCTAGTAGACACACCTTTGTTGCTTAATGTGCCATACGTATAGCTAGCGGTTTTAGCCCTCACATTATCTTTTTGATATAAATCTTTATCATATCTTATTTTTTCTAGTCTTTCAATATTCATTAAGGTCATCTCATGAATATTTTCTCATATCCTCATATGCCAAAGAATGAATATAACTTCAAGAAACTTAAACAGAATAATTAATGGTTATACAACATCAATATCATTTAAATATATAGAAGAATTTTGTAAATATTTAAATTGTACTCCCGGAGAACTAATAGAAATTATAAAAGACTAAACCCAGCAAAACACTCGCTGGGTTTATTAATATAAACTATTTAGTAACATCTATCCAACTATCAAATTGAACTATATTTTCTAATTCATCTATAGTTAATTTTATTGCACTATTAGTGCTTCCACAAGCTGGATAAACAAATTCAGGTTCCTTTAAAGACTCATCAAAATAAATAGTAACACCATCATTAACACCAAAAGGACAAACACCACCAGCTTCATGGCCTATTAATTCCACTAAATCTTCTCTAGGTATCATATGGGCTTTTTCATGAAAAAACTCTTTATATTTATGATTATCACATCTTTTATCTCCAGCCATAACAATTAAAATAGGTCTATCATTTACTATAAATGACAATGTTTTAGCTATATCAGCTTCAGCACAACCTATTGCATTTGCAGCTTCTTCTACTGTAGCGCTTGACGCATCAAACTCTACTATTTCTCCATCTTTATTATATTTTTTTAAATATTCTCTTACTTTAATTAATGACATTTTATACCTCCACTACTTTTGTGCCACTCACCAAATCATGCAAGCCACAACCATCTTTTCTAAATAAAATCATTATATAACCAACATAAGTTATAACATAACCAATTATACTCGTAATTATTGATGTTGTAAAGAATAAATTACCTTTAAACATATAAGAAACTACTACACTTAAACTATTAAATAACAAATTATAAACAATTATTGTTCTTAAAATATATTGCCACAATCTAACATCATCTTTATTATTTTTATTAACAACTTTTAATCTCATTAATTTTTTACCAACAGTTTGATTTTTATTCCATTTTTGAAAACCTCCAAAATAAAGAATATAACAAGTAATACTAATGACACTAGAATAAACTCCATATTTTAATACATTTTGATAATCTAAAACAAATTCTTCACTTTTTATTTTATCAAAAACATTATCTTCATTTAAACTATCCATTTCTTTAGAATACTTTTCATAAGCTTCAATATAATTATCTAGATATGGATTTAGTATATCAATGTTAGCTAGTGCAGATGCTACAAATCCCACTATTAAAATATCAATAATATATGCCAATAATCTTTTTAATTTCATAGACCCTCCAACTTAAATAAGCAAACTAAGTAGTTTGCTTATTAGATGCTAAAGTAACACTTAATTCTTTAGTTTTACCATCTCTATTTACTGTAATTTTAATAGTATCTCCAACTTTATATTGATATAAATAATATCTTAAATATGCTACATTTTTAACATCTTTACCATCTATTTTAGTAATTATATCATTTGTTTCTAATTTACCTTTACTAGCAGGACTTCCTTTTTCAACACTAGCAACAATAACACCACTAGAAACTCCAGTTTTTTGAATAAGTTCAGCATATTGATATGAGGTATAAACTTTTGCTACATCAAGCATCGAAATACCTATATAAGGATAAGATACATTTTCACCATTAATAATTTGTTCTGCTTTTGATGTAGCATCTTCAATAGGAATTGCAAAACCCATTCCTTCAACACCACTACTTACTAGTTTAAGTGATGTAATTCCAATAACTTCACCATTACTATTACATAAAGGACCACCACTATTACCAGAGTTAATCGCTGCATCAGTTTGTAAAACTTTCATTATATAATCATTATTTCTGGAATTATTTAAAGATACTTCCACCAATCTATCTTTACCCGATAAAATTCCTCTTGTTACTGTCCATGAATAAGCACTATCTAAAGGAGCACCAACAGCAAATGTAGTATCACCAACTCTAGAATTATCATTTTTACCTAAAGACGCTACAGTTAATTCATCTTTTGATTCCATCGACAACACAGCAATATCAGAATATTGATCAGAACCAACAACTTTAGTTTCTACAACCTTACCATCAGTAAATGTTATAGTTACTTTATTACCACCATCAATTACATGATGATTTGTTAAAATATAATATTTATTACCATCCTTCTTATAAACAAAACCCGTACCAGACGCAATATAAGCATCATCTTTATATGTCGATACAATAACTACTGCATTATAAACTTTTTCTACAGCATCTGCGATACCTGTATCAGTTACTGTTACATCTTTTTCTAACTTGGTTACTGATTCAGTAATGGTTGTTGGGAAAAAATATACAACAGCATACATTGCTAAACACCCTACAAAAAATACTATTAAATAATTTACTAAACTTTTTCTTTGTTTAATTTGTTCTTCATTCATTTTTCTAACCTCACTATTTCTTTATAATTATTTGGAAATCCCATCTCATGCAATACTTTTTCTATTTTAATAACTTTAAGCTTACCAGACAATCTATCTAATTCATAACTTATTTCATTAATAAACAAATTAAAATTATTTTCTTCTAACAACTGTTTTAATATAATTATGAGTGCAAATAAATCATTCTTTCCATATATATATTCCTCACTTATCTTTGGAATATACAATAATCTATGATATTTTGTATCATCAATAACTTTTTGAGTTCTATTAATATAACAAATATCTTCATGAGCACATAAATTACGATAATTAGCAACAATTGGTAAATAATCAACCATACAATCAATACTAACTCCAAAAACATCAGCTATTTCTTTTTGGTCTTGATATTGAAGTATTGTATAAAGTTCACCAACTATTCCAAATGATAAAACTTTCACAACAACCCAAAGAGGAATATAACCATAATTTATGATGTAATGTGCTGTTGCAGTATGTTGCTTACCATTAACACTTATCTGTCTTTTCATCTTTCTAATTAAATCATTAATTTGTCTATTTCTTTTTGAATCTTTAACAAAGTTATTAGGATTTAAATAATTATTCTCTTTAAAACCATGATTTTTACTCATTACATAAGCAAGTATACTTTTTAAATTATTTTCAACTATCAAAATATTTTTAAAAATTATATTTCTTATTTGTCTATCAAAAAGAAACATCGAATATAATTCATTAAATGTTGTACCTTCAAGATAAGTTTTATTATCATCTGGTCTCATAAATAAATGACGGTAACCACTTAAGAAAAAGTAATTTTCCCGCAACAAAATAGTTTTAGTAGCTTCAATATCTTCTACTACTAACCCTTTTTTTGTAAGTATGTCAATTTGTTCATCTAATGTTTTAAATGTTTTCGATTTCACACTATACCGCCTTTACTTTAAACATTATACCACAACTGACAAAATAAATATATAGCAAAATAATGGTTTTAATGTAAAAAACTTGTGAAAAAAAAGTGAAATTAATAAAATTAATTATAATAATGACTTATTGCTTGCGCTAATATTTTTGCAAATTTACTTTGATATTCTTTTGTAACTAATTTACTCCTTTCAGTTGCATTAGATAAAAAACCACATTCAACTAACACTCCATTTGTATTTAATTTATCATACATATAAGTTGATGTAGGTATTTTTTTTACCTCTCTATTAGTATTTGTATTATTATTTAAATATTCTTGTATAGATTTAGCTAATTCTTCATTATTTTTATTATAAAAAACTTGAGCACCATAGTACCTTGTATCTGTTAAGTAATTTAAGTGAATAGATAGATACATATCAACAATCTTTTGATTAATAATTTTAATTCTTTCATCAAAATCTGCCTTTTTACGATGATTTCGAGCACCATTACTTAAATCACTATCACTAGTTCTAGTCATAATAACTGTTGCTCCCATTTCACTTAAGTATTTTTCTAAATATTTTCCAATAGATAAAGTAATATCTTTTTCATAAATATCATTATATAAAGCCCCCGGGTCCATTCCACCGTGTCCACAGTCAATTGCCACAACTCTTCCTTGCAAAGGCAAATCAGCCCTTACCGGATAACTAAACATAGCCAAAAATAACAATAAAAAAACGGAAAATACTCCAATATAATAT
>ERZ779869.4362-NODE-4362-length-10156-cov-11.119790_pt1 | contig 10156 bp, 14 predicted proteins | sample MGYA00511557_ERZ779869 | MGnify/ENA primary metagenome ERZ779869 (study PRJEB29588, sample SAMEA2154620) | human gut metagenome | biome: human gut; feature: human-associated habitat; material: faeces | place: Denmark | collected 2008/2010 ...
ATCATATCAAAATATAATATGGAACTATAACTATAAAATTATGGATAGGCTATTGCAAAAGGATTATATCATATCAAAATATAATATGGAACTATAACTAATCCAGAGTTATTAGGAGGAGAATAGATATTATATCATATCAAAATATAATATGGAACTATAACTACTCTTGCTAATATATTTAAAATTGCACTTATTTGAAGATTTGCTCTAATAGCTTTATTTGTCTTTAAGTATTCAATAATTTCTTTATCTGACATTTACTATCCCTCCATAATAAAAGCACCTACTTTTTAGTAAGTGCTATCTTTTCTTATATCTGCTATGCCATTGTTATATTTTGCAAATTTATCTTCAAGTTCTTTTATTCTTTCTTTTATTCTTTTGTCTACTTTTTCAATATTAAACCCTTTGGGATAAAACTTTCCAATTTTGTTTAGTAATTCTGGAATACTATTGGATTTTACAATATCAATAATATCATTTTCTTTCATGTAACACCTCTTTTATATATTTATACAACTCAATATTTTTCGTTTTTAATAGATTTTTGTCTATCATATAACATCGTAGACCTTCTGGTAAATAATCTCTAAATACATTATAATTAAATGTTCCCTGTAAATAATCAATCCTATCCTTTTTGTTAATTGTATCATATCAAAATATAATATGGAACTATAACAACCTCCCAGCAATCACTATAACTTTCACCATTATATCATATCAAAATATAATATAGAACTATAACAATTATATCTGGTCTATTGCAATTATTTTTATTATATCATATTATTACTAAATATTATATAGAAACTATTGAAGATTTTGATGAGATGAAGTATAATAATATAAAAGAGCTTAGATTGCCTAAACAAGAATATGCTATTTTATCAGGAATAGTAAATTCAGAGAGCAATATTAAGCCAGGAAGAAATTATATAGAAACAACTAATGCTACTTATGAAGTGTATTTTAAAGATACTGGAGAATTTAAAGTTATAGATAAAATAGTAGACGGAGGTTATAATGACACAACCACAAATGGAAATATACAAGGAACTGGAAATACAAGGAATGCCGAAAGCGGGTTGCAGGTTCATAGCTCAACAGTTCAACAATCAAGAACAAGAACACGCAATGATGAAATATCTAATTTCAATAAGAAAAGAACACGTATCAGTGACAAAAGTAGCGGAAATGGCTCATCAAATTCAAGCAATGTAAAATATTCTATACGAAAATCTGAAAATAATTCAGGAGGAGCTTATGGCTTAAACCAATGAAAGCCAATAGGTTTAAATGCATTGACATTTTCCTTTTGAGATGCTATACTATTTATGGAAGCTGACTGCAAAGTAATATTTGTACTTGGCTTCTTTTTCCATAACCATTTTTTAAAACTATTTTTGTTAATAAATTAGAAACTTCCCCCAAACCCCTTGTTAAACCTCAAAATTTATGATAAAATGCTTATATGTAGCAAAGCATAGATGTAATAATTTATGTTTGTAGGAGGTTACTGAAAAAGAAATGACAATTGAGAATGGATTAGCAACAAATTATAACAATATGACAGATGAAGGAATTATAGAACAGGTTAAAGCTGGAGATAACAATGCTTTAGACTATATAATGAATAAATATGCTGAACTTGTTAACATGAAAGCAAGTAAATTTTTTATAGTTGGAGCAGAAAAAGGAGACATAGTTCAAGAAGGACTAATTGGTTTATATAAAGCAACAAAAGCCTTTAATAACGATAAACAAAACTCCTTTAAAACATTTGCAAATATGTGTATAGAACGTCAAATAATTACTGCGATAAAAACAGCCAATAGGCAAAAAAACATTCCACTAAACTCTGCATTTTCAATAAACGCTCAAGTTTATGACGAGAATGATGAGAATGACAAAGAAGTAATAGATATTTTAAACACACATGTTGTGGAAGATCCTTCAGAGGAAATAGCTAAGAGAGAATACTTCAAATACATAAATAAAACAATAAATGAAAATTTAAGTGAACATGAAAGAAATGTTTTAAAATATTACCAACAAAATAAAACATATGAAGAAATTGCAAACAAATTAAACTGTAAAACAAAATCAGTAGATACAGCAATGACTAGAATTAGAAGAAAAGCGAATAAAATTAAAAAGCAAGTAGATGAGAATGAAAATAATTAAACCAGAGTTTGAACAAAATCAGGCTCTGGTTCTTGCATTGATTTAAAATATGATGTATAATATTTTCGTATGCACTTATAGCTCAGGTGGATAGAGCGCTCCCCTCCTAAGGGAGAGGCCGCTGGTTCGAATCCAGCTAAGTGCACCAAAAACAAAATTGAATAAGGAAGAATTTATGGAAGAAAAATTCATGAATGAAGCTTTAAAGGAAGCAAGAAAGGCTTATGAAAAGCTTGAAATACCAGTAGGTGCAGTAATTGTAAAGAACGGAAAAATAATTTCTAGAGCACATAATTTAAAAGAAACAAAGCAAACAGCAACTGCCCATGCGGAAATACTAGCAATTCAAAAGGCAAATAAAAAATTAAATAATTGGAGACTAATTGATTGCGACATGTACGTAACACTAGAACCATGCAGTATGTGCATGGGAGCAATAGTTTCTTCAAGAATTAAAAACATATATATAGGAACATTAGACCAAAAGAAAGAAGAAAAAATAGACATTCAAAAGTATAAGGAAGAATATGATGTAAATATAAAATACGGAATATGTGGAGCAGAATGTGAAAGCATTTTAAAAGAATTTTTCAAAGATTTAAGAAAAAATGGGGGATAAAATGATATTAAACAGAAACAAAAAAATGAATGTGGGTGCATATATATTAAGTCTAGTAGTAGTGTTTATGCTAATAGTTGTTTTCTTCATAATGTATAAATACCAAGTTGAAGGAGAAGCAATTCCACCATTTAACATTTCTAAAATGGTAGTTGTAAGTTCAGCTAAAACAGAAAACCTAGAACTAGTAGAAGGAATATACAATGCAGATATTGTTCAAACAAACGACATAAAAATATCAATACAAAAAAATCCTAAATACAAAAAGGAAGCAATAATTAAAAAAGTTACAATAAATAATATTCAAATTGATAAAATGCAATCAGTAGGAAACATAGAAATATATAGACCATCAATGGGAACCAAGTTATACGAATATAAAGAACAATACAAAATACAAGATAGCATAGAGTATGTAGGGGCACAAGAAACATATTTAAAAGGTGAAACTTTGGCAATTTCAAACCAAGGTGGAATCATTGAGTTTTCAGTAATATTAAATAACTTAAAGAAATTACAATACAATGAAAATGAAGCAATAAAAGTTGATGGAACTTTGCTTAAACAAATAGGAGAAGATAGATTAAAATATCAAGTTTCATTTGATTTAATAATAGAACTTGAAAACAATGTAAAACTTAAAACAAAAATCAATTTAAACCTACCAGCAGGAAACATTTTAGAAAATGGAATAGAAACAATAGAAGAAACAAACATGAAAACTGTATTCAAAAGAATATAGAAATTTCACAAAAACACTTGCCAAATTTCAAATCACATTATATAATAATATCTATGAAGTTAACCTTTGTATGGAAAGTAATTCAATAAAGAGCTATGAACCTCGTCAGGTCCGGAAGGAAGCAGCGATAAATGGTAATATTTATGTGAGTTGCTTTCCATAGAGAGGTTAACTTAGGTTATAGGAGGAAAATATGGCATATACTGCTTTGTATAGAAAATTCAGACCTATAAGTTTTAGCGAAATGGTAGGTCAGGAACATATAACAAAAACACTAAAAAACCAAATAGTTGCAGGCAGAGTTGGACATGCATACCTTTTTAGTGGTGGAAGAGGAACAGGAAAAACTTCAGCAGCTAAAATTATGGCAAGAGCAATTAACTGTTTACACCCAAAAGAAGATGGCGAGCCTTGTAACGAATGCGAGATTTGCAAAGCCATATTAGACGGCTCTTTAACAGATGTTGTAGAAATGGACGCTGCTTCAAACAATAGTGTAGAAGATATAAGAGCAATAAGAGATGAAGTGAATTTCCTACCAACAGTTGCAAAATACAGAGTATATATTATAGATGAGGTTCATATGTTATCAACAGGAGCTTTCAATGCTCTTCTTAAAACACTAGAAGAACCACCAGAACATGTAAAATTTATTTTGGCAACAACAGAACCACAAAAACTACCAGCAACAATACTTTCAAGATGTCAAAGATTTGATTTTAAAAGAATTACAGTTGAAAATATTGAAAAAAGACTAAAAATAATATGCAAAGAAAGCAATATTCAAATAACAGATGAAGCCCTTAAAATGATAGCAATATTAGCAGAAGGAGCTTTAAGAGATGGAATAAGCATACTTGAAAGATGTAGCCAAGATACAGAAGGCGTTATAGATGAAGATAAAATACGTGAATTAGTTGGAATGCCAAAGTTAGAGCTAATAAAGCAAATAGTAAAAAGCATGATAGAAAAACAGCCAGAAAAAGCAATAGAAATAACAAGCTCAGTAATTGGTGAAGGAAAAGATTTAGACAATTTCCTTTGGGAAGTTATAAAATACATAAAAGATACATTAATATACAAAACAACAAATAAACTAGAGTTATATAGCAAAGAGGATATAGAATTCATAAATGGTTTAGCAAATGAAACAACAAAAGAGCGTTTATTAGAGCTTATTTATGAACTATCAGAACTTGCAAATGAAATGAAAATTTCAACACAGAAAAATATAATTTTTCAAGCGGGAATTATAAAAGCTTGCATGGAAATAGAAGTTACAACAAAAGTACCTCAAGACGCACCACCTAGAGCTCAAGAAACAGCTTCTTATGCAAGAACTGCAAAACAGACAGAATCAAGGCCAGTAGCCACCCAGGAAGCACCAAGACAACAAGCAAGTAGTACAAAGGCTTCAGGAAAATATGTAGGATATTGGCAAACTGTTTTAGATAAAATAAAACAAAGTGGAAAGATGACAATGTATGCTAACCTACTAGGAACAAGAGGAGTTTTGGTAAATGACTTAATAGTTGGCATAGAATTCCCAGGCAAAATTACAGATTTTGCAAGAAGAGTTTTAGAGGAACATGAGAATAAGGCATTGATAGAAAAGCTAGTATCAATGGAACAAGGAACAAATATGCAGGTTAGAATAATAGATAAAACAAACGAACCAAAAGAACCTGTAAAACAAGGTATAGAAGGGTTTGCAGAAGACCAAGATTTACCATTTAATGTTATAGATGAATAAGAAAGGATTGATTAGATTATGTCTAAAAGAGGAGGATTCCCAGGAATGGGAGGATTTGGTGGAATGAACATCAACCAATTAATGAAAGAAGCAAAAAAGATGCAAGCAGATATGGAAAAAACACAAGAGGAATTACAAGCAAAAGAATTTGAATCAACAGCAGGTGGAGGAGCAGTTAGTGTAAAAGTTTCAGGTTCAAAACAAATATTAGAATTAAAATTAAACAAAGATGTTGTTGACCCAGATGATGTTGAAATGTTACAAGATTTAATCATTACATGTATAAATGATGCAATGAGAAAAGTAGATAGTGCTCAATCTGCAGGATTTGGAAAATACAATATACCAGGACTAATGTAGGAGGAAGCCTTCGTGTCATACTATTCACCATCAATAGAAAAATTAATAGAAAGTTTTGAAAAATTGCCAAGTATTGGGCATAAAACAGCAACAAGACTTGCATTTCATATGCTTAATCTAAATGAGGAATCAACTAAGGAATTTATAAACTCAATAATTGAAGCAAAGAAAAACTTAAGATATTGTTCAAAATGCTTTAACATTACAGAAACAGATCCATGCCCAATATGCTCAAGTCCAAAGAGAGATCAAAGTACAATTTGCGTTGTAGAAGATGTAAAAGATGTAGTAGCAATGGAGAAAACTCATGAATTTAAAGGAGTATACCATGTACTTCATGGTTCAATTTCCCCAATGAATGGAATTGGACCAGAGGATATAAAAATAAAAGAATTGTTAGAAAGATTAAGAGATACTGATGTTAAAGAAATAATAATAGCAACAAACCCTAGAGTAGAAGGAGAAGCAACGGCTATATATTTATCAAAACTTATAAAACCAATAGGAATAAAAGTTACAAGAATAGCACATGGAATTCCAGTTGGTGGAGACCTAGAATATACAGATGAAGTAACTTTAAGCAAAGCTCTTGAAGGAAGAAGAGAGTTATAAAGCTAGAAGTGCTAAATTATCACCTAGTACTGTAAAAAAAGCAGATAAAACAAGTAAGTCATCTTTGCTTAATTCCTTTGAAAAAGCAATAGAGAGAGTATTAGCTAATGCTAATAGTTCACAATTAGAAAAGTCAGAAATACACAAAAAACTCACCTCATGTAAATATATGAAGCGAGTTTTTGTTTTATCCTAATAATGTTTCTACAATATTTTGTGTAGAATTCTTTTTTGCAATTAATCTAGCTTTTGATTTCATGCTTTCAAGCTTATCAGGGTTATTAAATATATCTAGTAAAATAGTTTCAATATTATCAGAATCTTTTACCCAAATTCCAGCACCACTATTTTCAATAAATTCAGCGTTTTCTTCTTCCTGACCAGGAAGTGGGTCAATTATAATAAGTGGTAAACCAGAGGCTAAACTCTCAGTAGTTGTAAGTCCACCAGGTTTTGTAATAACTAAGTCGGAAACACTCATAAGTTCTGGAACTTGATTTGTAAATGATAAAATTTTAACATTACTTTCAGTTCTAGTTGTCTTTACAAGTTCATCGAAACGTTCTTTCATTTTTTCATTTCTACCGGCAACTGCGACAACTTGCAAGTTTGGTAAGTTATCAATAATTGCTTTTAATCTATTAAATGTTTTATCTTTTCCAAAACCAAATTCTCCACCAGCGAAGAACAAAATTGTATTTTTATCAGAGGTTAAGCCATAATCTTCTAAAATTTTTTGTTTGTTGTAGCTTTGCAAAAATCTACTAGATAAAGGAATACCTGTTACATGAATTTTATCTTTATTAACACCTCTTGAAACTAAGTCATCTACCATTCCTTGTTGGGCAACGAAGTAGTAGTCAATAAATTCACTTTTAACAAGCCATTGATTATGTGGAGCATAATCGGTTAAAATAGTTGCAACTTTGCAATTTAATTTCCCCTTTTCCTTTAAAATAGCACACATTTGGCTACTAAAAGGGTGTGTCGAAATAATCAAATCTGGCTGAAATTCTTGAATTAATCTATTTAATTTTATAGCCATTAACCTATTAATTGTGTTACAAATTCTAGAAAGACTACCACTTTCAGAGTCATAATATAGATGTTTCCAAATCCATCTTGCATTTTTTGAAAAGTCTTTATATGCCTTTGTTGTAAGCTTATTAAAAAGCTTATTAACATATTCAACACAATCTACTAATTCAACTTGTGAATCGGAATAATTTTTTTCTATGTAATCACGAATACTTTTAGCAGCAGATAAATGTCCACCACCATAAGAACCGTAAAAGATTAATATCTTCTTCATAAAAATCACCAAAAATATTATACCATAAAATTTACAAAAAAAGAATATTTTAATAAATTTAGGAAAAAATAAATCATGAATTAAAGTAAAGAGGAGAATTATGAAAAAGACATTTCTTTTAATTTTATTAATTTTAGTCCTAATAGTTTTAAGTTTTATATTTGTAGAACACAAAGATTATGCACAAGGTTCAGGGCAGACCTCAGATATTCAGTTGCTCGCAAGAGCAATAAATGGGGAAGCAAGAGGCGAAAGCTACGAGGGGCAAGTTGCAGTAGGAGCTGTAATTTTGAACAGAGTAAAGCACCCAAGTTTTCCAAACACAATAGCAGGAGTAATATACGAGCCAGGGGCTTTTACAGCTGTATCAGATGGGCAAATAAATCACCCAATAGACGAAAATTCAACAGTGTATAAAGCAGCAAGAGACGCAATGAATGGCTGGGATCCAACAAATGGTTGTATATACTATTTCAACCCAAATACTGCAACCAATAAATGGATATGGTCAAAGCCTATAATAAAAACAATAGGAAAGCACAATTTTTGTACAGAATAATTTTTAGGAGGAATTATGAAAAATAACATTTTAAGAACAATGAAAAAGAATTATATGTATGGAATAACTATAGTTTTAGTTATTGCAATAATTGTAATGGGAGTAATGCTATATAACCAAAGAAATAAATATGCAATTACAACCGAAAACACATATAACCTTGCACTTTATGAGTTAGTAGATTATATAAATGATGTGGAAAATTATTTAGCAAAGTCAATGATATCAAGTTCAGCAGAGCAAGGGTCAGAAACATTAATGCATGTGTGGAGAGAAGCAAATTTAGCTCAAGTGTATTTATCTCAGCTACCTATTTCAACAAACGAACTTAGTAGTACAGCAAAGTTTTTAAACCAAGTAAGTGATTATAGCCATAGTTTAGCTATAAAAACAATTGGTGGAGAAGATTTAACACAAGAAGAATTAGATAATTTAAAAAAGTTATATGAATATTCAAAAAATTTAAATAGCACATTGGAGCAACTATCATTAGAAATGGGTAGTGGCAAAATTAGTTGGAAAGAATTAACGGAAAATGTAGATACAAGTTTTGCACAACAAGTTGATAATTTGTCTGCAACAAGTTTTAGCAATATTAACGAAAATTTTGGCGATTATGAAGGATTGATTTATGATGGTGCATATTCTGAACACATGGAAAGCATAGAGAAAAAAGGCTTAGTAGGAGATGATGTAACAGAAGAACAAGCAAAACAAAAAGCCATAAGCTTTGTACGGACAAGATAGAGTGGAAAATGTTCAATCAAATGGTTTAATAGAAAATGGAAATATTGCTGTTTATGATTTTACAATTAGAATTAAAAATGAAGATTACAATAACCCACTTACAATATCAGTTTCTAAAAAAGGTGGGCATATAGTAGTAGCAAATCACAACAGAAATATTACAGAAGAAAAAATACAAATAGATGAGGCAAACGAAATTGGCAAAAATTTCTTATACAACCTTGGAATACCAGATATGAAACCAACTTATTATTTAAAACAAGGTGGAGCTGTAACTATAAACTATGCATATCTTCAAGACAATGTAACTATATATCCAGATTTAATAAAAGTTAAAATAGCACTAGATAATGGAGAAGTTTTAGGAATGGAAACAACAGGATATTTAAATAATCACACACAAAGAACTATCGAAACACCAAGCATTAGTTTAGAAAAAGCAAAAGCATCATTGAATAAAAAACTTAGCATTACAAGCGAAGACTTAGCAATAATTCCAACAGAATGGAATACAGAAATATTCTGCTATGAATTTAAAGGCAGAGTGGACGATACAGATTTTCTAGTGTATGTTAATGCACAGACTGGAAAAGAAGAAAACATTTTAGTTATAATAGATACACCTGATGGAATTTTAACACAATAAAGAAAACCTTAACTAAAAGAACACTAAATGCTTTAAAAAACTCGGTTCAGTTGTCTAGCAAATGTTCGCAGAATTTCTAAATACCTTTTATGGCACCCTTTCAATGTAAAATTGAACTATTTCCATAAAATTTATTAAGAAATTCTATGCTCCATTTCCTAGAACCCCTCACTTCGTTTTTTAAACATTTTAGTGTTCTTTATTTGAAAATTTTTCTAGTGTATTTTATGTGTTTTTGTGCAAACTAATTTTAAGAAAAGTGATTTTTCATTTTTCTTAAAATTAAGGAGGATTTTTAAGATGTCAGGGAACAAAAACTTAATGTCTGAAAATCTAAAAACAGAAATAGCAAAAGAACTGGGAGTATATGATGTAGTTAAACGTGATGGGAGTTGGGGAAATGTGTCTGCTAAAAAGTGCGGTTCGATGGTTGCGAAGGCAATAGAAATCGCAAACAGAAGTGTATAGTAAAAGCAGAGTAAAAGTAATAGGAACCTTTTTTAGGGTTCCTATTTTATTTATATACAAATTTAAATTGACTACATTTATTTAACACTAACAAAAAAATCGTTTGTCGAAATATGTAAAGTTTTGACGAACGATTTTTGTTGCAATT
>ERZ779869.4363-NODE-4363-length-10156-cov-1.507079_pt1 | contig 10156 bp, 12 predicted proteins | sample MGYA00511557_ERZ779869 | MGnify/ENA primary metagenome ERZ779869 (study PRJEB29588, sample SAMEA2154620) | human gut metagenome | biome: human gut; feature: human-associated habitat; material: faeces | place: Denmark | collected 2008/2010 ...
TTATAACCATTAAAATCTTCTAAACTATCCTTAATTTCTTTAATTTTTTCAGGATTTCCACATCCGCAGGGCAGAAGGGGTAAGCATCAATCTCCTTTGTGGTGATCCAGCGGATATCGTGATGCTCCAGCTTCTGCGGCTCGCCCTCTGCGATTTTCGCATGAAAGAGCGTCAGATGGACGGTCAAATCGGGATATTCATGCACAACCTCCATGAAAACCGCGCCGACTGCGACCGTAATGCCGAGCTCCTCCCGACATTCGCGGATGAGCGCCGCTTCCTTTGTCTCTCCCTGCTCCACCTTGCCGCCGACAAATTCCCACAAAAGCCCTCTTGCTTTATTTGCAGGACGCTGACAGGCAAGAAATTTATTTCCGTTCCAAATGAGTGCCGCTACCACTTCTGTCATGCCTTTCTCCCCTTCCGTTTTTCCTTTCATTATAAAAGCCGCAGGGGGGAATTGCAAGGCTCGCCTTTCGTTCTGTTTTCCGCCCCTTTCTCATAGAATAGCAAGAGGAAAGGAGGCAGCTATCGTGCAAAAAAAGAACAAACGAGCCTTAAATCTGGCAGGTCTGGTGCTTTTTCTGCTGGCACTGCCCTTCTTCTTCGGCATGGGGGGCGGCGCATTTGCCATGGCAGAGGTTCTGCCGGGACAAGCTGCGGCTTCCTTCCTCCCTTACACAGAAAAGACAGAATCGCTTTCCGCAAAGGTTTTCGGTACGAAGGATATAGAATTTTCCCAAACACCTGCCGTCACCAAGGGCGGACGCACGCTTTCTGTTTCCGCAGAGGAGATGGCAAGGCTCAGGGATTTTTCCTACCTCAGAAGCAGCTATTACATCATTGACAGCCGTACCGCTCTGCTTCCCTCGGACATTGACGCAGAAGAAGCATTGGGGCTTGATTTTAGCATAAAAAAGACCACGAAGGAGCCAAAAATATTGATTTTTCATACCCATGCCCACGAAGGCTTTGCCGACAGCGACATGAGCAAGGGACTTTCCGAGGGCATCTGGGGCGCAGGAGAGGAGCTGAAGCGGATTCTGGAGGAGGAATATGGCATCGGGGTACTGCATGATGACGGGCAATATGACGTGGTCAACGGCAAGGGGCAAATCACAGGGGCATACGAGCGAATGGAGCCGCCGATTCGTAAAATTCTGGCGGAGCATCCTTCCATTGAGGTCTGCATCGACCTGCATCGGGACGGCGTGGGGGACAGCACACGGCTTGTGACGAACATAAACGGCAAGCCCTGCGCGCAGGTGATGTTTTTCAATGGGCTTTGCCGCCTGAATAAAAACGGCACAACGCAGGCAATCAGCGGCTTGGAGAACCCGTATTTAAAGGAAAATCTTGCCTTCAGCCTACAGATGAAAACAACGGCGGATGCGCTTTACCCCGGCTTCAGCCGCAAAATTTATCTCAATGCGTATCGGTTCAGCCTGCACATGCTGCCGCGTTCTACGCTGATTGAGGTCGGCGCGCAGACAAATACGAAGGCGGAAATATGGAATGCTATGGAACCGTTGGCAAAAACGCTTGTAAGCGTGCTGACGGAGCAATAGGCGAAAGCGGATTTCAGCTTGAAAAACAGTTTTTGCTAAAATAAAACGAACCGATTCTGCCATATTAAAATTATGACAAAAAGATTTCTGATATTCGGCTGCTTAGGCTGGTGCATCGAAATCCTCTGGACGGGATTCCATTCCCTGCTTCTGGGAGATGGCGCACTCACAGCGAAAACATATTTATGGATGTTTCCCATTTACGGTGCGGCGGCGTTTGCTTCGCCCCTGTTTCTGGCGGTACGGAAAAGCTGTCCGCTTTGGCAGAGGCTTGGGCTATACAGCGTGACCATCTTTCTGGTGGAATTTGCCGCAGGAGGGCTGATTCGTCTGGCAACAGGCGTTTGCCCCTGGGATTATGGGAACAATCCCCTTTCCGTTCTGGGGTTAATCCGTCTGGATTACGCGCCGCTTTGGGCAGCCTTGGGGTGTTTTTTCGAGGAGGTCAGCTTGCTTCTGGCAAAGAAAGGAGAATTGGCGTAGGGCATTGCAGTTCCGATTGATTTCTGCTAGAATAATGCAGGTTACAGAGCAAAAAACAAGGAGAAATTGATATGGATACATTGAAGCAAAGCATCATCCTCTTCGATCTGGACGGCACATTGACCGATTCTGAGGACGGCATCATCCGTTCCACGCAGTATATGCAGGAAAAAATGGGACAGCGCATCTGGTCTGCGGAGGAGCTGCATTTTATCGTAGGGCCGCCGCTGATGCAGTCCTTTACGAAGGAATTCGGCATGGCGCAGGAAATGGCGGAAAAGGTGGCATCAACCCTTTTCGGCGATATATTCGATCTTGTGGCCGGGAAGCGTGAGGGCTACAAAACAAAGCCCGACCCGGCGCTGACCCTGTTTGTGATGGATTCTCTCGGCGTTTCTCCGTCTGAATGCGCTCTTGCGGGCGATTCGGGCATGGATATGGCGGCGGCGGTAAATGCGGGGGCTCTGCCCATAGGCGTGCTTTGGGGCTTCAGAACGGCAGAGGAGCTGCAAAAAAACGGAGCGGAATATCTGTTTTCATCCCCCGCGGAAATAACCGATTTGATAGGAAAATTAAATGGATAAGAAAATAAGCTATACCTCAACCAAAATTTCATCGTACATAGGTTATTTCGTTCAGGCGATAGTAAATAACTTTCTGCCGATACTTTTTATAGCCCTGCAGGATGTTTACGGTATAGGCTATGAAAAGCTCGGCAGACTGGTCATGTTCAACTTCGTGACGCAGATGATAACAGATATTTTATCCCCTAAAATAATTGCCAAAACAGGCTACCGAAAAGCGGCGATAATGTGCCAGTTTACTGCGGCGGCGGGGCTTGCAGCTGCGGCGTTTCTGCCGAAAATAATGTGGGACCCGTATTGGGGAATTGTAATTGCGATTATAATCTACGCGTTTGCCAGCGGGCTTATGGAGGTTATTTTAAGCCCGATGATTGAAATGCTTCCGACCGATAACAAGAGCGGAAATATGTCGCTTTTGCATTCGTTTTACTGCTGGGGGCAGGCGATAACCACCATCGGTACCACGCTGCTATTGCATGCGTTCGGTTATAAGGGCTGGTCGTACATTCCGCTTTTATGGGCGGCAATACCATTTTTTAACGCGTTTTCGTTCTTTAAGGTGCCGATAGTCGAGCCGGAGCCGGAAAGAAAAAGCGACAGCTTTAAGACCCTCTTTAAATCCCGCCTTTTCCGCTGCTTTATGCTTATGATGCTCTGCTCTGGCGCCGCTGAAATTGCAATGGCGGAGTGGGCTTCGATGTTTGCGCAAAAGGCGCTCGGAATTTCAAAGGTGATAGGCGACCTTGCAGGCCCCTGCGCTTTTGCGGTGTTTATGGGCCTCGGACGTGTGCTTTACGCCGCTTTTTCCGAAAAGCTTTCCTTTAAAAAGACGGTTATTGCTATGAGCGTGCTTTGTGCCGCCTGCTATTATGCTGCGGCATTTTCAAAAAGCCCTGTGCTGGCGCTTTCGGCTTGTGCGATTTGCGGCTTTACAGTCAGCCTTTTCTGGCCGGGAACGCTTTCTGCGGGCAGCAGAGCATTCCCGAAGGGCGACGCGGTCATGTTCAGCGTTTTTGCAATGTGCGGAGATATAGGCTGCTGCATAGGCCCGTGGCTTTTAGGCATTATAGCGGATGCCGCCAACCTGCATGTCGGCTTTGCGGTATCATCTGTTTTCCCGATAATAATGATCATAACCGCGGTGCTTTTCTTCAAGGAAGAAAATAATATATAAGAGGTGTTTATTTTGAAAAGATCGGATTATTTGAGCTGGGACGAATATTTTATGGGTATAGCCATACTGTCGTCTTTGCGCAGCAAGGATCCTTCAACCCAGGTGGGAGCGTGTATCGTGAATTCCGAAAAGCGTATTCTTTCAATGGGCTATAACGGAATGCCGCGCTGCTGCAGCGACGATGATTTTCCGTGGGACAGAAACGGCGACCCGCTTAATTCAAAGTATCTTTATGTATGTCACGCCGAGCTGAACGCAATTTTAAACTGCGCCGTAGGCAGCGTTCGCGGATGTACGGTATATACTACCCTTTTTCCGTGTAACGAGTGTGCGAAGGCAATTATTCAATCGGGAATAACCGAGGTGGTTTATGCGTCCGATAAGTATTCCGATTCCGACAGCGTGCTTGCCTCAAAGCGGATGTTTGAAACCGCAGGGGTAAAATATCGCCTTTACGCTCCTACCGGTAAAAGCGTAACCCTTTCACTTTAAATATTTGTATATTTTATGACCGTCTCCCGTTACCCGGGGCTGACGGTCATTTTTTTGCATAAAAATTACTTTCGGAGTATTTAAGCTCACTTTTCAGGAATAATAAGTAAGCCGAGCAGTGCAAAATCGTATTAAGGCATAACACAGCGGAAACGGGGACGGATATGAAAAGAATTGCCGAAAAAGTAAAGCCTGCCTCAACCGACGATTACAGCGGAGCGCTGCCGTCGGCGGAGCTTGATACGAACATAGCCTTCTTTAAGAAAATATTCAAAAAGGATTCCGTGCTGCGTCTGAAAAGGATTTCGGGGAGCGGCGCTTATAATTGCCGCTGCGCTCTTTTCTATGTAGACGGAATGGTTAATTCCGAGCTTTTGAACGAATCGGTGATTAAGCCGTTGCTGCTGGTTCAAAACGAGCGCGCGGATGAAAGCCTTACCGAATATATTGCAAACCGTGTGCTTTTTGCTTCAGAGACAGAGTGCACCGAAAATGTGGCGGATATGCTGCGCGCCGTGCTTTACGGCGACACGCTGCTGCTGATCGACGGCTGCATGACGGCGATAACGGTCAATACCAAAGGCTGGCGCACGAGGGGGATCAGCGAGCCTGCAGACGAGCGCATTCTTCGGGGCCCGCGCGAGGGCTTTGATGAGGCGGCTCTGCTTAATGCGGCAATGATACGGCGGAAGCTTTTGACCCCCGACCTTTGCACCGAAATGGTCAGAATAGGCAGGAGGAGCGATACGATAGTTTTCATTTGTTACCTGGATTCCCTGGCGGACGAAGGCACGGTAAGCGAGCTTAAGCGGCGGCTTTCAAAAATAGATATAGACGGAATACTCGATACGAATTACATTGCCGAGTTTATAAGAGACCGCCCGCATTCGATTTTTAAAACCTCCGGCACAACAGAGCGCCCCGATACAGTGGCGGCACGGCTGCTTGAGGGGAGGATTGCTGTAATAGCCGACGGCACGCCCGTTGTGCTGACGCTGCCTTATTTGTTTTCGGAGAATTTTCAGTCGGATGAGGATTATTATCTTAATTATACGGTAGCCTCGGTGGGGAGACTGCTTAGGTATATCTGCTTTTTCCTGTCGGTCAGCATTCCCGCAGCCTTCGTAGCCGCAGTCACATATCATAAGGAGCTGCTGCCGACCTCACTTGCAATTACCGTAACGCAGCTTCGCGGCGGAGTACCGTTTCCTGCGTTTGTCGAATGTATTCTGCTAATCTTCGTATTTGAAATTTTAAAGGAGACCGGTGTCAGAATGCCGCAAAGTCTCGGACATGCGTTAAGCATTGTCGGCGGACTTGTGGTCGGTCAGGCGGCAGTGGAAGCAAGAATCATAAGCGCGCCCATGCTTATAATAGTGGCGCTTTCGGGAATTTCGGGACTTATGATACCGAGACTCAAAAGCGCGGTATTTTACTGCAGAATAATTTTTGTCTGCCTTGCGGCTCTTTTCGGGCTTTACGGGTATATCGCCGGTTTTACACTTATGGTTATTCATATTTTGGGGCTTTCGTCCCTCGGGGTCAGCTCTACGGTGTCACTGGATGTTGCCGACCGCCGCACTCTGAAGGATACGCTTTGGCGCACCTCCTGGCGGAATATGAGGACACGGCCGCTTTTCTGCCGTAATTCGGTGCGAATGGACAACGAAAAAAGTGATTAAAAGGCTGTGTCTTACGATTTCATCGTTGATTTTTTTAACCTGCCTTTCCGCCTGCGGCGGCACGGGGGACAGCATTAAAAATGACCGCCGCTTTATGGTATCGGCTCTCGGCTTTGAAGCCGACGGATTTTTGATAAAGGTGACCGCCGAGCTGATTGTAATTAATTCGGAGAACCCCGAGGTCTCTCCCGAGGCAAGGGTGTTTTCGGCAAAAAGCCGTGATATTGAGGGCGCGCTTGAGGAGATATCCTCCCGTCTTTCAAAGCCTATGCTTCTTGAGCACTGCGGAATTATAGCAATAGGGGAGAGCATGACTGCGGAACGGTTTTCACAGATATGCGATTATTGCTTTTACGAAAACCGCATAACCCTTTCGGCGTATATGATCTCTGCGAAAAGTCCCGAGCTTCTGCTGGGCGGAAAGCCCGAATCCTCTGCGGCAACGGGCTATGATATCATGAATATGATAGAACGGCAGAGCAAATCTGACGGAATAAGCACCGACAGCCGCTTTTTTGAGATTGAATCGGCGCGTGAGAGCGGGAAGAATACTTTTGCTCTGCCTCGTTTCGGAATGACGGAGGACGGCGCCGCAGACGAGGGAATAGCGATTTTTGAAAACGACAGGCTTATAAGGCTTGTAAGCCGCGAAGCCGCAAATTCGGTCTGTTTTCGATTGCCGGGCAGGAGGTAAGCTATGATAAGAAAAGTCGATTACACCATGCATTCCGCCTGCCTTGCGGCGGTAGTTACAATAGGAGACGCAATCATATATCTGCCGTCGGAATATAGGGGAGAGGCAATGCTGCCGGGATTTTTAATAGCGTCGGCAGCGGCGGTGCTGATATTCCTTGCGTCTCATTTTCTGTGTGTATATTCTTCGGGCGGCGCAATATATAAAAAGGTGCTTTTCACGGTGCTTGCGCTTATCCTTTCCGTTTACGCTCTACGCAGCGGTGCGCATTGCCTGCTTGTGTTTGCGGGTTTTGCCGATAAAATTCTGCTGCCCGACGGCGGCAAATTTATTGCGGCGTTTATTTTTCTTTTCACCGCTGCGGTGCTTTCCCTGAAAAACAGGATTGTGCTTTTAAAGCTTTCGTTAATTGCCGCGCCTCTTATCGCTGTGTCTGCCGTGCTTTTCCTTTTGCTTACCGCAAAGGATCTTGAAGCGGATAACATAGCTGTAGGCTCGTTTTTGCCTTTGAAGGAGCTCTACGGCGGAGCTGCATATTTTTTCTCGGAAATATCGCTGCCTGCTGCGCTGATTCCGCCGTATTTTGTAATAAATGAAAAAAAGCCCCGCCTGTCGGCGGGACTTGCGGGGCTGTGCGCGGGTCTTGTCGTAACGGCGGCCGCGTGCACCGTAAGTGTGTTGCTTTTCGGCGCGCGGATGTCGGCGCGTTTGCCGTTTCCGCTGGCAGGCGCTGTGAGCACTGTGACGGTAGGTCCCCTTTTCACCAGAATGGACTGGATTGTTTACGGAGTTTTCTTTATCTCCGCTGTAATCAAAGCCGCATTTTGCTCGAGGCTGTGCTTCGGGCTGATTAAAGAGCTCAGTCCCCGAAAAAGGACGGGCTCTTTTCGATAATATCAAGCAGGCTGCCCATGCGTTCAAGAGAGGACACATAGTATTTTCTCATGCCGTCTATATCGCTCATGTCGAAATTCCGCGGTATGCCTGCGAAAATAAGTATTTCCGCTGCCGCAATATTACGGAATATTAAGGCTATGATGCCTGCAATGACTAATACGATCACAAAAAGAGAGCAGCGCTTCGATAAACTGATATTGCCCGGGCTTTTTTGAAAGCTCTGCGTCGGTAAGCTTTTCTGTCTGATGTACGCTTTTGCTATTCATCATTTTTTCTCTTCCCAATTTTCCGCCCAGCCTTCTCCCCAATCGTCTGCGGGATTGTAGGGCGCTGTTTTTTTGCCTGCGGCAAACATATTTCCGTTTTCGTCATAGGCAAAGCCGTCGTCCTTTACGGTATACCCCTCGGGCAGGGCGTAATATTGCACGCCGTCAAAATACCACATATGACCGTCTTGGGAAACAAAGTCCTTTTTGTCGATGTCGGCGTATTCGTCCGCCTTCCCGTCCTTATAAAATACGCCGCTGACGCTGCCGTCGGGACCTTGGGTGGCGCCGGCGGTAAAAAAAATCTCAAGGCGGCGCCCGCCGACATCGAGCCTCGGGTAAGCAAAGCCGTTCAAAAAAAGGTAGACGCCCTTACCGTCCTGCTTGTCGACCACAGTGCCGCTGCTCATGGCTTCCTTTGAGCAGGCTATATATTGCATGCGGGAGGTATCTATTACAAGTGTTTCCCCTTCGCAGTTCTGCCACATTCCGCCAAGCTTTTCGAGCGGGATGTCCGGTATTTCTCCGCCCGGGGTAAAGCGCGCGCCGTCAAGACTTTCACCGCCGCCGCTGCCCTGCGAACGGAGTGTGAAGCCGCCGTCTGACGCTTCAAAATCATACAGAAAATCGCCAAATTCAAGCTGCGGCGCGTTTTCACCGTCCTCTGCGGCGGTGAGCACGCCGCTGCCTATTCTGCCGTACCGGGTGCGGTAGGTATAAGTGGTTTCAACCGTGTCGAGCCGCAGAATATTGCCGGCTTCGTCAGTCCATACTCCGGACAGCTCCTTCGCTGCCATAAGGCCTTTGCGGTCTTTGTCGCCGTCGGCGTCGCTGCTTCCGCAGCCTGTAAGAGAAATCGTGAGTACGGCTGTCAGCAGCAGGGAAAGCGTTCTGATGTGTTTTTTCATAAGCGTTGCCTCACTGTTTCTCCGCCGTGCCCGAATCCGACAGCGCTTCGGAGAAGACGAATGTATCGTTCTTATCGTCCCAAAGCCATGCAAACACCGTAATGTCTCCGCCGATTTCAAAGGTCATGCGGACATCGCTGTTCCCGTCATCATTGAGATCCGAAAAATCCGTGCTCCTGTATGCCTTAAACGGATCATTTACGGCAATCGGATATTCCGCCGAACCGAAAAGCATTTGAGACGGGGAATCATAATAAAAAGCCGCGTCCTTTTTGTGAACGCATATCAGAATATCGGTTTTTACGCCGCCGCGCGTAATACTGCCGTAATCGCTCACGATTCCCGTTGTGCGCCAATCCTGTCCGGCAATATCTCCGCCCGAAGTATCCGTTGTCCCTTTTTCGCCGCATGATACAAGTACGCAGCATATTATAACGGATATAAGCGCAATTGTAATTTTTTTCATCGTTGTTCCTCCCTGTGTGTCACGAATGAGCCGATAAGCGTAAATCTCTGCTTTACACCGATGGCGTGTTTTTTTGCGTAATTATAACTGATACTACTTATATTTGTTGAATTTTATTACGTCTTGAGTATTCTGTCGGTGTAAATCCGGTTTTTTCCTTGAATATGCGGGAAAAATGATATTGGTTGGTAAATCCGCACTGTGCGGCGACAGCGTTTATTTTCAGAAAACCATCGGTTAAAAGCTGTTTTGCCTTGTTGATCCGTACCTCTATCAGGTATTGCTTAGGTGAAAGCTTATATTCTTCCGTAAATATTTTTCTGAAATATATTAATTATTTTGACTCAATATAAAGCCATTTTTAGCTATTTAGATATTACGTTGAACTATTTATCATTTAGCATAACATAATTCAATATAGAGCTAAAAATAGCTATCAAAATATATAATATTTTATAATCAATATAGAAGTTATTATGAATATAGTTCCTAAACTTAATCTTAATAAACACCCTAAAGATTGTGATAATCTTTCTTTAGTTGATGCTGGTAATATTAAGATTAGTCATGATGAAAGTTGTATTACTAATGAAAATTCTTCCACTATAATTAACACACTAAATAATAGCAAAGACATCATAATCTCTTTCACTTTCAACATATTCTATTTCAATATTTCCTCGACGTTTAGTTTCTTGAATAACGTAATCTTTAATTTCTCCTCTTAGATTAATTTGACATCTGCCATAATTATCAACACGACAAATTCTACAATTATCATCAAATTTTCTATAACTAAGTAAAACATAATACTCTCTTGCAAAAGTATTTTTATTATTTCTCGCAACTTCAATATAATAACGATAATTACTTCCATTTGCAGGAAAAAATAATAGTTTACGTTTTATATCATAAAACGGTCTTTTAGGACTTATAACAGGA
>ERZ779869.4364-NODE-4364-length-10155-cov-6.223960_pt1 | contig 10155 bp, 8 predicted proteins | sample MGYA00511557_ERZ779869 | MGnify/ENA primary metagenome ERZ779869 (study PRJEB29588, sample SAMEA2154620) | human gut metagenome | biome: human gut; feature: human-associated habitat; material: faeces | place: Denmark | collected 2008/2010 ...
CTTTTCTTCTGTCACCATATCCAGGTGCTTTTACTGCTACAACGTTGAATGTTCCACGCAGTTTATTCACGATCAGAGTTGTGAGTGCCTCACCCTCGATATCTTCAGCGATAATAAGAAGTCTTGCTCCAGACTGAACGATCTGCTCAAGAACCGGAAGAATCTCCTGGATATTGGAAATCTTCTTATCTGTGATCAGAATATATGGATCATCCAGAACTGCTTCCATCTTCTCCATATCTGTTGCCATATATGCGGAAATGTATCCACGGTCAAACTGCATACCTTCTACAAGGTCAAGCTCTGTCTGCATTGTCTTAGACTCTTCGATTGTGATAACTCCGTCGTTGGATACTTTTTCCATTGCATCTGCAACCATCTGTCCAACTTCATCATCTCCTGAAGAAACTGCAGCAACTCTTGCGATCTGCTCTTTTCCGTTGACTTTGCTGCTCATCTCACGGATTGCTTCTACTGCTTTATCTGTAGCTTTCTTCATTCCTTTTCTCAGAACGATCGGGTTTGCTCCTGCCTCAAGGTTCTTCATTCCTTCGTGAACCATTGCCTGTGCAAGAACTGTAGCTGTTGTTGTACCATCTCCGGCAACATCATTTGTCTTAGCTGCAACTTCTCTGATCAGCTGTGCACCCATGTTCTCAAATCCATCTTCCAGTTCAATCTCTTTCGCGATTGTTACACCATCATTTGTAATAAGCGGAGCACCGAATGATTTATCAAGTACTACGTTTCTTCCTTTTGGTCCTAATGTTACTTTAACTGTATCAGCTAACTGATTCACACCTCTTTCAAGTGCTGCTCTTGCTTCTGATCCGTATTTGATTTCCTTTGCCATTTTAACTGCATCTCCTTTATATTTGTCTGGGTATTACTCTACAATTGCAAGAATATCATTCTGCTTTACAATGATGTATTTCTCTCCTTCAAGCTCTACATCTGTTCCGGCATATTTGGAATAAATTACTTTATCTCCAACCTTAACCTGCATTACAACTTCTTTTCCATCCACAACTCCGCCAGGTCCGACTGCGATTACTTCTGCTTCCTGTGGTTTCTCTTTTGCCTGTCCCGGTAATACGATTCCGGACTTTGTTGTCTCTTCTGCTTCTAACTGTTTTAAAACGATCTTGTCACCTAATGGTACTAATTTCATTGTAATTCCTCCTTACTTTATTAGCACTCATTTCTCTTGAGTGCTAACCCATGAATATAAAATAGCACTCCCCATTTCATTTGTCAACACAGTTTACATATTTTTTATAAAAGAAAAGCCATGGGGCTTTCTCTGCCTCACAGCTTTTCTTTCGTCTCTAAAACTTCTCTATGATCTTCTTTCGTTCATCTCATAGAATCCGTTCTCAATTTTAAACTTCAGTAGATTCCTGTCTTCCGACTGGTATCTCTCTTTCACAACACCGGAGCAGCACAACAGCTCTGTCCCCGTTGAAATATAACATCTGTATTTTGCATCCAGCAGAATCGTTGTCAGAGGATCTTCCATCACTTCAAGATAAATGTAATCTTCTTCTGTATCATAATGATCCACCTTACAGACTCTTGTTGTATCATCAAAAATAGCATCTGCTGAAATCACTTTTTCCATCTGCAGATCAACCGGATTTCCCTCGTACATCTTGTCTTCTCCTTCTGCTTACATCCGCTCTTTCTCAATCCTCTCGAGCTCTGTAAATACATAATCATTCAGAACTTTAATATAAGTTCCTTTCATTCCTGAAGAACGTGATTCAATTACTCCTGCACTTTCAAACTTGCGAAGTGCATTCACGATAACCGATCTTGTAATTCCCACACGATCCGCTACCTTGCTGGCAACCAGGATTCCCTCTGTACCATCAAGTTCTTTAAAGATATGAATGATTGCTTCCAGCTCTGAGAAAGAAAGTGTGCTGATTGCTGCCTGAACGACATGTTCTTTTCTTGTCTCTTCCGCACTTTCTTCATTCACTGAACGAAGCATCTCAAGTCCTACTACAGCAGTACCATATTCACTGAGAATAATATCATCAATAGAATACGTTGCATCCTGTTTGTAGATAAACAATGTTCCGAGACGCTCCCCGGCAATATCGATCGGTGTGATGATTGCCTGACATCCTTCCACAGCATCTGAAGAAAAACCAAGTGTCTCCAGATTAACATTCTCTTTTGTAGACAGAACACTCAGCAATCTTTCATTAAGCATATTATCAATATGAGATCCTACAGATTCTGTGATCAGTTCACTGATTTCTCTCACCTTATTGCTTTTGCTGACTCCAAGAATCTTTCCCTTCTTGCTGACTACCAGCACATTTGAGTCCAAAATCTCTGTCAGTACCGCACAGATATCATTAAACACAACTTTGCTGGAGTTATTATTATGCAGCAACTTATTAATCTTTCTGGTCTTATCCAATAATTGTACGCTCATTGTCTCCTCCACATGATTTGCTCTTATTCACTACTTCTAGCAAACAGTAACTATTATTTTCCAAGTTGTATACACAAATCAAATTTCAAATTCCTTACTAGCTTATATTATCATACAATTCAGAAAATAGCAACGTTGTGTTTTTCTGTTTTTTGAAATATTTAATCTTCTTTCTTAATTGTTTCCACATATCCGCACTTTTCATCAGCACAAACTAATTTATTGCCTTTTTCTACCATGTATCCACCACATTCCGGACATTTCTTACTGGATGGCTTCTGCCAGGACATAAATTCGCATTCCGGATTATCCTCACATCCATAATACTTTCTTCCCTTTTTTGTTTTGCGGATAACAACTTCTTTTCCACACACAGGACACGGAACTCCGATCTTTTCCAGATATGGTTTTGTATTTCTGCATTCCGGGAATCCCGGGCATGCAAGGAATTTACCATGCGGACCGTATTTGATCACCATGTTACGACCGCACTCTTCACAGATCACATCTGTTACTTCATCTTCAATCTTAACTTCCTCAAGCTCTTTCTCTGCAATTTCAACAGCTTCCTCAAGATCCGGATAGAAATTACGGATTACTTCCTTCCACGGAACCTTTCCTTCTTCAACCATATCAAGAAGCCCTTCCATATTCGCTGTAAAATGAACATCTACAATACTTGGGAATGACTGTTTCATAATATTATTAACAACTTCACCAATCTCTGTCAGATAAAGATTCTTGCCTTCTTTTGTAATATATCTTCTTCCAAGGATCAGAGAAATGGTTGGAGCATAGGTACTTGGACGTCCGATCCCAAGCTCTTCCATTGTCTTTACAAGACTCGCCTCTGTATAATGTGCCGGCGGCTGCGTAAAATGTTGCTTTGGATCAAATTCTTCTTTTGTAAGAACAGAATCCATGCTAAGATGTCCGACCAGTACATTGCTCTCTTCCTTCTCTTCCTCTGCCTCTACATACACAGAGCGAAATCCATCAAATGCAACCCTTGCTGTTGATACAGTAAAGCAGTACTCACCGGCTCCGATCTTGACTGCTGTTGTCTCATACTTCGCCGGCTGCATGCGGCTTGCTGTGAAGCGTTTCCAGATCAGCTGATACAGACGGAACTGATCTCTGCTTAATGAATCCTTGATTGCTGCCGGTGTGCGTGTAATATCTGTCGGGCGGATCGCCTCATGCGCATCCTGAATCTTCTTATCTGCAGACTTTGTTTTTGTTCCTTCTGCTACATATGCTTCCCCGTAAGTCTCAGCAATATAGCTTCTTGCTGCTGCATCAGCTTCCTCTGAAATACGTGTAGAATCCGTACGAAGATAAGTAATCACACCGACTGTTCCATTCCCTTTAATGTCCACACCTTCATACAGCTGCTGTGCAATACGCATTGTCTTCTGTGTACCAAAGTTCAATGCCTTGGCAGCTTCCTGCTGCAGCGTACTTGTCGTAAATGGGAGTGGTGCTTTACGCGTCCTCTCACTGTTCTTGATATCTATAATCTGGAACTCTTCGTTCTCTAATTTCTTTAAGATCTCGTCCATCTCTTCTTTTGAATGGATCGTCATCTTTTTCTTCTCTGTTCCGTAGAACTTCGCTGTCAGAGGACGTTTCTCACCTTTTACTTTCAGTTTTGCATCCAATGACCAGTACTCTTCCGGAATAAATGCATCAATCTCTGCTTCCCTGTCTGCAACAATACGAAGTGCGACTGACTGTACACGTCCGGCACTCAACCCACGCTTTACCTTTGCCCAAAGCAATGGACTGATCTTATATCCAACCATACGGTCAAGCTCTCTTCTTGCCTGCTGTGCATCCACAAGATCCATGTCAATATCACGTGGTGCTTTCAAAGATGCTTTCACAGCATTCTTTGTAATCTCATTAAATGTAATACGGCGCATTTTCTTCTCGTCCAGCTTCAAGGCAGCAGCAAGATGCCAGGAAATAGCCTCTCCTTCACGGTCAGGGTCGGTTGCAAGATAAACTTTGTCTGATTTCTTCGCCTCTTTTCTGAGCGTTGCAAGAATCTCTCCTTTTCCACGAATGGTAATATATTTTGGTTCGTAATCATTCTCCACGTCAATTCCTAGCTGACTTTTCGGCAGATCCCTGACGTGTCCCTGTGATGCTGCAACTGTATAATTGCTTCCTAGAAACTTTTTAATCGTCTTCACCTTTGCAGGAGACTCCACGATTACAAGATAATGTGCCATAAAAACTATACTCCTATTTTATTCTGATATAATAATTCTTTGTTATTTCACGAATGTATCCCTGCAGTTCCAGTGTAACAAGAATGCTCATCAATTTTCTGATCTCCACCCGAGATTCCTGCGCAATCTGATCCACATTCTTGGGATACAAACCGACACAACTATACACCAAATCATCTGTACTTTCAAGCACTTTTTTATTTTTCTCGTTTTTTATCTCCGTGTTTCTGCACAAAACATTTGTTTCAATCCCCCATTCTTCCAGCAGATTTTTAGGATTCAGGAGGATTCCGGCACCCTGTTGGATCAGGTGATTACACCCGGCACTCAAAGGACTGTCCAGCGGTCCCGGAAGGGCATAAACATCCTTTCCCTGCTCCAGTGCCATATCTGCTGTAATCAAAGAGCCACTTCTCACCCTTGCCTCCATTACCAGAACTGCATCTGACAGTCCGCTGATGATCCGGTTCCTCATTGGAAAATTCATTGCAAGCGGAGGGGTTCCCGGTGGAAATTCAGAAAGGATTCCGCCTCCGTGTTCTATGATATCCATATATAAACCGATATGATCTCTTGGATAACAGACATCCACTCCGCTCCCTAAAACAGCATAAGATTTTCCACCTGCATTCAACGCTGCTCTTTGTCCTGTTCCATCGATCCCTTTCGCCATGCCACTGATGATATCAACACCTGCTGCCGCCAGTACTTCCGCAAATTCTCTTGTATAATGTTCTCCATATCCACTACACCCCCTTGCTCCGACAATTGCTGCCTTCTTCTTGGCTCCCGGACATGTTCCTTTCACAAAAAGAGCAAACGGGGGATCTGGTATCTCAGCCAGCCCCGAAGGATATTCTTTTGAAAAAAATGGAATAAATTCGATTCCATGTTCCTGCATTTTGCAAAACTCTTCTTTTAATTGTTCTTTCGTTTTCTCTTTCCGGGCTTTTTTTAATCCCTCTTTTTCTTCCTCTGTAAGGAATTCAATTCCTGTAATTTCAGTTTCTTCTATATAATATATCTTCTTTCCACTTCCTATGAGTTCTCGGAGCAGATACTTTTTTCTTGCAGATAGTTTTCGAATCGTAGAAAACCAGTATTCAAAAATCATCTCTTCACACATCATACATACCTCCCCCAATATTTCCTGTCCAATGTCCGATAACCGATCGCCTCCTGTAAATGTTCCAGTTTTATCTCCTCACTGTAATCTAAATCTGCAATCGTTCTCGCAACCTTTAAGATTCGGTGATAAGACCTCGCCGTCAGATTCAGTACATCATAAGCCTGCCCCATCAGTCGCATTTCTTCTCCATTTAATCTGCAATACTTACTCAATTCTGCACCATGAAGCATTGCGTTACACTGGATCTTCGTGTTTTGGTAGCGAATCTTCTGTCTCTTTCTTGCTTCACATACCCGCGCTTTAATCACCGCCGAAGACTCCGGACAGGAAACAGACTCTTTCACCAGATCCCGATATTCCACTTTAGAAGCTTCAACACTAAGGTCAATCCGGTCAAGAAACGGTTGGCTGATCTTGCTTAAATATGCCTGAATCTGTGCCGGCGTACATGTACAGGCTGTCGATGGAAATTTTCCACACGGACACGTATTCATGGCAGATACAAGCATAAAATCAGCCGGAAAGATATAATTTCCGCTGGTTCTTGTGATCTGTATGCTGCGTTGTTCCAGTGGCTGCCTAAGCACTTCAAGAACACTTCTCTTAAATTCAGGAAGTTCATCCAAAAATAAAATACCACTATGCGCCAGGCTGATCTCTCCTGGTCTTGGAACAATCCCACCACCAATCAGCGCTGCTCTCGTTGCAGTATGATGTACCTCTCGAAAAGGTCTTCTGGAAATCAGTGGTTCCCTTCCATCCAGCATTCCCATAACACTATAAAGCTTTGTAAGCTCCATACTTTCTTCATAATTCAGCGGCGGCAGAATTCCTGCCATACATTTTGCGGTCATTGTCTTCCCGCTTCCGGGTGGTCCGACCATAAGCAGATTATGCCCTCCCGCCACAGCAATTTCCGCTGCCCGACGAACATTCTCCTGACCATATAAGTCTGCGAAATCAGGTACTTCTTCTCCCACTTTTCCTCTGTCTTCTATTTTATCAGCCTCTTTTTCACCAAGACATCTCTGTTCTCCACTTGTTCTGTCTCCATGTTCCAAATAACTGATACATTCCCTAAGACTTCCAACTGCAATGATCCGAACCCCTTCTACAAGTTCTGCTTCCTTTTCATTTTCTCTCGGAACAATACAGCTTGTAACTTTTTGTACCTTTGCCTCTAATACCATAGAAAGAATCCCGGGAACTTTTCTGACTTGTCCATCCAATCCCAGTTCTCCGATGATCATACAGTCTTTCATTCTTCTATTCTGTCGTAAAACGCCAAGTGACGTTAGAATCGACACTGCGATTGGAAGATCAAATGACGCTCCTCTTTTCCTCATAGTTGCCGGCGAAAGATTGATCACCACACGTTTCGCCGGAAATTCAAGACCTGAATTCCGGACTGCAGACCGTACGCGTTCTGCTGCTTCTTTCACCTCTGATGACAGATATCCCACCATGTGAAAAATCGGAAGTCCATTGCTGACATCCGCCTCCACATAGACCATTTCTACCGCAAGCCCTTCCATTGCCGCGGATTTTACTGTACTAAAACTCATATGCGCTCCTTCCTTTTCCCAGTCACAAGCGCACCTGTTCTTCTTACACCCCATTGTAAGCTGCTGAAATTCTGGCTGAATCAGCCGGATTTGATTTTCGGAACTGACATTCCGAGAATGTATAGATATCATAACTTCCGAATATCGATTTGTCAATCAGTTTCCGAGAACTTGAGCATATGGAAAAGCACAATTTCCACATTTTTTCATAAACTATATTAAATGCATCCAGAGGTGCTGTCTTGAAAGCATTTCCTAATCCCCTCACACCGGCGGAAGAGAAAAAATACATTCAGAGATACACCGAGGGCGATCTGGAAGCCAAGCATATTTTAATTGAACGCAATCTCCGTCTCGTTGCCCATGTTATACGGAAATACCAAAATACCAGTGAAGATCCGGAAGATCTGATTTCCATCGGCACGATTGGTCTGATCAAAGCTGTAATTACGTTCGATCCTGAAAAGGGAAATCGTCTGGCTGCCTATGCCTCCCGCTGTGTAGAAAATGAAGTCCTGATGTATCTGCGCGCCAGAAAAAAATGCAGCCATGAAATCTCTCTTTATGAACCGATTGGCACAGATCGGGAAGGAAATGAAGTCAACCTCTACGATATCATCGAATCTACAGAAACAGATATTCCAGAGCGGATTCATCTGAAGGACAATATTCAAAAGCTTTATGAAAAACTGGAAAATGAACTTTCTCCAAGAGAAAAACTTGTACTGAAAATGCGATACGGACTGTATCAGGGAGAAGAATACACGCAGCGGGAGATTGCCGCACAACTGGGCATCTCCCGCTCCTATGTATCCCGTATCGAAAAAAGTGCTATCGGAAAACTCCGACAATATTTTTGAAATTTCTAAGACTCTTCTATGAATTAACTTCTTTATCCTCTTCCTGTCTTCTGAGAAGATCGTACTGAGCTGGTGTCTCGCTCAGTTCTACATGAAGAACCTGCTTTGAATGCGGTGCACTTTCCTGTTCCTCTCCATCCTCATTCAGAATCCGAAGAACCTTTGCCTCAACATTACTTCCGTCCGGCTTCATGATTTCAATTGTCTCACCTACAGAAAACTTATTGCGCTGTTCAATTCTTGCAAGCCCATTCTCAACGGCACCGACAATTCCAAGATAAGTATACTCTCGGATATATGTGTTATTGTCATAAATCTGTGTCTCATGATCTGGTTTTCCAAAGAAAAATCCAGTCGTAAACTGACGATAAGTACAGTTTGAAATCTGATCCAGATACCAAGGCATGTTCTTCTTGTAAAGCTCTGGATCTTTCTGATAATCATCAATTGCTTTACGGTAAGTTCTTGCCACTGTTGCAACATAAAGTGCTGTTTTCATTCGTCCTTCGATCTTAAAACTGTCAATTCCCGCATCAATTAATTCCGGAATATGCTCGATCATACAAAGATCTTTTGAATTAAAGATGTAAGTTCCGCGTTCATTCTCATAGACCGGCAGATATTCTCCCGGTCTCTTTTCCTCGACTACTGCATACTTCCAACGGCATGGGTGTGTACATGCACCCTGGTTTGCGTCCCTTCCTGTAAAATAATTACTCAGAAGGCAGCGTCCGGAATAAGAGATACACATTGCTCCATGGACAAATGTCTCAATTTCAAGATCTTCCGGAATTCTTTCTCTGATCTCCTTAATCTCTTTCAGAGACAATTCTCTTGCTGAAACCACACGACTTGCACCCTGGCGATACCAAAAGTTATAAGTTGCATAGTTTGTGTTATTCGCCTGTGTACTGATATGACGCTCAATCTCAGGACATACCTCTTTTGCAATCTCAAACACCCCCGGATCTGCAATGATCAGTGCATCAGGTTTAATCTCTCTCAACTCTTCAAAATATTCTCTTACCCCTTCAAGATCATCGTTGTGGGCAAGAATATTTGCTGTAATATACACTTTTACATCATGTGCATGTGCGAATTCTATTCCCTCTTTCATTTCTTCCTTAGAGAAATTTTTTGCTTTCGCACGCAACCCAAATGCTTCTCCTCCGATATATACTGCATCAGCACCGAAAATTACAGCTGTTTTTAACACTTCCAGGCTGCTCGCCGGGATCAATAGTTCGATCGGTCTACTCATTTTTCTACTCCTTGTTTTATGCTCACTGCCACACCATCTCCAAGCGGAATAATAGATGTGACCAGATCCTCTCTGTGTTTCAATTCATACAGATATTCCCGCATTCTCGCATGTATTGTACGATTTCTGCGTTCTACCGCAAATCGGGATTCTATGATATCCCCATCCTGCATCACATTGTCTGACACAAGACAGCCTCCATCCGAAAGCAGTCGCAACACATTCGGAAGATAATGAATATATTGCCCTTTCGCGGCATCCATAAAGATAAAATCAAAAGTTCCTTCCATTTCCGCAAGTACTTCTGTCGCATCTCCTTCAATCAGAGTAATCTTATCTTCCTTTCCCGCTCTGCGGAAATTCTCCCTCGCAATCGGGATTCTCTTCTCATAATTCTCTATTGTTGTTATATGTCCACCTTCCGGCAGGTAATCACTCATCAATAACGCAGAGAAACCTACGGCAGTTCCGACTTCCAGAACGCGCATAGGTTTTTTCATCAAAAGGAGAACCTCCAGGAAACTCTGCATCTCTCGTCGGATGATCGGTACATCCGCCGCCAGAGCTTCCTGTTCAATTGTCTCCAGTATTTCACTGTTCTCTGTATCCATAGAATTGATGAATGTAATAATACGTTCATCTACTATCATATCT
>ERZ779869.4366-NODE-4366-length-10151-cov-4.248118_pt1 | contig 10151 bp, 14 predicted proteins | sample MGYA00511557_ERZ779869 | MGnify/ENA primary metagenome ERZ779869 (study PRJEB29588, sample SAMEA2154620) | human gut metagenome | biome: human gut; feature: human-associated habitat; material: faeces | place: Denmark | collected 2008/2010 ...
ATTTAGTAGAATTTACTGCTCTTGCAATTTGATTTATATTATTTGCTATGCCTGTAATTTGTTTTATAAATTCTCTAATTTCATGTGTAGGTTGTTCTTTTATTTTATATCCTTTAATACAACTTCTTAAAAATTCAGATTCAGTTAAACCTGCTTTTTTAGATTTTACTTTTAATAAATCATCTTCTTTTTGATTTACATAGAATTGTTTTTTAATTGAATATTTTCTCATAAATTTATCAACTCCTTTTAAATTTTTTAATGGGGTTTGGGGAAATTATTTCCCCATCATTCCATTTTGTAAAAAATGGCAAGCGGTATTTGTACGGGAGTATAAATGCGTCGCTTGCTTTACTTATTTCATTTTGTAAAATGCTTAAGATTAAGTCTATTTTTAATAAAATAAGCAAAAAAAAGAAGAAATCTCGTCTGAAATCTCTCCTTAAAATTTAATTTTTTGATTTTTAATTGTACTTTAAGTTGTTAAATAAATTGCAATTAAGGTACAAAATTTATTTCTTATTTTTCTTTTATAACACCAGTATCTTTTAAATAATAAAACATCTCTTTACCACCTAAAAGAAATATTTCTTTATCTTCAAAATCTGTCATTTCTAGATAGATTGAAACCAACTTTTGTAACATCTTACATTCAGTTTCATCCAAAATCATTTGTCTATCTTCTTCTAAAATTAGTTGTAATTTTGGATAGTTATTCATAATGTTATTAAACTTTTCTTTCAACTTTTGATATTCAGGATTCTTATTTAATAACCCTGATTTTCGTTCTTCAATAGCTTCATTTAAATACATTTCATATAATCTTATCTCATCCATTTCTATAACGCCTCTTCATAAATTAATTCATTTAATATAATTTCTTCTGCTCTATTTTTAACGGAATTCATGCATCTAACCCCTTCCATTTGATTATTTGCTTTTAATTCTTCAGTTACATTTTCATTTACTACTTGTTGAGATATAATTGTTCTAATTCGTTCTTCACAAGCAATATCAATCTCGTGTATATAATTATTTAATTTACCATCCATTAACAATATTGTATATTCTGATTTCTTGTTATTTTTCAGATAATTTAATTTCATTCTTCCGTATTTTCCAATTTTATAATTAGTATCTTCTGAATTTAAAACTAAATTAGGCAAATAATAGTCACCTTGTCAATTCCTGTTTTTTCATCTATAAATCTATATTTTAATTCTTTGTTTTCCATAATTAAATTCTCCTTTTAAATTAATTGTTCATAATTAGCTAATAAAGTATTAAAGTCAAAATCTGAATAATCTCTTTGTTCAAAGTTATTTTTCTGTGGTTTGCTATTTACTTTATTAGTATAGTTATTATTAGTATTATTACATCGTAAATTTTCCGATTCCAGAATCGTATTTTTTCCTGTTCCTGAATCGTAATTTTTACGATTCCATTCTTCTGAAATCATTTTGCAAGGATAAATCAAATTAGGTTTATTTCTTCCTTGTTTTCTCTCATATATAAGTTTACAATCAGATAATTCTTTAAATGCCTTTGTAACTGTTTTATCTGATAAATTAAGCAATTTTTGAATGTCTTTTCTTGTAAAAATAAGATAAGCTTTTCCATTTTAATCTTTCCAATTATTTTTTAGTGATAAAGAAAATCTATCTAATATAAATCCGTATAATAATTTGCTATCTGAAGATAATGCGCTATATCTCGGGTTTATAAATAGTTCTTTAGGAACAGTTATATATTTATATTGTAGTAATTCAGTTGCATTAAATAATAAATTTTCATCCATATCTATTCGTCCTTTCCTTGAATTTATCAGTGGTTTAAAATTTATATAGATTTTTATTTTATTAAATTTACGACACACATTGCGACACAAAAATATTTGACTAAAAAAATTACGACACAAGTTTTTCCCACCTAACTTTGTGCTTTTTCTGACCTTTTATAAAACTCTACGAAAAAATAGCATAGCTTAAATATTCTTAAACTACGCTATTTATACATATTTTCAGTTTCAAAAAAAATTGCTGAGTTTTATTCAAACCCAGCTTATATGGTCGAGGTGACTACATCTTGTATTCGTCAGCCTCTTATATATCAACATTTTTATACGTTATTCCAATTCTAGAACAAAATTCTAGAAAAATTATACTTTTTAATCTTCTTAATCCTTCTACATCATTCCTTAGTATTCTCTAAGGATACATTGATTTTTTTTTCTTTTGTATATCTGTTAATAGAATCACCCAAAAGCATTTTAACACTATCAACATATTTTTGCAACTCTTTTCGTTGAACTTCTATTGGAAGATCTGTGTAGGTGTCCATTGTCATTTTGATATCTGCATGTCCAAGAGTTTCTTCCAAAACTTTGTAATCAATGCCTGCAGAATAACTATTTGTAGAATATGAATGTCTTAACATATGATTATGAGCATTTTCTTCAATTCCAACATGTTTACAAATTCTTTTTAAGCAGTCATTTAGTGTGCTATCAGTAAAGACATTGCCTTTTTTATTACAAAATAATAAATCATTTGGATTAGGCTTCATATTTTTAATAGCATGTTCAAAAACAGGTACTGTTAATTCATTTAAAAGAATATCACGCATTCCACTAGGTGTTTTTGTTCTATCTCCTAAAATTGTGTGTCCTTCTTTATCTGAAGTAGTAGTTCTTCTAACATGTAATAATCCATTTTCAAAGTCAATATCTTGTTTTTTTAGACCTAGAACTTCTCCAATTCGTAATCCGCAATGAATTGCTATTAAATATCTCTATGAGAATATTTAAAATCTGGACTATATAAATATTCAAGTAATGCTTTAAAATCTTCTATTTTAAATGCTTTTACTTTTTCTTCTGGTAGAATACTTTGAGGCATTTGAATTCCATAATATCCATCGAAAAAGTCTTCAGTAATGTATTTTCTTTCTTTTGCAATTCCAAAGGCTTGTTTTAACATTTGATAATCTTTTTTTAGTGTGTTTTGAGCATATCCTTTTTCTCTTTGAAAATTAAGAAAATCTTCAACTTCTTTTCGAGTTATTTTATCAATTCTTTTATAAATTAAGTCAATAGAATTCTTTTTTATTCGTTTTAAAACTTCGGAATATGTTCTATAAGTGTTATCACAATTTGTACCATTATTATTTTTTGATGCCATAAACTCTAAAGTAATTCCTTCAATGGTCAGTGAAGATATTTTTGATTTATTTGGTTTTGTTGTTAAACCTCCAGGATTACCTTTCTTAAATTGCTCTGATTTGTAGATTGCCTCATTTTGAGTTGCTCCTGTGAATTTTTTTCTTATTGGTTCACCTGTTTCTTCATCAACTCCTACAGTAATAGTAACACTATATTGTTCTGATATATAGAATTTATCACAATGTTCATTGTCTGAACAATTATGGCAATCAGTACATTTATTCATTAGTTTTAAATCTCTTCTGTGATTGCAAAAATCTTTGTTCAAACATTTTTTACAGATAGAACACATAGGTCTATCATTTGAAGTTCTTGCTTTTTTTACCAAGTATGGTGCTTTTTCATTATAATTTTTTCTTTTTTTAGTCATTTTTGTATTCTCCTTTTTTTGTGAATTTTCGAAGAATACCTTGTCAAATCAAGTTTTTTAGATTATAATAGATTTAGCAAGGTATTCTTGCTATTAAATCATTAAAGTCTTAAGCTTATTGCTTAAGCATAGTTTCTTTAGAGGATTTAAAGTGCAAATTTAAATCTTCTTTTTTAGTTTCTTTCATTATTAAGATATCTTTTTAAGTTATCTTCACTTATTAATAGTTTTCTTCCAATATATCTTGCTCCTGATTCTTTTGATTTCATTATAGCATAAGCTGTTTCTTTTGCAATATGAAATCCTTTGCAAAGATCATCAGCTGAAAACATTTTAATTCCTGCTAAATTTTCCATAGTATTTCGTCTCCTTTCGTTCGTATTTGGTAATTTATATTTATCTAATACCCTAAATTACCCAGGGATTTTACTGGTCGTTGATATTTAAATCAATTCTTTGGAATTTCACCACTACCTCATCAGAGCTAGCTACACTCCTTGCGTGCGATGGTACTTTTAAACCACTCAAGCTGGGACTATGTAGAAGGGCATTTCTGTTCCTATCCAGCAACTATATATTTAATTTTCAATGTGTTTTTAATAAATAGTTTTCTGTAACTATTTACTAATTACTAACAATATATTAACATTACCTATTGCAAATGTCAATAGTTTGTGATAAAATATTTTTGAAAAATAACAAAATAATGGGGAGGTATTATGGAAATGTTTAAAATACGTTTAAAAAATCAATTTTTTATTGATAAGTTTAATAAACACAAATTAATGACATACCAAGACTTAAGATTAAATTCAAAGCATAATAGTTATGAATTTTATAATAGATATGAAAAAATGAAGTTAGGAACTGGGTTATGTGATTTTCTTAATACTGATTTTTCTTCAACTATTTTTATATATTTTTGTACATTTGCTGTTGTTGGAACTTTGTCTGGCAAACTTGCTAAATATTCAAATCCACCAACTTGTTCAAATTTTCCCATTGATTCAAGTTCATCTTTTAATGTTATTATATCAATAGGTTCTGATTTACTATATAAGTTTAATATTGCTTGATATATTATTTTGTTATCTTCTCTATAAAATGCATCTTCTTTTAGTACTTCAACTGCTGCCATTACCGCATCATTATCTGTTAGCATACTCCCCAATACAGCTTGTTCTGCATCTTCATCATGTGGTGGTACTTTTCCTAATTCCATCTTTTTGCCCCCTTATAACAATTTTTATATTTCTTATTTCTTTGATAATAAATACAAAACTTGTTAAATGAAATTTATCCAATTACATCTACTTTTATTTTTCCTATTACACCTTCAAATAGTTTTATTGAAACTGTATGTATTCCTAATGTTTTTATTGTTTCTTTTAAATCTATTTTTTTCTTATCTATTTTTATATTGTGTTGTTTTTCAAAAGCTTCTGATATGTCTTTTGCTGAAACTCCACCAAATATTTTTCCATTTTCTCCTGCTTTTACTTGTATTCTTAATGATATTTTATTCATCTTTTCTGCTAATTTTTGTGCTTCTTCTTTTTCTGTGTCTTTTTTGAATTGTTTTGAAGAATTTTGTGCTTGTAATTTAGCCATATTTTCTGCATTTGCTTCTACTGCTAAATTTTTAGGGAATAAAAAATTACGTACATATCCGTCTGATGCATTTATTACTTCATCTTTTTTTCCTACTCCTTTTATGTCTGCTTTTAATATTACTTTCATACTAATCACTTTCCTTTCATGACTTATATTGTACTCTAAAATAGCAAAAATAGCAAGTAAAACTTGCTATTCTTTTGTTTTATTCTTTCTCTTCAAAATATTCATTAATTTTAGAAATCAATTCTTGTTTAGCTTCATCTATTCCTGTAAAACTTCCTCCAAAAAATGCTACTTCTTTATGAAGACTTTCATCTTTAAAACTTTTTAAATATTCTTCTATTGTTTGTTTTACATCCTCTGCTGTTACCTGCTTAGTTTGTCCACTTATACTTTTTTGATTACAAAAAGTACAATCATTTGGGCAACCTAAATGTGGTACAAATATTGGTATTATGTATTGTTCACTCATTTTTTCCCTCCAATGCATTATGTGCAGCTTCCATTTCTGCTGCCTTTTTAGTACTACCTTGTCCAATTGCTAAATGTTTCCCATCACATTTTACTTCTACTACAAAAGTCTTATTATGATCTGGTCCTTTTTCATCAATTACTGTATATTCAATTTTTACGTTTCCATGTATTTGTAGTTTTTCTTGTAAAACTGTTTTATAATCTTTCATTCCTACATGTTTGCTTGCAATTTCTATTTGATCTTTTAAATTTTCTATTATAAATTTTTCTGCATTTTCTAAGTTTGAATCTTCATATATTGCAGCAATCACTGATTCTACACTATCTGCAAGTATCGCTGGTTTTTTATTTCCTCCACATGCTATTTCACTTTTCCCTAGTTTTAAGAAATCACTAAAATTATGCTTTAAAGCAACTTGATAAAGACTGCTTTCACAAACAACAGAAGCTCTAACTTTAGTCATTTCTCCTTCTTTTAGTTTTCTATAATTATTATATAAATAATTACTTGTTACAAACTCTAATATACTATCGCCTAAAAATTCTAGTTTTTCATTACTTTCTACTTTTTTTTCATGTGCATACGAAGTATGTGTTAATGCGGTTTTTAGTAGTTCTTTGTTTTTAAATGTATACCTTATGTTTTGTTCTAATCTTTCTATATCCACGGCTTGTCCTCCTTTCTTTGAAAATTTGGATTTTATTTAATAATTTTTTCTATTTCTTCATATATTTTGTCTTCTACATAATTTACAGATACTTTTTTTGCATTTTGTCCCATTTGTTCAAGTTTGTTTTTATCTTTTAGCATCTCTTCTATTGTATTAGATAAACTTTGTGCATTTAGATCTTTATCTAATATTATTCTTGCTGCTCCCACTTTTTCTAATACTTTAGCATTATACTCTTGATGATTTTCGGTTGCAAATGGGAATGGAATAAATATTGCTGGTTTTCCAATTTTAGCTATCTCTGTAATTGTCATAGCCCCACTTCTTGAAACTATTATATCTGCTACATTCATTACCTCTTCCATATTATAAATATATGGTATAATCTTGACATTTTCTATTTTATTAATATTTATTTTTTTCTCTTTTAGTTCTTGTTTTATTACATCATATTGTTTAGGACCTGACGCCCAAATTATCTGATAATCTTTGTTTAATTTGCTTAGTATTATATCTTTTAATGTTTCATTAATAGTTTTTGCTCCTTGGCTACCTCCAAAAATTAAAATAACTGGCAAATCATTTTTTAAGCCCATTTCTTTTTTCATAATATCTTTTTGTGCTTGTGACATTGCTATTCCTTTTATTTTTGTTGGTGTTCCTGTTACTACCACATTTTTTGCTTTTGGTAGTCTTTGCTTTGCTTCTTCAAAACCTACTAAAATCGTATCCACCTTTTTTGCTAGCATTTTAGTTGCTACTCCTGGAAAGGCATTACTTTCATGTAGCAATGTTGGTATTTTATATTTTTTTGCAGCCATAATTGTTGGCCCACAAATAAATCCTCCTGTACCTATTACAATATCTGGATTAAAATCTTTTACAATCTTTTTTGCCTCTCCAAAACCCTTTAATGTTTTAAACATATTTTTTATATTACTTATGCTTATTTTTCTATTTATGCCATAAGCATCTATTGTTTTTAATTCATAACCTGCCCTTGGAACTAAATCATTTTCTAGTCCTCTAGTTGTTCCAATAAACATTATTCTAGCATTTCTATTTTTTTCTTTTATTTTATTTGCAATTGCAATTCCTGGATTAATGTGCCCTCCTGTTTGTGCTGCTGCAATTATTACTTTCATTTTATTACCTCCGTAAATTGTAATTTGTGTGAGGAGGAATTCCAGGGACTGTCCCTTAAAATCACCAAACCTGGGGATTTTGGGGACTGTCCTGAATTCATCCGGAACTAAACAAATTCCAATTTATTGTTTTTATATTTTCTGACTCTGCCTTGATATATTCAGCAATACGCCTACTGCGCATAATAGAATTATAAGTGATGTTCCTCCATAGCTAAAAAACGGAAGCGCCATACCTGTTACTGGTATAGAAGATGTTACAACCGCTATATTTATTATTGCTTGTATTCCTATTAATGAGGTTATTCCTGTTGCAAGTAAACTTCCAAACATATCTGGAGCTTTCATTGCAATTAATATTCCTCTCCAAATAAATATTCCAAATAAAACTATAACAGCCACACAACCAATAAATCCTAACTCTTCTGCTAGTACTGCAAATATAAAGTCATTGTGTGGTTCTGATATGTATAAATATTTTTGTTTACTATTTCCTAGTCCTACTCCAAAAAGTCCTCCTGAACCTATTGCATATAAACTTTGAATAATTTGCCATCCTTCATCTTGAGCATAATCCCATGGATTTAAAAATGATACTATTCTTGTTAGTCTATATCCTCCTTTTTTGAAGAATTTTGCCAATATATATAATCCTATTCCTCCTGCTGTTCCTCCTAAAACTCCTAGTGTTAAAAAATGTGATATTTTACATCCCGCTACAATCATCATTATAGACACAACTGCTATTATAACAAGTGAAGCACTAAGATGTGATTGTACTCCTAGCAATACTCCCACAATTGGTAATACGAAAAATACTATTGGTTTTATAAATCCCTTCCATACATCTTTTAGCTCATTTTTATGTTTTGTTAGATATGCCGCAAAAAATAATATTATTCCTATTTTTGTAATTTCTGATGGTTGAAATGATGAAACTATTGGAACATTTTTTATCCAACGTCTTGCACCGTTTACCTCTTTTCCGAAGTCCTGGCACTAAAACTAATAATAATATAAAAAGAGAAACAACATATGCAATTTTATAAAATCTTTGATATTTTCTGTAATCAATTTTTGATATTATAAGCATTAATGCCACTCCAAGCACAGCACAAAAAGCTTGCTTTTTTACATATGTATAACTACTTCCCGTTGTTGCAAGTGATGATGGAGAACTTGCTGATAATACCATTGTTACTCCTAATGATAATAATAAAATTACAGTAATAAACAATGTAAAATCAAAAGATTTATATGTTTTGTTTTCCTTATTTATCTTCGGCATTCTTGTATCCTTCCTTTCGAAGCTTCTTTATATTGAATATAATCCTACTATACAAAGTATAAGAGTAATTACACTAAAAACTGATACTATCTTATTTTCTTTCCATCCTGATAATTCAAAGTGATGGTGAAGTGGTGCCATTTTTAGTAATCTTTTTCCTCCTGTTGCTTTAAAATACGTTACTTGCAATACAACAGATAATGTTTCTGCTACTGGAATTAAAGCAATTATTAATAATATCAATGGCATCTTCAAATATAAAGCCATTGCAGCAATTACTCCTCCGAAGTAATAATGAGCCAGTATCTCCCATAAATACTCTTGCTGTATTTAGATTAAATATTAAGAATCCTAAACATGACCCTACTATTATACTTCCAAAAACGATTACTTCTTTTACATCCAAAATTATTGCAATTACTGTTAAGCATGTCGCAATAATTGCTGATATACTAGTACTTAACCCATCTATTCCATCTGTTAAGTTTATTGCATTTGTAGTTCCTAGCATTACAAATATAACAAAAGGTATATACAAAAGCATTGGTAATACTATATATTTTTTAGCAAAAGGGATAAATGTTTCTGTTCCTAAATGTATTCCTCTTGTTAAATATAATGTATATGCCACTGAAATTATTAGTAATCCTAGCATTTTATATGCTGGTTTTAATCCTTTTGTATCCCTTAAAACTAATTTTTTAAAATCATCTATAAAGCCTATTGTTCCAAATCCTATTGTTATTAATAGTAATGGTAGAATATTTCTTGCTGTTTCCGGCTCTCTTGTCCTGTAATAAATATAGCCTCCAATTGTTCCTATAATTATTCCGAAGTGCAATTATTATTCCACCCATTGTTGGAGTTCCCTGTTTTTTGTAATGTGACTGAGGTCCATCATCTCTTTCAATTTGACCAACCTTTAGTTTTTTTAAAATAGGTATTACAAAAATTGATATAATTACTGTTGCTATAAATGATACAAATAGTATTCTTGTCTGAAAATACAAATTTTGTTCCCCCCTCAAAAACTCTTTTATTATTACTTGGGCGCACCCTGTGCGCCCTTATACTTTTTGTTTATGTTAGCATAATTAATGGCATTATTTTATTTCATTAATTTTTTTATTATTTCTCTTTCATCAAATGGATATTTTTTGCCATTTATTTCTTGATATGTTTCATGTCCTTTTCCAGCTAGAACAATAATATCATTTTTGTTGGCCATATCTATTGCATATTTTATAGCCTCAATTCTATCTACTATTGTTATATATTTTCCTTTTGTTTTTTTCATTCCATCTTCTATTTCTTTTACTATTTCAGATGGTTCTTCTGTTCTTGGGTTATCTGATGTAATTACTGT
>ERZ779869.4372-NODE-4372-length-10140-cov-5.308379_pt1 | contig 10140 bp, 10 predicted proteins | sample MGYA00511557_ERZ779869 | MGnify/ENA primary metagenome ERZ779869 (study PRJEB29588, sample SAMEA2154620) | human gut metagenome | biome: human gut; feature: human-associated habitat; material: faeces | place: Denmark | collected 2008/2010 ...
GCAACTGCATTATTATTTTGATTGTTTCCAAGTGCATTAAGTAAATCGTCTGCTGATGTTGCAAATACATTTGTTGTTATTGCTAAAATTAAAACTATAATTGCTAATAAACTTATTAATATTTCTTTTGTTCTTGACATAATCTCTATCTCCTTTAATCACATTATAATATTATTATAAATTATTCTCTATTATTTATACTACATTTTTTCAATTATTGCAATAGTTTTGTGAGTTTTTTTTGAAATTTCTTAAAAAATATTTATATTTCGACATTCTCTATTAAACATTAAATTTAAATAAAACAATGTCCCCTTCTTGCATGATGTATTCTTTTCCTTCTGATCTAATTAATCCTTTTTCTCTTGCTGCGTTCATTGAGCCTTCTTTTATTAGGTCATCATAAGAAACTATTTCTGCTTTTATAAATCCTCTTTGTATGTCTGAATGTATTTTTCCTGCTGCAACTGGTGCTTTTGTTCCTTTTTTTATTGTCCATGCCCTTACTTCTGGCTCTCCTGCTGTTAAAAATGACATTAAACCTAGCACTGAATAGCTTTCTCTTATAACTCTATCTAATCCAGATTCTTTTAGTCCTAATGCTTCTAGCATTTCTTTTTTATCTGCTTCTTCTAAACTTGTTAGCTCTTCTTCAATTTTTGCACAAAGTGGAATTGCTATACTGTTTTCGTTCTTTACATATTCTTTAACTTTTTTTACATTTTCATCATTTTCTGCATTTGCCAATTGTTCTTCTGATACATTACATATATATAAGATTGGCTTTGCTGTAAGAAGCATCATATCTTTTAAAATTTCTTTTTCGTCATCATTAAGTTCTAGTGTTCTTGCAGGTTTTTCTGCTTCTAAATGTTTTTTTATTTTTTCCAAACAATCAATTTCTTCTTGATATTTTTTGTCTGCTTTTAAATTTTTCTTTGCTTTTTCTAGTCTTTTTTCTACTGTTTCTATATCTGCTAATATTAATTCTAAGTTAATTGTTTCTATATCTCTAATTGGATTTATACTTCCATCTACGTGTACAATGTTAGGATCTTCAAAGCATCTTACTACTTGTGCTATTGCGTCTACTTCTCTAATATGTGATAAAAATTTATTTCCAAGTCCTTCTCCTTTACTTGCGCCTTTTACAAGTCCAGCAATATCAACAAACTCTACAATTGCATGAGTTATTTTTTGAGTATTATACATCTTTCCTAAAACATCTAATCTTTCATCTGGCACAGGTACAACACCCACATTTGGTTCTATTGTACAGAATGGGTAGTTTGCACATTCTGCCCCTGCATTTGTTATACTATTAAACATTGTACTTTTGCCTACATTTGGTAAACCTACTATTCCTATTTTCATACTAATCCCTCTTCGTTTTTTGATTTTTTTGTTTTTTTATGATATAATATTTTTTAATCACATATTGAAAGGAGTTGTTATTATGCCGGTTTATTCAGATTTGCAGTATCGTTTAACACCTGTTTGGTGTAGTACAGAAGTTTTTTGGAAAACACCTAAAGCAGTGCCAAATGATTCTAGCAAAGCCCTACCGAACTTTTTAGTTTCGGCAGCTAAACCTACCAAATAACAGCCAAAAGGAGTGCATATTAGTTCTGATAATTTGGAAATGATATACACTTCTTTTATTTTGGAGCTTCCAACCAGAATCGAACTGGTGACCTCTTGCTTACCACGCAAGTGCTCTACCTACTGAGCTATAGAAGCATATAAGATGAGGATTATTCCTCCTCATCTACTATATTTCTAATTGCTTTTTTTCTAATTCTCTGTATTGCATTGTCAACCGATTTCACTTGTGTGTCAAGTTTTTCTGCAATTGTTACATAGCTTTCTCCGTTTTACAAATCTTCCTAAAACTTGTTTTTCAAAATCGCTCAAATGCTCATCTATTTTTGTTCCTACTTTTTTGTAATATTCTTTTTTTGTTATAGTGTCTAATGGATCTTCAACTGTTTTAGAATTAAAACATTCTATTAATGAAGTATCATCATCATTTTCATATACTGAAGTGTTTAAGGATAATGAAGAATTGAGAGGTATATGCTTTTGTCTGTTTGAAGTTTTTATTGCTGTAATCAACTGTCTTTCTATGCACAAATTAGCAAATGATTTAAAAGAATTCTGCTTGTCCACTTCAAAATTTTTTACAGCTTTATACAATCCTATCATTGCTTCTTGTACTATATCCTCTTTTTCTGCACCAACAATAAAATACTTACTTACCTTCATATTAACAAGGTTTTTGTATCTTTCAAATAAGTATTCTAGTGCCTTCTCATTTCCTTCTTTTGCAAAAGTTACTAATTGTTCATCAGTTTTATTGTTTAAATTGTCATCAAATGAATATGCTAATTTACCTTGTGCCATTTGTTTACTTTTGCCTCCATCATCAATTGAATTTGACCTTATTATATTAACTAAACGTAGTAAAGTCAATAGTTTCAAAACATTTTTATTTTTTATTATATTCTTTTATAGCAAATTCTATATCTGCTTTATTTTTAATTGGAGCAAATTCGTCTTTTTCTATTCTCAAAACTAACATATCTTCAAAATATGAGAAGGCATCAAATATAAATTTTTCAAATTTAAAGCTATCTTGTATTACGCTTTCTCCCTTTTGATTTAGTGCATTAGTTTTTCTAAATACCCTATGATATGGTAGGTCCTTTTGTATAACTTTTTTTACTGCTTTTAGTGTCATAAGATGTGCCAAAACATTACAGTCTCTATATAGAAATTCACCATTCTTTGCTTTTTCTTCTGACAATTCTTTCGAAATTTTGTCATATCCTAATATATATGGCCTGTTTTTTCTTTTGCAAAAGACTGCAGATTTCTCCATAGCATTTTCTTTAAAAATGGATTTCGAAGCCACTTGATATTTCTTATAAGCCATCATCCCTAAAAAAATATAATCAATTGGATTTGCCAAAATGTTATCTATTCCCATAAATGATATGTATTCTATGCCTTCATTATCCAATTTATTTATAATATTATTTTTACTTAAAGCCTCAAAAACATCTCCATTTCCATTTGCTGCTGTTTTTATTTTTTGCTTTTCTTCTAGCAGAATCTTTCCATTTAAATCCAAAACTGGAATTTCATTTTGTGTAAAGAATATTATTCTATTCTTAGGGTATCCAAAATAGTTATTGTTTCTAAAGAATTCTTGTGTTTGTAAATCATTTTCTTTGCTAGTCATTATAAGCCATAATATTTCTATATTATATTGTTTATTTGCTTTAATAAGTTTTTCACAGTTTATTTCAAAAAAGCTTTTTAGTTTTCCATCTATATTTAATTTAAACATTCCTTTGGGCCCATTTACTCCTAATCTGCTTCCCTGTCCTCCTGCCATTGTAATAACACATAATTTATTTTTTCTCAAGATTTCTTTTGCTAGGTTTGAATATTCTTCTATTATACTTTTACTTAATTTCTTTTTTATATAATATTTAATTGGCTCTATTTCTTTTAATTCAATAATCTCGTCTTTTTTTGAGTTTATAGACAGGCTATTTATTTGTTCAAAATCAATATTTTCTATTTCTTTTTGTAGCTTACTTTGTTCTGTTTTACTTAAATCCTTATAAAATTTTTCAAGTTGTTCTTGATTATATTTTTCTAAAATATTCATAAGCAACTCCTTATGCTTGAATTTTATACTCTATATTCTCCATAAAAGGATGTATTTCTTTTACAGATTTTAATGTTATAATTTGTGTTTTGGGATGTGGTCCCTTTCCACTAAAATTGACTATTTCTTTTGAATAGCAGTTTTTAGTAAGTTTGCTAAGCAAATATCTTGTGTCCATATATGTGTAATATATTTGATAACCATCATTTAAATCTTTCCATAATTGTTCAAAACTATAGTCTTTATTCATTTTATCTCCTTTATAAATTGGAATTTGTTTAGTTCCGGATGAATTCAGGACAGTCCCCAAAATCCCCAGGTTTGGTGATTTTAAGGGACAGTCCCTAGAATTCCCCCTCACACAAATTACAATTTAATCATTTTTTGAAATTCTTGTTCTGTTATTATTTTTACTCCTAGTGATTCTGCTTTTGTTAGTTTACTTCCTGCTTCTTCTCCTGCTAAAACATAATCTGTTTTTTTAGATACAGAGCTAGAAGTTTTTCCTCCAAAACTTTCTATAATATTGCTTGCTTCTTCACGAGTATAGTTTTCTAATGAACCTGTTAATACAAATGTCTTTCCTTCAAATCTATTATCATTATTTGTTTCTTCTTTTAGCTTCATATTCACATTTGCTTGTTCTAATCTATTTAACAAATCTTGTGTTTGCTCTTGTTTAAAAAACTCATAAATACTTCTTGCCGTAATTTCTCCTACATCATCTGTCATTATTAATTCTTCTAATGTAGCATTTTTTAAGTTTTCCATTGTTTTAAATCTTCTTGCAAGTGTTTTTGCAGATTTTGTTCCAATGTGTCTTATTCCAATTGCACAAATCAATCTATCTAAATCGTTGCTTTTACTTTGTTCTATTGCGTCTATTAAGTTTTTTGCAAATTTCTTTCCATCTTTTTTTAGGCTTTCTATATCTTCTTGTTTTAAGTAATATATATCCGCAATTGTTTCTATTAATTTGTTGTTATATAACTGTTCTACTATTTTTTCGCCTAATCCTTCAATATTCATTCCTTCTTTTGAGGCAAAATGAATAATGTTTCTTAAGTTTTGAGCTTTGCACTCAACTCCTATACACCTTACAGCGGCTTCTCCCTCTTCTCTCACAGCTTCCGCTCCACAAACAGGACAAGTCTTAGGCATCTCAAATTCTTTTTCATTGCCTGTTCTTTTTTCTACCAATGCCTTTACAACCTCTGGAATAACATCTCCAGCTTTTTGTATTAATATATGGTCACCTATTTTTAATCCTTTTTCTTTTATAAAATCTTCATTATGAAGAGTTGTTTTGGATATTTTAGAACCTGCAACCACTACTGGTTCTAGTATTGCCATTGGTGTAATTACTCCTGTTCTTCCAACATTACAAACAATATCTTTTAATATTGTTTCTTTTTGCTCTGGTGGGTATTTATAAGCAATAGCCCATTTTGGCACTTTAAATGTTGTACCTATTTTTTCTCTTAAATTTAAATCATCAACTTTTATAACTGCTCCATCTATTCCAAATGGAATTTTTTCTCTATCTTCACCTATTTTTTCTATTGCCTTTATCGCTTCTTTTATGTTATTGCAAAATATTTTTACAGGATTTACATTAAAACCTATTTTTTCTAAATATAACAAAGACTCATAATGTGATGTAAATTTTATTGTATCACTTTTTTGAACATTAAAAATATAAATATCAAGAGGTCTAGTAGCTGTAATTGAACTATCTAGCTGTCTTAGTGAACCTGCTGCTAAGTTTCTTGCATTTGCAAATTTATTTTCTTCGTCTTGCTTTTCATTTAATTCGTCAAAGTCTTTTTTAGATATAAAAACTTCTCCTCTTACTACTATATCTATGTTTTCTTTTAGCTTTTTAGGAATATTTTTAATAGTTTTTAAATTATCTGTGATATCTTCTCCAACTTGTCCATTTCCTCTTGTCGCACCTCTTACAAATTCACCATTTTTATATTCTAATGCAACTGATAATCCATCTATTTTTGTTTCTACAACATATTTAATATTATCATCAAATTTTTTCATTCTTTCATCAAAGCTATACAACTCATCAAAAGAAAACACATCTTGTAAACTTTGAAGTGGCACAATATGTGTTACTTTTTCAAATCCTTCTTTTACAGTTCCTCCAACTTTTTGAGTTAGTGAATCTTTGCTTATAAACTCTGGAAATTCTTTTTCCAAATTTTTAAGCTCATTCATAAGCATATCATATTCAAAATCTGATATTTCTGGTGCATCATCATCATAGTATTTTTTAGCATAATATGCAGTAAGTTTATTTAATTCATCAATACGTTTTCTTGCTTTTTGCTTGTCCAATTAAGTTCCTCCTCTGTTAAATTGGTGAAAAAGGGGTCTGACCCCTTTTTCACCAATTTTTAATCTTTTAGTAATTCTTTACCATTTTTTACATAGTCCCAACCTGAGAAGATTGTTGCTATTACAGAAATTAACATAAACACTGTTGCTAGTATATTTATTATTAACTCTGCTCCTGTTAGATTTCCTCTTATAAATGCTCCAAATATGTTTGTATTATTAATATTTATAAACATTAATATTATTGCAATCATTTGTGTTACTGTTTTTAGTTTTCCCCAAATACTTGCTGCTATTACTTCTCCACCTTTTTCTACAGCTATTAGTCTGTATCCCGATACTACAAATTCTCTAAATAATACTATAATTGGTATCCACGCTGGTAAACTTTTTGCTTCCACAAATATTAGCATTGCTGCTAATACTAATATTTTATCTGCTAATGGATCTGCAAATTTTCCAAATGCAGTTATCTGATTGTTTTTTCTTGCTAATTTTCCATCTAAATGATCTGTATATGACGCAATTACAAATATCAATCCCATTATCCAATATGCAATTGATATATTTAAAAATGTCCCACTTATATTTAAGTATGGAATTATTACCATTACTGGTACTAGTAAAATTCTAAATATTGTTAATTTATTTGGTAAATTCATAATCTCTTCACTCCAATTATATTTTTGTCACAAATTCTTTTATTATTTCTACAAATTTCTTTTCTACTCTTTGAGCTGTTTCTTTTACTTCTTCATGAGAAAGTTCCTTTTTTATAATTCCTGCTGCCATATTGGTAATGCATGAGACTGCTATTACATTTATTCCGCAATGTCTTGCAGTTATTGCTTCTGGAACTGTTGACATTCCTACCGCATCTGCTCCTAATATTCTTAGTGCTCTTATTTCTGCTGGTGTTTCATAACAAGGTCCTTTCATATATGCATATACACCTTCATAACATCTTCCCATCTTTTCTAACATAATTGGTCTTAATTTTTCAATCAGTTCTTTACTATATACTTCAGACATATCTGGGAAACGAACTCCAAATTTGTCTTCATTTTTTCCTCTTAATACTGATTCTGCAAAAAAGCTTAAGTGGTCATTTATAATCATAAGGCTTCCTTGCTCTATATCTGTATTTATTCCTCCTGCTGCATTTGTAAGTATAATATCTTCTATTCCTAATAAAGAAAATACTCTAATTGGATATGCAGTATGTGCTATTTCATATCCTTCATAATAATGAAATCTTCCGTTCATTGCAATTACTTCTGTTCCATTCAAATCTCCGATTATTAGTTCTCCTGCATGTCCTTCTACTGTTGAAACTGGAAAATTAGGTATATCTTTATATTTTATTACTGTTTCATTTTTTATTTCTTTTGCTAATCCTCCTAATCCAGATCCTAACACTATTGCTATTTTAGGATTTTTACCTTTAATTTTTTCCTTGATATACTCTGCTGATTTTTCATAATCTTCATAATTAAACATATTATTCCCTCCAAATATATTAAAAATTATTTAACCAAATATTATAACTTGCATCACTTGGCATTCTTAAATCTCCTCTTGGAGATAAGCTTACTGTTCCTACTTTTGGTCCATCTGGCATACAGTTTCTTTTAAATTGCTGTGTAAAAAATCTTTTTATAAAAACCTGTAACCAATGCTTTATGTCTTCTTTTTTAAAGTCATTTTTAAATGTTTTGCACGCTAATATGTATATTTTTTTAGGTTCTGCTCCATATCTTAAAAAGTGATATAAAAAGAAATCATGCAATATATATGGTCCAACCTGTTCTTCTGTTTTTTGTTCTATATTGCCATTTTCATCTGGGGGCAATAGTTCTGGTGATATTGGTGTATCTAATATATCATTAATTATATTCTTATACTCTTCCTTACTATTGTCTGCAACCCATTTTATTATATATTCTACTAGTGTTTTTGGAATGCTTGCATTTACAGAATACATACTCATGTGGTCACCATTATATGTACACCATCCAAGAGCTAATTCTGATAAATCACCTGTTCCAACAACTATTCCATTTTCTTTATTTGCAATATCCATTAGTATTTTTGTTCTTTCTCTTGCTTGAGCATTTTCATAAGTTATATCCTTCATTTTCTTGTCATGTCCTATATCTTCAAAGTGCTGCAAAGAACTTTTTGTTATATTTATTTCTCTAAATGTTGCTCCATACTCATTTATAAGCTTTATAGAATTCTTATGTGTTCTAGAAGTTGTTCCAAATCCTGGCATTGTTATTGCTATTATATTTTCTTTTGGAAGATTTAATACTTCATATGCTTTAATTATTACCAAAAAAGCAAGTGCTGAATCCAATCCACCTGATATTCCAATTATTGTTTTATTAATGTTTGTATGTAATAATCTTTTAGCTAAACCATAGCTTTGTATATTTAAAATTTCTTCACAAATTTCACTTATTTTTTTTTTATCCTCCGGAACAAATGGAGTTTTACTATATTCTCTTGTTAAATTTTCTATATTATCTGGTATATTTATTTTTATTTCTCTATATTCTAAATCTACTGGATTTCCCATAAAGCTGATATTTTTTCTTCTGTCATTTGCAAGTCTCTTTGTATCTATTTCTGTAAAAATCATATTACTTTCAAAGTCAAATCTTTGGTTATTTGTTAAGCAAGAACCGTTTTCAAAAATCATACTTTCTCCAGAAAATACTACATCTGAAGTTGATTCATTCACACCACTAGAGCAATATACATATCCTGATATTGTTTTTGCTGATTGCATTTTTACTAATTCTCTTCTATACTCTTTTTTGCCTATAACTTCATTGCTTGCAGATAAATTGAATATAATATTTGCTCCAAGTAGTGCCAATTTATTACTTGGTGGTTCTACTGCCCATATATCTTCACATATTTCTATTCCGAAACAAATTTCATTGTTTTCTTTATCTTTAAATAGTAAATCTATTCCAAAAGGAACTTTTTGATCTAATATTTCTATTTCTTTTTTATTTGCATTTTTACTAGATGCAAACCATCTTTTTTCATAGAATTCGCCATAGTTTGGAATAAAAGTTTTTGGAACTATTCCAAGTATTTTACCTTTTTGAATTACAACTGCTGTATTAAATAATTGATTTTCTGCTTTTATTGGCATACCAATTATACAAATAATATCTAAATTATTTGTATAATCTAAAATTTTATTTAGTGCCTTTTCTGCTTCTTCTAGTAAAGTGTCTTGTTCAAATAAATCTTGGCAAGTATAACCTGTAACACATAGTTCTGGAAATACTGCTATTTGAATTTTATTATTACTTGCAACCTCTATTTGTTTTATTATTTCATTACAATTAAACTCTGTATCTGCTACTTTTAATTTTGGAACTACAGCTCCTACTCTTACAAATCCTTGTTCTTTTAACATATTAGTTTCCTTTCCTATATTGTTGCATTTATTATATTATTGTTTTATATAATTTGCAAGAAAAATTGCTACCGTTTTTTATTATTTCTATATTTTCTCCTGGTACAAGAGAGTTTACTACTAATATTTTTGTTATTTGGTCTACTATTAAAAATATTATTGATAGTATTATTATTGTCATTTTATTTCCTTTCTACTCTTTTGGTTTCCAAATACAAGTATCTAAAACATACCCGTCTTTTACATAGCCTTCTTCTGATTTGAAATCATCAGTTAAACAGTCCATCGGAGGCATTTTAAAACAGTAAACAAAATCAGAGTCACGATATACTGTTATTGTATCAGTTTCTGGTTTACATTTTTTAGTATTATCTCCTCTATTTCCTGGATTTATATATTCTGATGATTCAATAATATTCTTATCTATTATATCTTTAACTGTTATATCAGCCTTATAAACATCAACATCATAACTTGGTTTATCACTTCTATTGTCAGTTATTTCTTTTACAAAATTTCCATCAACTTTTGAAAAAGACATTTCATTGCTATATAATGTTATATAACTTTCTATTCCTTTAGATAATTGGTCTACAAATGCCTTTTCTGTTTTTAATTTACTTCTTTTATAAGTATCTAATAGATTTGGTACTACAAACACTAATATTATTGA
>ERZ779869.4373-NODE-4373-length-10140-cov-3.049579_pt1 | contig 10140 bp, 5 predicted proteins | sample MGYA00511557_ERZ779869 | MGnify/ENA primary metagenome ERZ779869 (study PRJEB29588, sample SAMEA2154620) | human gut metagenome | biome: human gut; feature: human-associated habitat; material: faeces | place: Denmark | collected 2008/2010 ...
TTTGAATCGTCTCCGGCGGCAGCCCGTCAGTCAGCTGAATCGATGCGGGATAGCTGATTCCGTCGACGTCGAATTTGTGATTGCCACTCTTTCCGAATTCGGCGCAGAGCCTGCACTGCTGAATATGGGTTTCCGGCTTTGATTCATCCAGAACCTCTGTTACGTAGCCAAAAGACTTCAGTCTCTCGGGAAGCAGCAGAAGCTCCGGTGCCCTGGTTCCCTGGATCACGATCCTGTAGATATTCATGCGTCCTTTATTCGCCAGATCCGCCTTCAGCATATCTTCCAGAGATGCCTGTGTAGAATCTTCACGCAGCATCAGAAGAATCTGCTCATAGGAACGGCAGGCAAAAGGAACAAAATTTGTCTTAAGCCTTCCGTTTTCCAGATGTCCTTCTATGTATCCATGATCACCCAGATCATTTCTGTCAACAGGCTCCAACGCACCTGCATAAGCTGCATTATCCCGGATCAGAATCTGGGGTTTATGAATATGTCCTAATGCAATATAATCAAATCCTGACGCAGCAATTGATTTGATATTCATGGGGATATGCTTCGCATCTCCACCATGAGCCAGTAAAATGTGAACCCCCTCTCCCTCTGCAGGATGTATAGAATCATACAGAGGATTCTCTATTTCCTGATGTTCATAGCTCAGTCCATATACATAAACATCCAGTTTCTCATCTTTCACACAGGTAAGCTGTTCATTCTTAAAAAATGTCACATTCTTTTCCCACTGAAAATCCCGGTAAAAAGAATCAGCCTTAATATAGTCATGATTTCCTGCCATCAGATAAACCCGGGTATCCGGGATGGTGGAAAACAGGTTATTTACTTCTTTCAGTTCCCGTAGAAGAGGCTGGCGGTGGAACAAATCTCCTGCTATAAATAACAAATCCACCGGATTCTCGCGGATACCCGCAATAACCCGGCGGAAAGTTTCCCAGATTTCTTCCTCCCGCCTGCTGCTCCATGGACAGCCCCTGTCAGGAACTGCACCAAGGTGTACATCTGCAAGATGAATAAATCTCATGCCAATCTCTCTTTCTATAACATTTTTGATATCTGCGGATTGCTCTGCAGCTTCAATGCTCCCACAATACTGATATCAGTCAAATTATAAATCACAGTTTTTAACAGTTCTTGGGAATGGAATTACGTCGCGGATGTTGCCCATGCCGGTAAGGTACATTACGCAACGTTCAAATCCAAGACCAAATCCTGAATGGCGTGTGGAACCATATTTACGAAGATCAAGATAGAAGTCATAATCCTCTTTCTTAAGTCCCAGCTCGTCCATACGTTTCTCAAGTTTCTCAATGTCATCCTCTCTCTGGCTTCCACCGATGATCTCACCGATTCCAGGAACCAGACAGTCCATAGCTGCAACAGTCTTGTTATCCTCATTCATCTTCATGTAGAAAGCTTTGATCTCCTTCGGATAATCAGTTACAAATACCGGGCGTTTGAATACCTGCTCGGTCAGATAACGCTCATGCTCGGTCTGAAGATCGCAGCCCCAGGATACTTTGTAATCAAATTTATCGTTGTTCTTCTCTAAAATCTCAACTGCTTCTGTATAAGTCACACGTGCGAAATCAGAGTTTGCAACATGCTGTAATCTCTCTAACAGCCCTTTATCGATAAAGCTGTTGAAGAATGCCATCTCTTCCGGTGCATTCTCTAATACATAGTTGATGATATATTTTAACATGCTCTCAGCTAAGATCATGTCATCCTCTAAATCTGCAAATGCAATCTCCGGCTCGATCATCCAGAACTCTGCCGCATGTCTTGTTGTGTTGGAGTTTTCTGCACGGAAAGTAGGTCCAAAGGTATAGATGTTCTTAAATGCCATCGCATAAGTCTCACCGTTCAACTGTCCGCTTACGGTAAGATTGGTTGGTTTATTAAAGAAGTCTTTGCTGTAATCTACTTTTCCATCCTCCGTCATTGGAAGATCGTTCATGTCAAGTGTGGTTACCTGGAACATCTCACCTGCACCCTCACAGTCACTTCCGGTAATCAGTGGTGTATGCACGTACACGAAATCCCTCTCCTGGAAAAATTTATGGATTGCGTAAGCGCAGAGGGAACGCACGCGGAATACAGCCTCAAAAGTATTAGTTCTCGGTCTTAAATGAGAGATGGTTCTCAGGTACTCAAAGCTGTGTTTTTTCTTCTGCAATGGATAATCCGGTGTAGAAGGGCCTTCTACTTCCACTTTTTCAGCCTGAATCTCAAATGGCTGTTTTGTGCCCGGAGTTGCAACTAATTTACCGGTAACGATAATCGCTGCTCCGACATTTAATTTTTCTACCTCTTCAAAATTTTCCAGAACATCGGAATAAACAACCTGGACCGGCTCAAAAAAAGTTCCATCGTTTACCACGATAAATCCAAAGTTTTTGGAGTTACGGATGTTTCTCACCCAGCCACCGATCGCGATGGTCTGATCCACATACTCATCCTGTCTGCGGAATAAATCTCTTACATTTACTAATTCCATTTTTCTACTCTCCCTTTCTCTCATCAACGTCTGTCGACTCTTTTATGATCTCATACCTCTGTTTCGGTATCGTTTTCTTATTCTTCTGTGCTGTCTGCGGATTCTGTACTTTCTACAGATTCGGTATTTTCTTCAACTGCGTTCTCAGTAACCTCTGCTGTCTCTGCTAATTTATCCAAAACTAATCCTGCAAGATAAATCACACGGATCTGATTCTTTCCGTAAACAGAATCGCCATAGCCATAGTTACTATATAACGTGTCAGCATCACCGTAACCGCCGTTGCTTACGATCGTGCTTACATAATCTTCAAACTCCGTATCGTCAATCTGGATATCTTCTTTTTCTGCAATGGCTTTTACGATCAGTTCTAACTTGATACTGCTCTCCACACTGTCAGACCATTCCTGCTCAATGCTCTCTTCTGTATAGCCGTAAGAGCTGAGTACCGTTTCCATCTGGCTCTCATCCCCGGAGCAATAGCGGTCAATGAAATTGGCACGGATCGCTTCGATCACATCAGATCTGTAATCTGCCGGCATATCAACAGTACAATTTTCTAACAGATAATCCTCCAAAGCGGAATAAATATCATTTTTATGAGTGCTCTCTGCGCTGGACTCCAGATACTGGCGTACCTGCTTGTACACTCCATCCACGGAATCCGCACCAAACTGTTTCGATGCAAATTCATCATCCATCGTATCCATGGTCACTTCCTTCTGGATAGAATTGACCGTAAACGTAAATACAACTTCCTTTCCGGCAAGATCCGGGTTATTCGGGTATTCATCCGGGAACGTCACATTAGAATCGATCACATCGCCTACTGATGCACCGATCAGCCCGTCTGTAAATCCATCAATGAAACCGGAACCGCTTGCGGAAGAATTGTTGGACACATCAATATTCTGATCCTCTGCTGTTCCACCGCTGAACGCCTCACCGTCTAATTTTCCGACATAGTCTACGTTTACAATATCGCCCTCTTCCACTGTTGTCTTGTCCGGATCAGCCGTATAAAAAGGTCCGCCCTGTGTAAAAATCTTTTCCACATAATCAAGCACATCCTGATCTGTGACGTCATAATCTCCTGAAATCGTAACCGGGATTGCACTGTAGTCACACAATGTCACATAATCCGATCCCTTCAGATCATATTGTGCAAGCGGAACTGCCGGCACCTCTTCTGTGCTTTCGGTGTTCTCTACTGCTTCCGTTGCCTCAACTGATTCACCTTTGCTGCCGCATCCTGTCATGCTGATCGCTGTGGATACACACAATAAAAGTGCTAACACTCTCTTTTTCATTTAATCTTACCTTTCTTTTCCTCATTTCCTTTTCCGGCTTTTCTGCCGGAAATCCAAAAGACGGAGTCTGCCGTCTAACTTTTATAACATATCACAATTTTCCCTAAAATAAAAGGTATTTCCCCAAAATCACATTGCTTTTTCCAAAAATCAATGCTACAATAAAACACGAATTTGAAATTAGGGAGGATTTTCGTTGTGAGTCCAGTAACAATTGTATTATTAGTTATTTTAGCAGTGCTTATTGCTGCAACAATTGCTTTATATTTCCTCGGAAAGAAAGCTCAGAAGAGAAAAGACGAGCAGGATGCACAGCTTGCTGCAACTGCACAGACTGTTACTATGTTGATTATTGATAAGAAGAGGATGCGTCTGAACCAGTCCGGTCTGCCACAGGCAGTCATTGACCAGACACCAAAGCTTATGCGCCGTTCCAAGCTTCCGATCGTAAAGGCTAAGGTCGGGCCAAAGGTTATGACTCTGATCGCTGATGATGCATGTTTTGATATGATCCCTGTGAAAAAAGAAGTCAAAGCTACAGTAAGTGGTATTTATATCACGAAAGTTACCGGTGTCCGCGGTCCATTAGAGAAACCGGAAGGCAAAGTAAGCTGGAGAACCAAGTTAAAGAGAAAAGCTGAGAGCGCCAACAAAGAACTTCAGAAAGAGAAAAAATCCATGAATGAAGAAAAGGCCGCTAAGAAATCTAAGACAAAATAAGAATGGACAGGTAAGGCTTCCAGCCCGGAGGGGTTGGAAGCCTTTTTTCACTTCTTCCTTATTTCTTCAATACAAATGAAGCTTTATTATCTGTCAAACTATCTTTTCCGATAAATATTTCGAATTCTCCTGCTTCGCTCTCATAGATTCCATTCTCCGTCAAGAAAAGAAGCTGCTGTTCTGTTATGGTAAAAACTACCTTCTTTTCCTCTCCCGGACGAAGCGTAACCTTCTTAAAATCTTTCAATTCTCTGACCGGACGCACTACAGAAGCCGCAATATCATGGATATAAAGCTGCAGGGTTTCTGTTCCCGTGCAGTTTCCTGTATTTTTTACAGTTACCTCCGCTTCGATCTGTCCCGATGTATCCATCCATGTCCGATCCAAATGAATATCTGATACCTCAAATGTTGTGTAACTCAGACCGTATCCAAATGGATACAATGGCTCATTTGGAATATCCAGATATTTCGAGCGGAATCTGTCTTTATCTTTGCCTTCTACATGTGGGCGTCCTGTTGAATATTCATTATAATGTACCGGTACCTGTCCTACACAGTATGGAAAACTCATCGGCAGTTTTCCGCTTGGATTATATTTTCCAAATAAAGTGTCCGCAATTGCCCTCGCTCCTTCTGTTCCAGGCAGCCACACCTGAAGGATGGCTTTTGCCTTTTTGTTTATTTCACGTATGTCTAACGGGCGTCCTGAAAATAAAACCACTACAATATTTTGATTGACTTCCGCAATTCTATCAAGCAATGCTTCCTGTACCTCAGGGATTCTGATATTTGCGTTACTGGTTGCTTCACCCGACTGTAAACGGTCTTCTCCTATTGCAAGTACAACAATATCTGCCTCTTTTGCTGCCTGTACTGCCTCACGCAGCATATGATCCTCCTGCTCCTGCGTATAAGATTGCTGCTGCTGTTCTCCAAATCCTTCCAGACATACATCCGCCCCTAACATTGGTGATCCCTGGCAAAATGTACTGTTTTCTGAAACGTACTGTTCCTGTACTGCCTCATGCAGCGTCATAACATCTTTTGCATCTGCGATAAATGACCAGGCACCAAACAGGTTTCTGTTATCTACATACGGACCAATAAAGGCGATCTTTTTCTGTTGATCTAAAGGCAGGATATGTTCCTCATTTTTCAACAAAACAAAAGATTTCTTTGCAGCTTCCCTAGCCAGTTTCCGGTGCTCCTCACATAAAATATATTCCTGTTCTTTTTTCTGATCTGCATCTTTATATGGATTCTCAAAGAGTCCCAGCTTATTTTTAAGCCGCAGAATACGAAGACATGCCTCATCTATAAGCTCTTCTCTTATTTTTCCATCCCTGACCATCTGACACAGATTTTCACTGTAAATTCCTGTCATCATGTCAATATCTACGCCTGCTTCCACTGCACGCACTGCTGCTTCTTCTCTGTCTGCACAATATCCGTGATAAATGGTCTCCTCGATGGCTGCCCAGTCTGATATAAGTACACCATCGAACTTCATCTGCTCTCTTAAAATGTCCCGCATCAACTTTTTATTTCCGGTTGCCGGGATTCCGTTAACTGTATTAAAAGATGTCATAACAAGAGCTGCACCTGCATCTATTCCCGCCTGATACGATGGCAGATAGAACTCTCTGAATGTATGTTCTGAAAGTTCTACCGTATTATAATCTCTCCCTGCTGTCGGTGCACCATATCCTGCAAAATGTTTGACACATGCTGCAATTGCATAGTTATCTTTCAGGCTGTTTCCCTGAAATCCACGCACCATTGCTGCACAGAATAGACTGTTCAGGTAAGGATCTTCTCCCGTTGATTCCATGACACGTCCCCACCTTGCATCTCTTACCAGATCTGTCATAGGTGCAAATGTCACATGAAGACCGCTGACCGAAGCCTCCTTTGCTGCCACAGATGCACACTGTTCTGACAATTCCGGTTCAAAGGAAGCTCCCTGCGCAAGCGGAATTGGAAACACCGTCTTATAACCATTTATGACATCTAGCATAAACAGCAATGGAATATGGTGCGGATGCTTTTCCATATAGTTTTTTTGTATACTTTTCAGGGTTTCAGCGCCCATGGATCCGATGACTGATCCTGCAAGATTTACATTGTCTTCTGTAAATCCCTTATCTGCCATAGGACCTGTGACAACGATTTCACCATTAAAAAATCCTCCTGTCACCTGACTCATCTGATTTACTTTTTCTTCCAGAGACATGTCTCTCAAAAGTTCTGTTAATTTCTGTTCTGTCATACGTGTGTTTCCTCTCCAAATTTCCTTCTATATTCCAGTGGTGTCAATCCTGTATTCTCCTTAAACATTTTTGTAAAATAGGAAAAATTACTATATCCAATATGTAATGAAACCGTATTGATTGGAAGACTGCTGCCACACAAAAGTTTTTTTGCTTCGTCTACCCTTTTCTGCAATATATAATTGCTTATAGATACTCCCTTTTCTTTTTTGAACATCCGAGACATATAGTCTGTATTCAAATAGACTAATTCTGCCAGTTCATCTCTGTGTATCTCTTCCCTGAAATGACTGTCAATATAGGTACATATCTGATCTGCGACAGTGTCTTCTTTTGTGATATATAATTTATATCCAACCGCTTTCCGCATGAGATTTTCTACATACTCCATCATTTCGTTAAATCCATTTACAGCGCCAAGCATGTAATTCTCACTCTCTTTATCTGAAAAAAGTGCATTGGCATAAATCCCCATCTCTGACAGCCATACATACACCATCTGTGTAACATCCGTCCTTAATGACAGCAAAAACTGCCGTGTGATCATCTCATTCTTCCTGACTGTCTCCAGATAACTGCGTATGCTTGCTATGACTGCTTCCACTTCCTCCCCTGCCAAAAGGGTTTTCCATGTATCCAGCTCCGGATTTTTATAGACTGTTCCACTTGGCTGGAACTCATACAGATATATAACCTCATTCCATACCGACAGACTGCTTTCACGCATCTTCTGCAAATCGTCAGCCTGTGCGGTCACTTCAGAAAATCCACTCCAATTTCCCGCTCCACACCAAAAATAGGAATGTACATGATCTGTTATCCATTGCACAAAATGATTTAGCAGATCTTTTTCCCTTATTTTTTCTCCTTCTTCCGGCATTTTATCCGTTGACAGAACCACCCAGTATCGACATTCGTTTTCACAAAATATGGTGTCCACTCTGGCATAAAAGGAATTAAATAACTCCGTCAACACATTTTGCATGACAAATTCGATGGTCGAAGGTTCCCACTTTTGTGTCTCTTCCGCTTTATGATCCATATAAAAGCAGATCAGTTTAAAATATATCAATCCATCCTGATACAGATCCATCCTTTTTGCAGATTCGCAGAACTGGTTTTGTGTCATGTTACCGCTCAATAAATTTCTCCAGATATCCTTTTGCAGGATTGTCCGGTCTTTTTCCCACTGTTCACTCGCTTCTGTAAGTTTTTCGATATGTTTTTCCTGAAGCACTGCCTGTTCTGCTTTTTTTAATGCTTCTTCCAGTTTTTCAAAATCAATTGGTTTTAGCAGATATTCAACGCTTTCCAGCTGTATCGCACGTCTTGCATAGTCAAATTCCGCATAACTGGTCAAAAAAATAACCTGTATCCTGAAATTCTGCTCCCTCACCCATTGCACCAGATCAAATCCTGTTGCAGCAGGCATCACAATATCACTGATAATAATGTCCATTTTAACAGCTGTTATAATTTCCTGTGCCTGTTTCATAGTAAATGCTGTATAAATCTCAGTAATACCTGTCCGCTCCCAGCAGATATTTTTCTTTATACTTTCAATCACATAACGTTCATCATCCACCAGCAATAATTTCATTCCTGTGTATCGCTCCTTCCGATTTTATATGGAACATGAATATCCACAACGGCACCACCTAATGGACTATTGCTGAAATGGATCTCTCCCTGATCCCCATAATAATACTGAAACCGCCTCATACAATTCCAAATACCGATATGTTTTCCATTGTCAGAAATGTTTTGTCCATTTTGTAGTTTACATAATATTTCGTCCGGAAATCCCTTTCCCGTATCCGAGATAAAAATATTAACGTATTTTTCATCGTCCCTGTCCTCAGGATATACCGTAACTGAGATCAGCATTTTTTCATCTGCCATCAATGCCTGTTTTGCAGCATTTTCAACATAAACCTGTATTAAGAATGGAAATATCTCCGCATCTGCCACTTCATCATGAACTTCAATATAATAGGTAAACTTATCCGGATACCTCAGCAGCAGGATTTTTAAATAATCTTCACAATGCTTTGATTCCGCTAAAACCGGAACTCTGTCCGTTGTATTCCGAAAAATATATGAAAGATAATCCGAAGTGATTTTTGTCATTGCCCTTGCGTGTTCATAATCGCCAAAGTCGATCATGCTGTAAATAAAGTTCAGGCAATTCAAATAAAAATGCGGCCGGATCTGCATTTTCAGATAATCCATCTCAATTTTCTGTTTCTCTAATTCCCGTTCATATAGCGTGATCTTCAATTTGCGGATCTGATGGATCATTGTACGGAATTTTCCATCAATCTGCTCTAATTCAAGCAGATTTCCTTCCGTCATGTTCAGCATATATCCACCCTCATCATATTGCTGAAGGTTTTGTGTGAACACTTTAAGCGGTTTCATAATATTGGAATACACATGAAAAAGCAATATCCCACTCATAATAAGAATCATAAAGATCAATACTGTCATCCCGAGCAGACTTCCCGCCATCAGGCTTAAGACACCGCCTAAAGAAATCCCGATCCTGATCTCAAAGGGTGCTCTGGATAATCCCTGACGGATCGTATAAGTATTTTTGGTATTCATACTTTGCGGCTCTGATATGATTCCGCTCTGGTCTAACATACCTATACAGACCTCATCCTGATCGACAAGGCTTACATATCCATGCTTTCCCAACGAAAGCTTTGAGAATGGTTCTAAGATACTTTTTACATTTACAATGCATCCTAATGCAATTCCATTTTTTTGTGCAATTTTACAGATATATACCTCATTATCACACTCCAAAACATCCCACTTCCGCTTCACTGCATATGTCTTTTCATCTAATTTGTCTATCTGTTCACGGATAGATGCTGCAATATCAGATGACATTGTGTAATTTCCGTCCGAAGACAGGGAAAGCTGATATAATTTATCCGTATCATGTGTGTATAAAAAAATCCTGTATTCCGTTCCATATTCCCATGCCGAAGAAAAATATTCTTCTCTGAGTTTTCCGATCGCATACTCCGAATAATCCCCATTCTTCATCAGATTTACATTTCCATAGAACGTGGAATTTGTCTCATTGGTATCCATGATCGTAGAAAAAAGATTCCGGCTGATCCTCAAAAAACGATTGTCAAGCTCCTGCGCATACAACTGTGCCATCTGGCTCATCTGTTCGTAAATCTGCCCACTTGTTTTGTTTAAAACATAAGTGCATCCTCCCAGAATAATTACCAGAATGACTGTCATTAAAATTAATATTTGCTTACTCTGTTGTGCTAAAGATTTCTTTATTCGTCTTTTTAAA
>ERZ779869.4374-NODE-4374-length-10139-cov-38.548294_pt1 | contig 10139 bp, 17 predicted proteins | sample MGYA00511557_ERZ779869 | MGnify/ENA primary metagenome ERZ779869 (study PRJEB29588, sample SAMEA2154620) | human gut metagenome | biome: human gut; feature: human-associated habitat; material: faeces | place: Denmark | collected 2008/2010 ...
TTCTGACGGCTACAGGTTTGGTTGCAATTGAAAATATCAAAGCAGGAGATAAAGTTATCTCTACAAATCCCGAAACATTTGAAACCGGTGAAAAAACGGTGGTTGAAACATATGTAAGAGAGGTAACAACTCTCGTTCATCTGACAGTTAATGGTGATGAAATTATTACAACTGTAGACCATCCGTTTTATGTGAAAGGCAAGGGGTTTTTTAATGCCGGTGAACTTTGGGTCGGTACTCAGCTGCTTGATGTAAATAATAACATTTTAGTTGTAGAAAATACTCGTCTTGAGCTTGTAAAAAATCCTGTTAAGGTTTATAATTTTAAGGTAAGTAAGTGGCACACCTATTATGTTGGCGGTATTTTTGTTTTAGTCCATAATTCAACATATCCATCGAATAGAAGTAAATACATGGGTAAGACTCCTTCAAAAAAATCAAAAACCGGTAGAGAAGTTATCGAAAGAATGACAAAAGAAGGACGAATTAGAAATGGACCTAATGGACAAGAATTTAAAGCAGGAGATGGAAATTGGTATACAGTAGACAAAGCTGATATGGCACACATTAAGGATGCCGTTTCATGGTGGAATTCTAAAGGAAGGCAGTATGGTGCGAAATCATCCGAAGTAAGAGAATTTATGCTTGATTCAAAAAACTATGAATTGGAATTGAATTCAATCAATCGTTCACAAGGTCCACATAATGAAACATATTTACCGCCAGCAGATTAAATTAAGGAGAAAATCATGGAGTTAAACAACGAAGTTTATAACATTATTACAAAATTAAGTGAGCAAGGAGATGAACTGGCGGATAAAGAACAATTTGAAGCAGCTCTTTATGCATATAATAAAGCATTAAAAAAAATACCTGAACCTGTTTATAATTGGGAAGCTGCGACGTGGTTGCTTACAGCAATTGGTGACATGTATTTTCAATTGCAAAAATTCGACAAAAGTATAGATTGTTTTTTTGAAGCGCAGAAATGTCCAAATGGTATTGGAAATCCGTTTATTTGTGTAAGAATTGGCGAGTGTTTTTTTGAACAGAATAATGCCAGAAAAGCTAAAGAATATTTGTTACAAGCGTATATGCTTGCAGGAGAAGAAGTGTTTGCAGATGCGAATCCTAAATACCTTGAATTTCTTTCACCTTTAATTTGAGATAAGGTTTATAATTTTCAGGTAGAGGATTTTCATACTTATCATGTTGGCACATTGGGCGTGTTGGTGCATAATGCCAATGCGGATTATGATGTAGATATTGTCTCAAAAAACATGAAAGAAAGAATTCCGAACGATGAAATTGAACCACCAAAAGAAAGGGGTAATGCTCCTATTAGTAAAAAGGATGGTAAACCAATTGAAATTCATCATGATGAGCAAAGCCCGAATGGTCCATTCTATGAAAAAACAAGAACTGACCATCGATTGGGTCGAAATTATAAAAAGAACCATCCACATTATAAAGATAAAAGCAGAATTAATCGGTCAAATTTTGCTCAACAAAAGAAAAAATACTGGGAAAACGAGTGGGATTCAGGAAGGTGGAAATGATAATGGAAAATTACAAGTATTTTGAGAATGTAAAAAAGAACGGTTACTTTACAGATATACCGTGTCAGTTTTGTGGAAGTAAAGAATACTGTCTTGATGGTGTTTTTTTTCAGCGCACAGACGATATTAGATCAATTTGTATAAATTGTTTTGATAAACGAAAAATTAATGTACATATACCAGAATACATAAAAAAAAAGGTCATTGCAAATCAAAAGCAGAAAGTAGACGATTTGCAATATTGTCCTCCAGTTCCTTGGATTCAGAATAATGATTGGCCTGTATGCTGTGACGATTACATGGTTTTTATCGGAGAATGGGAACAAGATGAATTTTGTGGACATGCCTCAGACGGTGATGGTGAGTTATTGTTAAAAGAAATGTTGATTGATGAATTAAAAAATAATGTTGAAAGCTATGATGCGCTATGGGAAGATTTGGGATATGAAACTTCTGCTTTTATTTTTAAATGCCCCAATTGCGGAAAAAAGGTTGCTATATGTCAAGATTATTAATTGATTGAGCCATATTTACAGGCGGAATGAATAAGGGCTTCAACAATGCGGCAAATCAAGCCGGAGTTAAGCCGTCGTGTTTTGTTGAGGGAACTCTTGTAATGGCTGTAACAGGCATGGTAGCAATTGAGAATATCAAGGCTGGTAACAAGGTTATTTCAACAGACCATGAAACAATGGAAATTGGTAAAAAAACTGTAGTTGAAAAATCCACCACACCCTGGCGAATGAATCTTGGAAATCATCTAGTAGGAGGAACAGGATTAAGGCACGGAATATTATAAAGGAGGATAATTATGAATTTGATTGAAGTTGGTAATAATTTATGTGATGAGGATATTGAGAAAATAGAAAATATACTGAATTTGAAACTTCCACAAGATTATAAAAATTTTCTATTGAAAACAAATGGTGGAATTCCAGAAGACGAAGTAGAATTCAGTTTTATTGAAACAAATCTATTGACTAATGAAACGTATAATCAAGGAAGTGATATACACTATTTTTATAATAATGATGAGTTTTTGAGTGCTTATAATAACTTAACATCAGAAAAGCTTATACAAAATGTATATGTGCCGATTGCTTGTGACTCTTTTGGTAATGAAATACTAATGTGTTTAGAAAATAACTGTAATTTTGGCTCGGTTTTTTTTGCTGATCATGAAAGTACAAATCCTAATGATTCCTTTTGGAGTTTGTTTAAAATATCCAATTCATTTACGGAATTTGTAAATATGTTAAAGCCTGTGGAATTCTAATTTTTCAAAAACGAAGCTGTTAGAAAAGCAACCTGAAAGTATGCGATAAAGCCATTTCAACAGGCCCCGAAACATTTGAAACCGGTGAAAAAACGGTGGTTGAAACATACATAAGAGAAGATTCCAAGCTAATTCATTTGGTTATCAACGGAGAAGAAATCATTACAACCGAAACTCACCCGTTCTATGTAAATAAGCGTGGTTTTGTAAATGCAGGCGAACTTAAAGTCGGAGATGAACTGTTGGATTCAAACGGTAGTATCTTGCTACTTGAAAGCACTGAAATAGAGTTGACAGCTGAGCCAACTAAGGTTTATAATTTTCAGGTGAAGGATTTTCATACTTACTATGTTGGTTCGTTGGGTGTGTTGGTGCATAATGCTGGTGATGATTATGCTAAACCAACTGAACCATACAATAGAAAAAAGCATTATGGCAATACTCCAACAAAGAAGGACAGGCAAGTAGTAGGTGGTTCGCCAGATCATGATCCTCCACTGGTTAAACGATATTATGAAGGTGATCCTAGCATAGGTGAAAAACCAGGTTATCAAATGACTGCTGCTGAAAGGCGAGCAAGCGCACAGGATCGTAGTCGAATGAACCCTTCAACTAAGGCAGAACAAAATTCGCAAGGTGGACGAATGTCAAAATATTCAAAGGAGATGAAAAAGAAGTATGGACTTGATAAAAATGATTAAAGAGCATTACTTATTGAATTGGAATGAATATTCCGAATGTATTTTTAATAAAGAGCATATTCATGAATTATTGCCCTCATTTAATGTATTAAAATTTGCACCTACTGAAAAAAGAAACTCATGGATTTACGCAACTTGTGGAATGTCAGAAAATGATGAGGAACAGGGGTTAGAATTATTTATACTCGCACCAACTGAGAATGACTTTTTAATTAAGTTACTTGCTGCTATAGCACATTACCATGCTAGTGGAAATGTTCTTAACTTAGGGCACACGGTTAATTTTGGTTGCGCTTGGTATGAAGAGTCTAAATGTGATCATGGTTTAATTTCATTACCATATTTATATGGACCGAATTTGGAATGGCTGAAATCAGGTGCTATGGATATTAGGTTTTTATGGCTCATACCGATAACCGCAGAAGAACTTCAATATAAAAAAGATTACGGTATAGAAGCTTTGGAAGATAAATTTGAAGAAACGCAGTTTAATTACATTGATCCTTTTCGTAACAGTGTGGTATAATAAGTCATTAAAATAAGTTTACATAAATTTGCATAATAGGTCTACATTCTTATGAGGATTCCAAGCTAATTCATTTGGTTATCAACGGAGAAGAAATCATCACAACCGAAACTCACCCGTTTTATGTAAAAGGTAAAGGTTTTATCAATGCAGGAGAACTCAAAGTCGGAGATGAACTCCTTGATTCAAGCGGCAACATACTTTTAGTTGATAAGTTTGATGTTGAATTGACAGAAAAACCGACTAAAGTATATAATTTTCAGGTGGAGGATTTTCATACTTACTTTGTTGGTGAGTGTGGGGTTTGGGTACATAATGCGAATGACTTATATGCAAGAGGAAAATTTAGAAAGTCAACACATGAAAAAATGAAAGCAGAAGCACCCAGAGATGCAGATGGTAATATGATATGTCCTACGTGTGGCAAAAAAATCCCGAACGTCATTACGAAAAATGGTAGAACACGTATTGGATATGATGGAGATCATTATCCGACAACATGGAGCGAACGAGTGAAAGCTATGAAGGCACAGCCAACAGCCCCAACGAGAAAACAGGTTCTTGATATTTTCAATGAGGATGTAAGGGTTCAATGTCCTGAATGTAATCAAGGGCATATGTTTGAAGGTGTTAAAGGAGATTTTGCAAAATGAATATGGGAGAATTATTGCTAAACCATTATGAACATTTTCTGGGTAATTATATTGGAGCAGATGTATATAATAATGGACAACAGGAGGTCCAGATATTGGGGTTTCCTAAAGCAATCGAAAATAGTATGGTATTCGCTACATTTGGAGTATCAAAGCATTCAGATATGATAAACAATCAATGCGAGATTATTTTAGCTGTTGACGAAAACTATGACGAATGTGCTGAAATATTTGCAAACTCTGTTTTTTATATTTTATCAAATAGAATGGAGTTTGGAAAAGGTATTCTCATTGAAGGTGCAGGAAACATAGTAGATGATTTTGTTGAAAAGTATCATAAAAGCGCACTATATTTTACTAATATATTTTTATTACCTGAAGAGTTTGCATTTGTACATGATATATGTCGCATATATATGTGTTTCTTTGTTTCCTCAAAAGAAGCAGAGTATATTAAGAAATACGGAAGCGAGAAATTTGAAGATCTTTTGGAAAAAGGTGAAGTTGATGTGATTGATTTAAAGAGAGAATCTATTTTATAAAAAGTTTTTCATAATAAAAGGATTTCCATACTTATCATGTTGGTTCGTTGGGTGTGTTGGTGCATAATGCAGATTATCCTAAATCTCCAGGAGATTATGAGAAGGCACCATATCATAACAAAGGAAATGATGTGAAAAGTGCCGCTCCAGTAGATGGACAGGCTACATTAGATAAGTCAATATCAATTAAACCAACAACTACACGAAGAGTTTCAGTTGAAGGTGATCATTTTGTTGTTTTTGATGAAACTACTCCAGGTGTTTTTCATGGCCATATCCGAAGTTGGAATGATTTGACACCGAGTATGAAAAGTGCATTGATTAAAGCAGGATTAACGAATAACAGAGGTAAAGTTTTATGAAAAATATACAATTAACCGAATATTCTGACGATGAAATAATGGATAAGCTTTATCGTGGAAAAATTGACGAGTTGAAGGAACTTGCAATTGCTGTAGCAGAGTATCATCCCAATTATCTATTTGCACAAGACGTATGTTTCTTTTTGCTGGATAACAAAAATGAAGAAATTAGAGGTAATGCACTTCTTGGATTATCATATATTGCAAGGAGATTTAAGCAACTAGATATAAGTAAATTAACATCACTACTAAGTAAATATCGTTTTAATTCGCCTAAAGAAAAAGGTCGTGTAGAAGATGCTTTTGAAGACATCTCTTTATTTACTGGTGTAAAGTTAGATGCAACTGATTATATATAACAACTGATAAGGTATTTGACAGAAAAACCGACTAAAGTATATAATTTTCAGGTGGAGGATTTCCATACTTATCATGTTGGCACATTGGGCGTGTTGGTTCATAATGCTAGCAGAAAATATTCTTCTACTAAGGAATTTAACGAAGCGATAAGCAAAATGGATTCAAATGAACGAGTAGCAACTGTTAAGCAAGAAGCTAGAGCTGTTGCTGATAACAAAGGATTGTCTAAAAATAATAAATTATCAAGAATAAACAATAGGGATGTTTATTCAGATCCTAAAACCAAAGATTTATATGCGGTTGATAGTCAGCATGGAACCTTTGAACATTGTAATCGTAGAGGCAAACATCTTGGAGAGGTAGATTTTGATTTTAATGATACAAAATCTGCTGATACATCGGGTCAACATGATTTAATAGTAAAGTAATGATATAACGAGGTGATATTTTTATGCAAGATGATATAAAAAAAGTGATAGAAGATATATACATAAACGGAGATATAGAATTATTTACTTCAAAGTGCAGAAAAAAAGTTGATTTTCTTGATGAACTAATGGAAAAATTAAAAAACAAATCGGAAAATATTGAGAGGTTTGTTGATTCAAACGAGCCTTCTTCGGAGATTAGAATTACTGTAAATAGGTGTTCTTTTTCAGAAGGTGAAGTTGAATATGTTTCGTTGCTTCAAATTAATAAGGTAATTAAGTATTTCTACCTTCAAGATGAATTTTCTATTGACAGTCCTGATCCTGATGGAATGGATTCATACCTTACTGGATTTAGAAATGAACCTTATAGTAAAAAGCAATTTGATATTGATGAAATGATTTGCAATTATCTCACAGAAAAAGGTTATTCAAGATTGTATATTAACGATATGGACGAAGTATATCCAGGAATAAAAAAGTTTAAAGACAGGGAAGAAATTAATCAAATGACTGTAGGGAATGCCCTGTTTATGGATATGTGGGAATTATGTAACAATGATTAAACATATATAACTTTGCACAAACAACCATAGCCGGTGTTGCAGTATTTACAGGCGGAATGAATAAGGGCTTCAACAATGCGGCAAATCAAGCCGGAGTTAAGCCGTCGTGTTTTGTTGAGGGAACTCTTGTAATGGCTGTAACAGGCATGGTTGCAATTGAAAATATCAAGGCTGGCGACAAGGTTATTTCAACAGACCCCGAAACATTTGAAACCGCTGAGAAAACTGTACTCGAAACCTACATAATGGAAGATTCCAAGCTGATTCATTTGGTTATCAACGGAGAAGAAATTATCACAACCGAAACTCATCCGTTCTATGTAAATAAGCGTGGATTTGTAAATGCGGGCGAACTCAAGGTTGGAGATGAACTGCTTGATTCAAGCGGCAACATACTTTTAGTTGAAAAGTTTGATGTTGAGTTGACAGAAAAGCCAACTAAGGTATATAATTTTCAGGTGGAGGATTTTCATACTTATTATGTTGGAAAATTTTCAATATTAGTACATAACGCAGGAGATGCATATAAACGTCCATCTAATTATCGAAAGGGAGTTAGAAATAAGACATGGGATGAAGCAAAAGCAAAATCACCTGATGGAATTGTTCGAGACCCGAAAACTGGGAAACCAATGAATCCCAATGAACCTTGGGATATGGGACATAAACCGGGCTATGAGTTTAGAAAGCATAGAGTTAGTGCGCAAGAACGCGGAATAAGTAGAAAGCAATTTTTAGACGAGCACAATGATTCATCACACTATAGGCCTGAACTTCCCAGTTCAAATAGAAGTCATCATGGTGAAGATATGACTGATTTGTATCTTGGACCATGATGGAAACAGAATGATGGAATATATAACAATAATAAACAAAAAAATATCTAAGAGGTGCAATATGGAAAATATGCAAAATAAAAAAGCAATTTTTAAAATTATACATGAAACTGTAAAATTAACCCCAAAGGTTGTTTCATATTCAGATGAAACAACTAAATATAAAGTGGACATATATATTGGCGAAAATAGACCTGACATTGGCCTTTCAACGTATTCAACTATTGGTCTGTCTGAGTACCCAATAGCAATTACAGATAATCAAGGAAGAGATATTAGAGTTGAATTTATTGGGATGTGCGGAAGCGATTTTACTAAATTTCCCAATATACTAGCTTCTTGTGCATTCAATATTATTAAAGATCATTATTCATGTGCTCCGGGAATGGTGAATTTAAATGTTATCGATGAGTACTATGACGGGTTAGAAATGCGACATATATATTATACCATTCCATCATATTGGGAAAACCTTCAGGGCCATATAATTGATGATCATATAGTCAATTGGTTATTTGCTATACCAATTTCAGATAATGAATTGAATTACTTAAATGAAAATGGCATTGAGGCTTTTGAAGATTTACTTGAGAATAGTGATACGGAAGTATATGATATATATCGAAAGTCTATTATATAAAGATTATATCTATAAACATTTCTTAAAAAGCAGTACTTGAAATATAAATATACAATTGAATATTTATATTGTAAAAATATATAGAACCACGGAGGTGCAAAAATGCAAACCAACCAAGAAAAAGTTTCTCAACTTTTAGCCGATTCACAATTTGCTTTCATAAACAGTCAAAACAGCGAAGCTCTGCATCTGGCGAATGAAGCTATAAGTCTTGCTCCCAAGAATCCTGACGGCTATAAATGTGCCGGAAACGCATATATGTCATTGGGACAGTACGACAAAGCGGTTGATAGCTACAAAAAAGCGGTCAAGCTTGATTCGACTAACGGCAACAGGTATTTTAATTTAGGATATTCCCTCGCCACTAACGAAAAAGCTTCGGACGCTATAAAAAATCTTGCAAAAGCCGAAGAATTAGGCTGTTCGCCTGAGAATACGGTACAGCTGTATAATCTGCTCGGAATTATCTGTTTTGATGTCGGAAGATATCAGGATGCTCTTGTAAATCTTGAAAAAGCGGAGCAGATAATCGGCGTGGATATGGATATCATGAAGCGCAAGGTCATTATTTACGGAATGAAGAACGATATCAGAAACGGGCTTCTGACTACCAATCAGATGAAGCTTGTCGCTCCGTCCGACTACACAGGCTATCAGCTTGCGTTTAAACTGCTTTGTCAGGCGAAGCGTCTGGAAGCCGCAGAACGAGAACTTGAAATGGCTAAGAAATATGCCGAGCTTTCAATGGATTACTACTTTGACTGTATGACTTTTGAGATTCAGAAGTATCAAATCGATAAGGACAGCGTTTTTATCAAGTGTTTGAAGCTTGAAACCAAGATTGTATTTGTGTGTCAGTTCGTTTTGACCTGTACTATAGATATATGTACGAGGACAACCGTACTACTGAATGTATTTCTCTTTCATTTCTGCTATATCGTTATGTGGCTTTTTATTTAACAAGACCTCTTAATTTTTCATAGAATAAACCGGAGGTGTTTATATGTACAGAAGCTCAGCAGAAGCAGTAATAAAAGGTTCGGCTAAGTATCCAGATATAAAAGGAATTGCACAGTTTGAAGAAACACAGGACGGAGTAGCAGTTTCGATAACTCTCAGAGGACTGCCTGTAACAGAAGGCAAATGCAGTTACGGAATATTTGCCGCACATATACATGAAGGAGGCTCATGCACAGGCAATCCGCAGGATCTGTTAGCAGATACCGGAGGGCACTTTAATCCTCAGGGTTGTCCTCATCCGTTTCATGCAGGCGATATGCCTCCCCTGTTCGCAGCGGGAGATAAGGCCGCAATTGCTTTTCTGACAAACCGCTTTACAGTTCAAGAGATCATCGGCAAAACAATTGTAATTCACAGCAGTGCTGATGATTTTCACTCTCAGCCGTCAGGAAATTCAGGTGAAAAAATCGCCTGTGGAGTAATACGCATTACAAATTCCGTAGTTTAATTGTTGTTGAGCTAAAGATAACGGTATATTAAACTCGGTGAAATCAATAATTTAAGATAACAACCCGATTTTGTTGTGGATCGGGTTGTTTTTTAATGTCTGTTTACCAAAACAAAAGTTAAATCAAGTTGTAAATTTTCGGTAAATAGATTAAAAGCCCCGTTTGGCTTTCAGATAAAATATCAAAATCATGTCAAATTATACAATTAACGCATTCCTTTT
>ERZ779869.4376-NODE-4376-length-10138-cov-3.141724_pt1 | contig 10138 bp, 8 predicted proteins | sample MGYA00511557_ERZ779869 | MGnify/ENA primary metagenome ERZ779869 (study PRJEB29588, sample SAMEA2154620) | human gut metagenome | biome: human gut; feature: human-associated habitat; material: faeces | place: Denmark | collected 2008/2010 ...
TGCTTTTGATAATTCTGTCTTACCAACACCGGTCGGTCCTAGAAACAGGAAAGAACCGATCGGCCTTGACGGATCTTTCAGCCCCGCCCTCGCCCGACGTATCGCCCTCGCCACGGCGGAAACCGCTTCGTTCTGCCCCACGATCCGCTTGTGCAGGTCCTCTTCGAGGCGCATGAGTTTTTCGCCCTCCGCCTGCGTGATTTTCGTCAGAGGAATTTTTGTTTTCGCGCTGATAATCGCGGCAATCTGTTCTTTACCCAGCACATACCTGCCGTCCGCCGAAATATGGTTGATGTAACCGCCGGGAATGACGATGCCGTAGGTATCGTACACCCAATCCTGCGTATCGCCCAGGTCCGTATGCGTATTCAGGTCATAGACTTTCCCCGATGAAATGCCGAGCCTCCCGATACCAATAAAAGCGATGCCGTCGTCAGTCACATGTGCTCCCGACGTTTCGCCATAGTCCTCGACTATCACGGTCGTTTCCGTCTCCGTATTATAAAATGCAGCACGATACGTACATTCCGTATACTGGTTATTGGCCGACGGCACCTCTGTGCGATATGTAGTGGCTATCCATTTTCCCGAAGTACTGATTTTAGTCAGTTCGGCAGTACATATACATCCGTTCACCAGGTTGTAATCGTACTCCGTACCGTCAGGATACTGCAACACCGTCGGGGTGAGTTTGCGTACATCCTTGCCTACCCACTGCGGCCGGCCGAAACCGGCACCCTCCTTTCTCCAATAGAGCATACCGTAGTCGCTGTTATCCCAGGAAGTACCGTAAATCACCTCCCCGTTGGCAGAGATGCTCCGTGCCATGACACCGGCCCGCAGCTCCTCTTCCCTGTAATTCTTCTCCGGGAGGGACAGTTCCTGTGCCGCCCCGTCTATCCACAGAAGAGGATAATAGAGTCCGCCGGCCTCTTTTTTGCCGAATCCTACCCAAAAATTTCCATCGGCAGAGGTACCCTGTATTTCAGGCCGGAACTGAAAATCCGCAGGCGCCTCCGGTATGAAGATGTCTCCGTTGAGGTCGATGGCTATCTGGCCGCCGTTCGTACCGTCGCTGATGAACAGCAAACCCTGGTCGGTAACGGCCATCGTCTGATGCAGTGCATAGACCGATTCGGGATAGGGTCCAAACTGATGCCATTCGTCCGTCTCAAGGTCCACGATGGTCGGAGAGTATTGGTAAGAGTCATCCGGCGCGATGGAGATGACGAAACCGCCGGCATACCTGCCGCTGGGCGACATCGCCGCCCCCATGGAAAAAGTGTCGAGCTTTTGGTCCGATCTTGGCTTTGACGATCGGGACTCTGGTACGTCTTAAGTACTTTGGGGTATTCTCAACAACAGCCGCCGGAAGTCCGGCCTCTTTCAGTTTCAACCTCTTTTTATCAATAACGAGCATACTGACGGTCTGTGCAACTGCATCCATCTGCTCTTTCTGCTCTGCCTGCTTTTTCTCTGCTTTCTTACCGAAGAAATATAATCCTACGCATATTCCGATGAGGACTACGAGGACTACGAGAAAGATTATCATTCCTGTACTCAAAATAAAACCCTCCTAAAACGCGGTATTTCCGCTTGATATGTATAAAATATTGTAACATTCTTTAAAAGGAAGTGCAAGTAAAATTCAATTAGGGGTTACTTTTCACCGGAAAAACGAGTATACTGTTTATTGTGACGCATTTTACCCTGCAGACTGGAAAAGTAAGCAGGGGAGTAACTCATTTATTATTTTACGTTTCAGAGAAAAGGAGTAAGAACTGAATGCTTGAAATGCTTGGAACTGGTATATCGACAATGCTTCATTTTATAATGGACAATATTGTCATTATCAATATCATTCTTTCCCTGATTATTGTATTTTTTGAGCGAAGGTCACCACAGGCTGTGTGGACATGGCTGCTGCTGTTGTATTTTATACCGATTGTTGGATTTATCCTGTATCTGGTCATTGGTCAGGATTTCCACAAGAGCAGGATGTTCAAGGCAAAGGAGATTGAGGGAGAAGTCAAATATGCAGTCCGGCGGCAGGAAGAGACGATCTACAAAAAGCAGCTAAAGCTGGCAAATCCGGAACTTGACCGGTTCAGGGATCTGATGTTGTATAATCTGGAGGCCGGAAGTGCTGTGCTTACGGATAATAATGATATCCGTATTTATACAGATGGAAAAGAGAAATTCCGGGCCTTGATCCATGAGATGAAGCAGGCAAAAAAGTACATTCATATGCAGTATTATATTATACGGAGCGATGAGCTGTGGCAGGAGATTGAACCGGTACTGATCCAAAAGGCAAAAGAAGGCGTGGAGGTCAGAGTCTTATTTGACAGTATGGGCTGCAGAACAATGCATAAAAAAGACTGGAACCGGCTGAAGGCGGGCGGTGTACAGATCGCAGAGTTTTTCCCGGCGTTGCTTGGAAAGCTGCAGCTTCGTATGAATTACCGAAACCACAGGAAGATCGTAGTCATAGACGGACGGATCGGATTTGTCGGTGGATTCAATGTAGGCCGTGAATATCTGGGTCTGGATGAGAAGTTTGGCTACTGGCGGGATACGCATCTGTGTATTGAGGGAGCGGCAGTTACGTCACTGGCGGTGCGATTTGTGCTGGACTGGAATTATGCGGCAAAGGAAAACCTCTTTTTAAGAGATTCTCTTTTTGAGATCCCGCAGTATGTACGCGGAGGGCATGACCCGGTGCAGATCATTTCCAGTGGACCGGACTCCCAGTCGAAGGAGATCCATGATAATTATCTCCGGCTGATCCACCATGCAAAGGATCATGTCTATATACAGACACCGTATTTTATTCCGGATGATTCTATTTTAGATGCCCTGAAGATTGCAAGCCAGTCGGGGATTGATGTGCGGATCATGATTCCGTGTAAGCCGGATCATCCATTTGTATACTGGGCAACTTATTCTTACATAGGTGAGATGGTGGCTGCCGGAGCAAAATGCTATGTCTATGATAACGGATTTCTTCATGCGAAGACTTTGTCGGTGGATGGACTGGTGGCGTGCGTTGGGACTGCTAATATGGATATCCGCAGTTTTGCACTGAATTTCGAGGTGAATGCGACGATCTACAGTGAGCGGACAGTCGGAAGGCTGGAGGCAGCATTTGAAAATGATATTACAAAATGTAAGCAGGTTACAAGGAAAGTTTATGATGAACGGAGTTTGCTCATCCGTGCAAAAGAGCAGTTTTCAAGGTTGTTATCCCCACTTTTGTAAGTGGTAAGGGTAATCATAGAATAATTTATACAAGGAGAAGAAAAATGAAAAAAGGATTGATGGTTGCACTTGCTGCAATCGCAGTAACAGTATCCGTTGCCGGTTGCGGTGGGGATGGAAAGCTGTCAAATGATTATGTGACAGTAAACCAGTACAAGGGACTGGAAATAGCAAAAGTGGAGAAGAAAGAAGTCAGTGATGATGATGTGGAACAGACGATCCAGAGCCGTCTTCTTTCTTCAGGAAAAACGGATGGTCTGACAAAGGACGGTGCGGCAGAGGACGGAGACTGGGTAAATATTGATTATTCAGGTTCTGTTGACGGCACAGCTTTTGATGGCGGAACATCCACAGGATATGACCTCCAGCTTGGTTCGGGTACATTTCTTGCTGCGACAGATGACTACAAAGGATTTGAGGAACAGATCGTAGGACATAAGGCAGGAGAAGAATTTGATATCCAGGTACAGTTCCCGGATCCGTATCAGAACAATACAGACCTGTCCGGTAAACCGGCAGATTTCCACATTGTCCTGAATAAGGTTTATGCCCCGGCAGAACTGACAGATGAGTGGGTAGCATCAAACGATGATTCCTATACAACAGTTGATGAGCTTAGAAAAGGTCTGAAGGAGACGATGCAGGAGTACTATGACAGTCAGTATGATTCCCAGGTGAAATCCGAGATTGAGGACAAGCTGCTGGAAACTTCAGAAGTGAAGAAGTACCCGGATGGTGCAGTGGATGATAAAGTCTCTCAGATCAAAGAGAGTTATGAGACGACAGTTAAAAATTACTACGGAATGGAACTCAGCGATTTCATTACGAGTTACCTGAAGACAACAGAGGATGACTTTAATACGAAGATTGAAGAGCAGGCGAAGAAAACGGTTCAGTTAGAGCAGGCACTCAGACTGATCGCCAAGAAAGAGAAGCTGGAGCTTTCTGATAAAGATTATGAGAAAGAAATGAAAACCTATGCTAAAAATGCAGGTGCAGATGATGTGGATTCTTATAAAGAGCAGGTAGGTGAGGATAACCTTAAGACGATGATCTTATGCGATAAAGTGTTGGATTTCCTCGTAGATAACTGCAAGCAGACAGAAGATGCATCCACATCAACAGGTACATCTTCAACAGGTACACCATCTACAGATGATAAATAAGAAATGAGAAATTGGAGGGGTCGATATGAAGCTTGAAAATGAATTTCTCCTTGTGGAGATCGCTGCACAGGGGGCAGAGGTAACAAGAATTTTTAACAAAAAAGATGAGACAGATGTACTGTGGGAAGGAAATCCGGTCTTCTGGTGTCGCCATTCTCCACTGCTTTTCCCGTATGTAGGAAAGACTTATCAGAATAAGTTGTGGATCGATGGAAAGCAGTATGATACAGAAAAGCATGGATTTGCACGTACAAGTTTATTTGATTGTGTGGCGGAAAGCGAAAATTCAGTAACTTATATGCTGAAGGATTCCGAGGAGACAAAGAAAATGTTCCCTTACGCATTTGAGCTGTATGTGACGTATACGCTGGAAGAGAACAGACTGAATGTAAAATGGGAAGTAAAGAATCCGGCAGATAAGACGATGTATTTCTGCATCGGGGGACATCCGGCGATCCGTTTTGCGAAACCGGAAGAGAAGAAGACAGATTATGTTCTGAAATTCCCGGGAAAGAAGACGCTGGAGTACATCGGGGTGATCGAATCTGAAGCGGCAGCAGACCCGGATACAATTTATAAGATGGAGCTTGAAAATGAATGTTATCCGTTGACGGAAGAGCTTCTTGCCAATGATGCACTGATTTTTGATCATGAACAGTTTGATGAAGTGTGGGTATGTCATAAGGATGGAAGCCCCTATGTGGGAATGAAATATCAGGGCATCCCGAGTATGGGAATCTGGTCTATGCCGAATGCCCCGTTCGTATGCCTGGAGCCATGGATGGGACGGTGTGATAACGTTGGTTTTAACAAGGATATCTCAGAGAAACCATTTATCAATCATGTAGATGCGGGAGAGACTTTTGTGAATGGATATGAGCTGATCGTAGCAGTAAATCATAAAGGATGAGCGTATATGGCTGATAAACATATACAAGAGATAAGCATGCCTGAGTGATAAATATACCGAAAAAAGCGGCCGAACAGTGAAGAATGCTTTTAGATCTTCCGTTCAGCCGCTTCTTTTTATTCTCTTTTTATTATCGTTTTATTCCCGTTTTTTCGGTCTTTTTTACTTCTTTTCTTTCTTTTCCTTCATCTGCTTGATGACTTTCAGTCTTGTAAATTCTTCACGTTCTTTTTCTTCCAGTGCATTGGAAATTGTATAGACCAGATTTTCATACATCGGGATCGTAATATTTTGCAGTGCATTGGCACGCTTCTGCGTCTTTTTAATATTACTTGCCAGCCGGTAAGCGGCATTTTCGATCATGGAAAGCCGGATCGTCAGTTCTTTTACTTTCCGGAAGGCCTCACGGGCCTTGTCGATGGATTCCCTGGTTGTGCTGAAAGAATAAGTCGGCTGCCCGGGATCGGGAACATATTTCACATGAGGAATTTCAGTTCCCATGATACTGCGTGTCTGGATCGTGATGGAATTTTCGATCGGAACCGTATAGGCGAGAAGCTCGACTGTGCTGATTCCGTTCTCGATATTGGCACGCTGAAGGCATTGATAAGCATACATGAAAGTCGAATCAATGTCCTCCTGGATCGTCCGGGCCTCTTCGATCAGATCCATCAGTTCCCGGATGAGGATATTTCTTTTTTTATCCATCAGGTCGTATCCCTGACGGGCCAGGGACAGTGAATTTTTGGCAAGCATCAGGTTTCCCTTGGTGGGGAAGGTACGAGGATCCATAAATTTCCCTCCTTTCAGATCCATTTACAGAGTATTTCTGAATAAAGGTTCCGGTCTATTCTTCCGGTGCAGGTTTGTAGTATTTGTCGAGGATCTTTGTATCTACACGATCCAGTTCCTCTCTTGGAAGTTTTCCTAACAGTTCCCAGCCGAGATCCAGTGTCTCTTCCATACTGCGGTTTTCATCCGGCCGCTGTCCGATATAACGCTCTTCAAATTCTTTTCCGAATGCAAGATACTTTTTATCAATCGGAGAGAGTTCATCTTCACCGATAACAGAAGCGAGGTTTCTTGCATCTCCTACTTTGGCGTAGGCGGAGAAAAGCTGATTGGCAAGATCCTGGTGGTCTTCTCGTGTATAGCCTGCTCCGATTCCGTCCTTCATCAGACGGGAAAGGGAAGGAAGGATATTAATCGGCGGATAAATGGACTGTCCGTGTAACGGGCGGTCAAGTACAATCTGTCCTTCTGTAATATAACCGGTCAGATCCGGGATCGGATGTGTGATATCATCATTTGGCATGGTGAGGATCGGCAGTTGAGTCACAGAGCCATCTACACCGCGGACGATTCCTGCACGTTCGTAGATCGTGGCGAGTTCACTGTAGAGGTATCCCGGAAATCCCTTTCGGCTTGGAATCTCTCCTTTGGAGGAGGAAACCTCACGCATCGCTTCGGCAAAAGAAGTCATATCCGTCAGGATGACAAGAATGTGCATATGCCGTTCAAAAGCCAGATATTCCGCGACAGTCAGGGCAACCTTCGGAGTGATGAGTCGTTCTACGACCGGATCATTTGCAAGGTTCAGGAACATGGCAACATGGTCGGCAACACCGCTTTCTTCAAAAGTATTCCGGAAGAAATCAGCGACATCATGCTTGACTCCCATAGCGGCAAATACAATAGCAAACTGTTCATCGGAATCATCCCCCAGAGAGGCCTGCTTTACGATCTGTGCCGCAAGCTGGTCATGCGGGAGTCCGTTTCCTGAGAAAATCGGAAGTTTCTGTCCGCGGATCAGTGTGGTCAGTCCGTCGATGGCGGAGATACCGGTGTGGATATAGTTCCGGGGGTATTCCCTGCGGATCGGGTTCAGCGGAAGACCGTTGACATCCCGTTTCAGGTTTGAGACCAGTGGTCCGAGATCATCAATGGGCTGTCCGATTCCGTTGAACGTACGACCGAGCATATCCGGTGAAAGTGCAATCTCCATCGGGTGTCCGGTCAGTTTGGTATGCGTATTTTTCAAAGACATATTTTCAGAGCCTTCAAAGACCTGGATGACTGCTTTATCTTCGTAGACCTCTACAATACGTCCAAGCTTGCGTTCTTCTCCGTTTACGACAAATTCTACGATCTCATCATAAAAAGCATCCTGTACGCCCTCCAGTGCGATCAGAGGGCCGTTGATACTGCTTAATCCTAAATATTCTATTGACATTTCTGCTGTCCCTCCTTATGCATTCTTTTCAATGACACGCTGATAAAAGGCATCAATGTCGCGATGGTACTGGGCAAAAAGCTCCAGCCGGTCATTCGGAACATCGTATTTGATGGAAATAATGCGGTCAAAAATATTTTCCGATTTCAGGACGGACATCGGATGTCCCATGGTGACAAGCGTACGTGCCTGCTTATAAAGGTAAAGGATCGTATCCATCATCAGAAACTGCTTTTCCATGGAAACGCAGGTATCATCTTTATGGAATGCATTCTGCTGAAGAAATCCAAGCCGGATCACGCGGGCAATTTCCAGGACGAGCTTCTGATCGTCGGGAAGAACATCACTTCCGATCAGCTTGACAATTTCAAGCAGGCTGCTTTCCTGATTTAAAAGAGCCATCAGACGGTTGCGGTAGTCAACGAATTTCGGGGAAACGTTGTCCTGGTACCAGGGGCTTAAGTCAGTGAGATATTCACTGTAACTGGTCAGCCAGTGGATGGCAGGGAAATGTCTTGCATAGGCAAGACTCTTATCCAGTCCCCAGAAGCAGCGTACAAAACGTTTGGTGTTCTGGGTGACCGGTTCGGAAAAGTCACCGCCCTGTGGGGAAACTGCTCCGATAATGGTGACGGAACCATCTGTTCCGTTTAAATTATGCATCATGCCGGCACGCTCGTAAAAAGCGGAAAGGCGGGATGCAAGGTAAGCCGGGAATCCTTCTTCTGCCGGCATTTCTTCCAGTCGTCCTGAAAGTTCTCGGAGGGCTTCAGCCCAACGGGAGGTGGAATCTGCCATGATCGCTACATGGTAGCCCATATCACGATAATACTCTGCCAGTGTCAGACCGGTGTAAATGCTCGCCTCACGGGCAGCCACCGGCATGTTGGAGGTATTGGCGATCAGCGTGGTACGGTCCATCAGAGGATTGCCGGACTTCGGGTCGATCAGTTCGGAGAACTCCTCCAGAACCTGGGTCATCTCGTTTCCACGCTCTCCGCAGCCGATGTAAATGATGATGTCGGCGTTGGCCCATTTTGCGATCTGATGCTGGGTCATGGTTTTACCGGTTCCGAATCCTCCCGGGATGGCTGCGGTACCGCCCTTGGCGATGGGGAACATCGTATCAAGAATACGCTGACCGGTTACCAGGGGTTCGCTGGATGCGTAGCGGGCTGCGCTGGGACGCGGCACACGGATGGGCCATTTCTGAGCCAGAGTCAGGGGAACTTCTTTTCCGTCACTCAGCTGCAGAACAGCGATCTCATCAAAGATCTTATATTTTCCGTCCGGAGCAGCTTTCAGGATCGTACCGGAAAGGTTCGGAGGTACCATGGATTTATGAAGGATCGCCGGTGTCTCCTGGGTTTCTGCGATGACAGTTCCGCCGCTGACTTTATCGCCGGCTTTTATGGTGATGTGTACATCCCAGAGCCGCTCGGTGTCCAGAGAATCTACGGAAAGACCGCGGCTGATATATTTGCCGGATTTGGCAGCGATCTCACTTAAGGGACGCTCGATACCATCAAAAATGTTGTTCAGGATACCCGGTGCCAGGAGAACGGAAATAGCGTCTCCGCTGGCTTCTACGATTTCGCCGGGTTTCAGGCCTGTTGTCTCCTCGAAGACCTGTACAGTGGTGGTGTCCTGAGTCAGGGCGATAACCTCGCCTACCAGGCGTTCCTTGCCGACGTAAACCATCTCTGACATCTCAAAACCGGTATTGCCCTTCAAATAAATGACGGGACCGTTGATGCCGTAAATAACACCTGTCTTATTCATGAAGGACACCTCCGTCAAAGGTAAAGTTTTTCTTCGCTGCGTCAAATTTGGCAGCAAAGGAATTGTCGATCAGGATATGACGTCCGGGAATAACTGCCCGGGTGCCGCCGCTGAAGGAATACTCGGAAACCGTCAGCGGATGGTTGACAGCAGCGGTGAGGCTGCTTAAGCAGGACTGATCTGCCGGATCAATGTAAATGGTAACTTCCTCATTTCCAGCGAATTTCATGATCTCACGGATCTGTGAAATCAGAAGCTGCTGGTATTCCTGTGTTGCCATGTAGTCGGCCAGTTTTTCCTGTACTTCTACAAAAAGTGTTTCTTTCAGCTCTTCCTGTTTTCTGGAAATATCACGTTTGATCTCCAGACGTTCCTTGGAAAGAGTGATGTTGTTTTCCCGTTTCAGCCGGTCGGTCTCAGTTTTTACTTCGAGGGCAGCCTGACGGTCTTTATCTACAGTGTGTTCCTGAAAAAGTTTTTCCAGAGCGCGGCGGTGCTCTTCAATGGCCGCGGTGCTTTCCTGACGTGCCTCCTCAAGAGCGGCAGCTTTAAAGTGTTTCAGCTTTTCTTCTGTTGTCAAAATAGATCACCTTCTTTTTACAGCTTTACGCCGATTGCTTCGTTTACATAGGAAGTAATAAAATCAGCCTTCCGGCCGGTACCGTGGCGGTCCGGAATTTCTACGATGAGGGGCAGACGGCGGTTCAGTTTTACATCGTCAACGATGTCGGGAAACTCCCGGCCGAATTTCTCAGTCAGGAGGATAATCCCGTTCTCTTTGTCAGC
>ERZ779869.4377-NODE-4377-length-10136-cov-5.047912_pt1 | contig 10136 bp, 5 predicted proteins | sample MGYA00511557_ERZ779869 | MGnify/ENA primary metagenome ERZ779869 (study PRJEB29588, sample SAMEA2154620) | human gut metagenome | biome: human gut; feature: human-associated habitat; material: faeces | place: Denmark | collected 2008/2010 ...
GCTGCTTTGGATATGTTTTTATATTTTACTACTTCGCAAAATACTCTATATAATTCTAAATTAGCATTCATATGATTTTTCTCCTTTTTTATATATCTTAACATTCTATTTTATTTTTTTCAATAGTTTAGTATTATAAGTTGTGCTAATATTTTGTATCTAAATAATTAATTTTACAAATGTTATATGCTATATTATAATATAAATATACATCAAGAGTGTTAACTTATTAAAGGAGTGAGATTTTCATGAAAACCTATTTGACAATTGATAGTAAAACTTCTATCCAAAGAAATTCAGCATGGCCTCTTATTAAAATTTCAATTCAAAACAGAAAAATTATCAGAAAGGAAAATGTTCTATTTCAACCTAACTGTAGGACAAATTATTCTTCTTTAGGATGGGCCCAAAATGCACTTATTAGAGATATTCATAAACAATTTGGTAAAGATATTATTATAAGTAAACAACTTTTGGAGGTTATAAAAAATGTCTCTATATATTTCACAGCTTTGGGAAATGTTTTACTTGATTTCCTCGAATCTTCCTTTGAATAACAAAATAACCTGCGAATGCAGGCTATTTTTCATTTTGATGTTCTATTTTTCCATTTATAGCTTTTTGAGCTTGATCTAGCATTTCTGGATTCTTTATTGCTGATTTTGAGGCTTCAAAAATTTCTCTTCCAGTTCTCTCTTTATTTTTAGCACTTATTTTTTTTAGTTTTTCTTCTACTAACTTAGATTGTCCTTCATCTCTTATTAATTTTGATGTAAAAATGTCTCTAATCTCACTTGCTTCTTTATCAGCATATAATCCAGGAAATTTTGGACCTCCAACACTTGCAAGCTTTTTATTAGGAAGAACAAATATTTCCTTTCTTTGCTTATTTCCTGTAGTTTCATCCATATTATAAACTGGTATCTTTTCATTAAGATTCTTTATAACATTTTCTGAAATCAACAAATTTTGTCCCTTCAAATCTTTCGCATTAGGATTCAATGCCATTGAAAATGTTGATTTTGTTCCATACCTCTTATGTGGAGTAATTGAAATATAAGCATCATAGCCTAAAGCATATGCAATATTTGATCCATTATATAAAAAATTTGAAACTACTGCAATTTTAATCTTTTTTCCGTTTTGATTAATACAATATGAGTTTTGAGATATCAATTTGATTGCATTTTCTATATCATTTTTTCTTTTCATTGCAAAATCATATAGTCCATATCTTTTTAATTGTTCTTCATCTAAACTACTTTCCATTAAATATTTTTTTGTCTTTGCATCTTTTTCTTCTGCATATTCAAACAATTTATCTGTTGGTACTTCTCTTGCTAAAACACAACCATTAAATGGATCTAGGACTCTTTCATCTGAAATAACTGCATCTGCATATTTTACTATCATTCTAGGAACATAAAATCCATTTTCAGCAAGTATTGAAACTGCTGATCTTTGACCTTTTCTTTGATTTGCATTTATTTCAGCTGATTTATTACTATTTATATTTTTATTTCCAGTCAGATTTCCAGCATCTATTGTTAGATGTTTATCTGATTCTTTTCCAGTATCAATCATTTTTCTTTTTATTTTAATTCCTAGTTCAGGTTCATTATTATCAAAATAATATTGTAGTGTTGCTATAATAGAATGTAAATCCAAATTTTCTCCATATTGTGTTACTACTATACCATTGCTTCTTTTTATATCTTTTATTATTTTTTTATGCACTTCTTCAGCTTCTTGTGGTTGAGTTTGCATTTCTGAGTTTATTTCTTCTTCATCTTGCTCGTAAGCTAAATCTCCTAATACTTTATATAATATTAATTCTACTTCACTAAGTTGATTTGAAGCCTTTTGAGTACTCTTATTAACTTTTAAAGCACTTTCAACAATACTTCTATCAGCTGGCCTTAACATTCTTGGCTCTTCTAGTATCTGCTTTTTACATAATTTTTTTAATGCTTGCCTTGTTTTTTCATTTCTTATCCTATTTTCCTTATCTATAGAATATTCTCCTTTTTCAATTTTAGACATAATCTCTCTTGAAAATGTCCTATAGCATCTTGGCGGAATATGAAAACTAAAAGGTATTACTTGCTCATCATCTAAATATGTAAACAAATATGTTTCTTTATCCTTATCAATTCCCCAACTACCATTGTCTATTGCATCCTTGTCAGTTGTAAGTGTTACTATTGCTTGTCTTACACATTCTTGTTTAATATCATATAATATTTCTTTATATGCATTTATAACTTTTAAATCTTCTTCTCCTAATCTATCTATATTACTTCTTTTATCTCTTCCAAAATATTCATCTATTCTTCTTTTCTCTGCCTTATTTGCATAAAAAGCTATTGTTATTAATGATCTTATTCTTCCCAAACATGTATCACTTTCTAATGAATTTTGGTTCTCCTTTTTCACTAATGAGTTAAGCCATTCTTCATAACTAGAACTACTTATTCTTGGTGTTACTCCTCTTACATTATTTATAATATCTATAATTTTTTTTCCGCCATCACTTACATTGCTATATCTATGCCCTGCAAATTCTTCACTATGTTTTCTAGTATCTACATTATATAAATTAATTAAATCATATATAGTAATTCCACTTTTACAATAATCTAATAAATTTTCAAATATTTCTTCTAATTCATCATTTTTTTCTTTATCTTTACCTCCGTTTCTATTAGATACTTCTATACTTTTTAAATCAATCAATCTTAATTGAGATGTTTGTTTACCAAAAAAAATATCTTTTATTAATTTTACATTTTCTTCTAATGTAAGTCTTTCACGATTTTCATTAATCATTTGTTTTTCTCCTATCTTTTTTATCTAAGTAAATATTACCATTTTACCATCTTTTTTTCAATACATAAAGAAAAAAATACTACAAATTTATATAATTACAAATTTGTAGTATTTTGACTCTATCTTTCAAAATCATCCATTGGTGATTCCTGATAATGCCTGTTTATCCATTCATCCATTTTTTGAACTTCAACATTATATTCATTTTCTTCTATCTCTCCAAAAGCTTTTTGTCTTACTAAATAACTTTTGGCATACTCTACCTTATGCTTTTGCTCTGTTTGAGATAATTCTTCAATTCTTTCTTCCATTGACTTTATTACAATACTTGGTGCATCTACACTTTTTAATCTCTCAAGCCTAAATTTTTCCTCACGTAACATTTCCAATCTTTCATCTTGAGATTCATTTATATCTACATATTCATTATCTTTACTTATAATTCTATATTTTTCGCTACCTTTTTCTACTTCAATTACTTCTTTATATTTTTTATATTCTTCCTCATCATCGATATCTATATTCATTGCTCCCACTACTATTCTACCTATTCTAGCAATAATATACTTATCATCTATAAATCCAAAATCAATCCAATCAAAATTTATATCTGAATATCTTTGTTTTATTTCATTCCATAGCAATGTAGCCCAATAAAATTCTATTGTATTATCTTCAAACCTTGTACAATATCCACATATTTTTTGAATTATTTTTTCCATATACATTTCATCTTCGAAAAAATTTTCATATGTGTCTTTTCCTTTTGAAAAATCTTCAGATAGTATTCTTTCTCTTGATTTATTATAAATTTTTTCTTTTGCCCTTTGATGATTTATTCTATCAATATATCTAGCTGGTAATTGTCTTAATTTTTCTTCATCTGTTCCTTGTTGCAATTTTTCAGCAATAATTCTATTAACATATTGCATGTAATCAAAGTCTGATTTGCGCTCTGGATTAAATAAAATTTTTTCCATTTCCTCAATATTATTCATTAATTCTTCTATATTTATCTCTTCTAAACTTCTCAAATTGCAATATCCTTTTACATATTCAAATATTAGTCGTTGGCTTGCAGCTATTCTCTCTGTATCATCAAGTCCAATAGTAAGAATTCTTCCTATTCCGTTATACTTTTTATTGTTATTTAATAATTCATCAAAACTAAGTAGTAAATTAAATCTATTCATACCATTTTTTTCAATTAATTTTTCTATTTCAGGTTCTCCATATAAATATGATTGTATCATTTCTTTTTTAGGAATTATTTCCAATAACTTCTCTAGAACCTTTTTTTCGTCTTGATATGATCTTAGTTCTGGATATTTTTGTTCTGTCAGATATTCTGTAATTGCCTCATTTATTCCCATTCCCTTTTTTCCATCACAAAAACCAACTGAAATATTACTATTATTTTTTTTATGTGTTGAAATACAATGCAAAAATTCATGTAAAAATGTTTGTTTTTCTTTATCTAAACATTCTTTTTTTATCATTATAGTTTTTAGGTCTACACAGTATTTACCTGCTAACCCATTGTCAATTTCTTCTTTAAATTCTATATCTTTATCTAAATTCTGTTTGATTCTTTCTATTATTACATCCTCTGAAATATATTCTCCATATGATTCTAATACATCATTTACTGCTTTTGTTAAAAATTCCATTGTAACATTATTAAATTTTTTTGGTTCTAATTTTTTTCTTAATTCTTCTTTATTCATTTTTTATTTTCCTTTCATTATTTCTATTTTTTTATTCTCTTACTTTTCGCGAACTTTGCATATCTTCTAAAATTATTTTTGCTGTTTCTTTTGTTCCTTTTCCTGTTTTTTTACTATTACTTGAGTCTATTAGCACTTGTTCGAAATGTGATAGTTTCTTTGTTTTGTCTTGAACTGTTGATAATATTGCATCTATGTCAAATGATTCTTCTAAAGAATATTGATTTCCTAACATTCTTCTCCATCCGATAGTTTCATTTGGATTGCTATCTTCTTGTATTTTTCTTTTCAATGCACACTCTTTTGCTTCTGTTAAGTCTTCTAATTTAATTTGTATATTATCCAAATATTCATATATATGTAATACTTGATTCTGCAATCTAATTACATATTCATTTAATTCTAAGCCATTTCCATACTCATCTACCATACGTCTATCATATTCATGCCAAGCAACTATTCCACCAAGATTATTATTTTTAGCTTTTGCTAATATTACTTCTTCAAAAGCTTTCCATTCTTTAAATAGAATTGATATATTTTCTTTATTTGCAATAAGTTTTAATTTTTCTTTTACTTTTTCTACCATTATTTGGTGAAGCTGTTGCAATAATTCTTTCTCTTCTTGTTGCATGTTTTCAATATTGTTAAATTTTCTTGTTACCTCTTTTTCTTCTAATTGTAGTATTTGACTTTCTTCTAACGCTTTTTTTCTTAATTCCTCAATTTCTATTTTTTCTTCATATTCATCATCTACAATAGTATTATTTAATCCTTCGTTTTTTTCATCTCTTCTTAATCTTTTGGCAATTCTTTCATTTATCTTTTGACTTCTTTTTCCGTAATCTCGTGTATGATCTGTTTTCTTAGATTTCCATGAATTGTATCTTTCTGCTCCATATCCTTGTGCTTTCTTTCCCTTCAATTTAAATCTTTTTAACCTACTTTTAACTTCTTCAAAGTATTCTTCCATATTATTCATTTTCTCCCCTTTCTTGGTTACATAATTATTTTACCATCATTTACCACTTATGTAAAATTAATAGTTTTTATGTTGATTATTAGTTCTACTTATATCTTTATTTCTTGTGTCAATTATTTTTAATACAAAAAAATCAGCACCCATTTAGATGCTGATCTACTTTTAAATATTTATTTTTTCATTTAAAAAGTCTTTCATTATTTTGCAGTCTCTTTTTATATGTGAAAAAATTGTCTTATTTTATTTAAAATTCTTTTGAAAATATTTTCTTTGTATTCAATTAATTCAGTATGTTCTTCTTTAATATTTGGTTTCTTCTGCTTATTAGCAAATACATCTGAATTATATTGTTCCTGTTTCTTTTGTTCATTCCTTAATCTTTCTTCTGCTTGCATTTTTATTATCTTTTCTTTTTGTTCTGGTGTTGATAAATAATCTCTAAATAGATTAAATAAGATTGCTTTGGTTTCTGGTAATAGCTCTTGGTCTTTTAGTTCTATGTCTTCCTCTAATTCAAATTCATATTCAGTATTCCTATTTTCTTCTATTGCTTTTATTACTTGTGGAGGTATTTTATTATATTCTTCTTCATTTAATTGTTCTATTATTTCATATACTTCTGTATATGCATTTTTATATTTAGTCATCTTGTTTTTTTCCTCCTTCTTTTGTTGATTGTTCTTGGATTAATCTGCTTAAGTCTGCTTGTGCTTCATCACATTCTTGTACTGTTGCTGTATATGAAGCTTGACCTATTGATTGACCTGTGATTTCTTTTTTTCTACCATATTCTTCTATTACTTTTTCATACCTTTCTACTAGTGCTATTTCTCCTTCTCTCATTCCATATTTTTGTTTTATTTCTTCTCTTCTTAGTCCTTTTTCTTTTCCTTCCTGATATTTCTTCCAACTCTCTCTTTGTTTAAAATTATTTAAAGCTCGTCCTAAACGTACTTCTCGTTGCTCTTCTGTTTCTTGTTCTCCTTCTTTAGTTGCTTTTATTCCTTTTATCTCCATTCTTGGAGTTCTTCTACTATGTTCTGGTTTTCCTTCAAATTGTTCTTTACACCATTCTTCTATTTCTATTATATTGTCTGCACTCTTATTCAAATCTCCATAATCATATTCATTTATTATTCTCTCACATCTTTCTACTAATTTAATTTCCCCTTCTCTCAATCCATATTTTTGTTTTATTTCTTCTCTTCTTAGTCCTTGCTCTTTTCCTTCTTGATATTTTTTCCAAATAAGCTTTTGTGCAAATTTATTTAAAATCTTTCCTAAACTTTTCTCTCTTTGTTCTTCTATTTCCTTTGATGTCCCCACCCATTGTGGTTGTTGTCTTGGTAGCCTTCTACTATATTCTGCCTTTCCATCAAATTTTTCTTTACACCATTCCTCTATTTTCATTATATTGTTTGCACTCTGATTTAAACTTTCATAATCATATTCTTCTATTACCTTTTCACATTTTTCTACTATAGTTATTTCTCTTTCTCTTAAGCCATATTTTTGTTTTATTTCTTCTCTTCTTAGTCCTTTCTCTTTTCCTTCTTGATAATTCTTCCAAATAATACTTACTTTAAAAGAGCCTAAAGCCTTTCCTAAACGTAACTCTCTTTGTTCTTCTGTTTCTTGTTCTCCTTTTTTGGCTATACTTATTCCTTTTATACTAGATCTTGGCAGCCTTCTACTATATTCTGGCTTTCCTTCAAATTGTTCTTTACACCATTCTTCTATTTCTATTATATTATTTGCTCTAATAATTGAATATATATCATCATATTCATTTATTACTCTTTCATATCTTTCTACTAGTGCTATTTCTCCTTCTCTCATTCCATATTTTTGTTTTATTTCTTCTCTTCTTAGTCCTTTTTCTTTTCCTTCCTGATATTTCTTCCAACTCTCTCTTTGTTTAAAATTATTTAAAGCTCGTCCTAAACGTACTTCTCGTTGCTCTTCTGTTTCTTGTTCTCCTTCTTTAGTTGCTTTTATTCCTTTTATCTGTTTTCTTGGTAACCTCCTATCATATTCTGACCTTCCTTTATTTTTTTCCTTACACCATTCCTCTATTTTTATTATATTGTTTGCACTCTGATTTAAATATTCATAATCATATTCTTCTATTACTCTTTCATATCTTTCTATTAGTGCTATTTCTCCTTCTTCCATTTCATATTTTTGTTTTATTTTTTCTCGGCTCAATCCTTGTTCTTTTCCTTCTTGATAGTTTCTCCAGATAGCACTTTGTTTAAAGTTTTTTAATTTTGTTCCTAAACGCAACTCTCTTTGCTCTTCTGTTTCTTGTTCTTTTTCTTTTGCTACACTTATTCCTCTTATCCCTGTTCTTGGAGTCCTCCTACTATATTCTGGTTTCCCTTCAAATTGTTCTTTACACCATTCTTCTATCTCAATTATATTCTTTAATGCTACTTTTATATAATTGATATCATTTACTTCTTTCTCTAACTCAACAAAATCATGTAAATATCCTTTTACTTCAAAACTATCAACATCTAAAATTTTACCAATTTTTCCTTTTGGAATCTCTTCAAGCTCTCTATCCCATAACTCTATTTCTTCACCTTTTGCTATAATCTTTTCTATATTCTTTCTTTCCTCTTCTGTAACCTCTTCTTCATCAATTCCATTTCTATATTCTATATATTTTTGTTGGATTCTATATAATGTTGCAGCATATTTTCTTTCTTGTTCACTAGTGCTTGTTACTTGTGGTAAATTATCTCCATGTGATTTTACCCAATCTACTACTATTGTTAATAATTCTAAGTCATCTTTTCTATTAGTATTTTTCATTTCTTTATCTAAATTAACTCTTTGCGTATTATTGACTAAATCTATTACTACTGGTCTGTCTTCATCTTTTACTGGATTATTTGGATCTATTGATGTTATTGTTCTTCCCAATTGTTGTAAATATAATATTCTTGAATTTTCATCTAATGCTCTAAACCATATTATTCCATCTACACCTTTTACATGTAATCCTTCATTGGCTTTGTTCATTACTACCATAAATTTTGTTTTGTCTGAGTTTTCACTTTCAAATCCTTCTAATTGCCTCTCATTTTCTTTATCACTATAAGCTCCAAGCATTGAATAATATTCTGGTTCTATCCCTGAATTTCTTAAATATTCACTAATCTTTCTTTTATATTCTTCTATTTTTTCTACACTTGTTTTACTATTTTCTGTTTTATTTCCGTCTTCATCTTCTATTTCTGTACCATCTAAATTTTCTGTAACTGGTATAAATACTATATATTTTCCACCTTTTTTTACATTTTGTTTTAATATTTCAGGAATTCCATCTGCACTTTCAAGATTTTTTCTCAGTTCATCATATTGTTCTAATTTCTTCTTTCTTTCATTCTCATCTTCTATTTCATTTATTTGTTCTGCTAAATTTTCCATACTTCCATCTGTTAATAAATTATACTCACATGAAACTACCTTTGGATTTACTACCATTCCTAATTGGATTGCTTCTTTTAATTCTATTTTTGTCGCTATATGCTTTCCTGCACTTATTTCTTCATCTGTATATCCTAGTTTTCTTGCTACTTCATCAGACATATTTCTATCATCTGCATCTCTTGTTGGTGTTGCTGTTATTCCTAATACTTTGGTTTCTTCTGGTTGATTTTCTATTAATTTATCTAATGATTTTTCCCATTTTTCTGAACCTGTTCTATGTAATTCATCAAATATCATAAAATCATATTGTGTTTTTAATGTTTCTTTACCTGCTTTTCTTATTAAACTTTGATATGTTGCAAATTGTAAATTTGGAAATACTTCTGATATTATTTCATCTTTGCTTTTTCTTGTTATTCCTTTTTTACCGTGAATATTTTCTATTATTCTATCTTTGGTCTGCTCTAATATTTCATTTGATGGAGCTAAATATAGCATTTTTTTATTATTAGTTTTATATGCTATTTCTCCTAGTGCTATTTGATTTTCTTCTTTTTCGATTTCTTCTGCCGTTTTTCCATATCGTAGCATCTCTGTTAATGCTACATATGTTTTTCCTCCTCCTGTTGGTAATATTACACTTGCATATCTTTTTTCTTCATATATTTTTTCTGTTTTATCTATTGCATCTTGTTGATATTCTCTTAAACTTATTCCTGTTCCTTTTACATCATAATATTTTAAATATCTTTCTATTTGTTCTATTGAAAGATTTTGTGTTATTTCTTCTATGAATTCTTGTATTTGTTCTACATAATTTCCTGATTGTACTATTTCACTTAATCTTCCTTTTGACGCTATATTTATAACTGCTGCTGGTATATCTTCATTTTCTATTCCTGCTTCTTTTAATTTTTCATAAATCAAAAGACAATTACTTTGTTTTAATTTTTGGATTAATTCATTTCTTTCTGTTACAGATAATCTTTCAATATTAAGACTTCCCCAATCATATGCATCTACTATTGCACTTGCAAAATATTCTTCTTTTGACATTGCTTCTGCCATCTGTAATTGTGCAAAATTTGATGTCATTATACCTCTTACATTTGAAAGTCCTCTGTCTTGTATTATTTGCATTTGTTCTTCATCTGTTA